>Ga0114950_10002185_pt1 | contig 14965 bp, 16 predicted proteins | sample N075metaG_FD_83503 | JGI IMG/M metagenome (GOLD analysis project Ga0114950, IMG submission 83503) | Deep subsurface microbial communities from Kermadec Trench to uncover new lineages of life (NeLLi) - N075 metaG | ecosystem: Environmental > Aquatic > Marine > Ocean trench > Sediment | place... | reverse complement strand
CAGCTGAACCAACTCTTCAATCGCCAGGACGGAGTGGGTCACGCTCGAACACCACCTCCTGACCCAATATGAGCCTTTTCAGAAGTGGCCGCAAAATCAGGGGAATTCCAGCCGCAGTAGACGCCCCGTAGGACGCCGGGAGCTCAGAACCTTTCGCTACTCGCCCGAGCGAAATCCAGAGTAGTCATCCGACGCATCGCGGAGTGAGATTGACTCCGCGGTCGCCAGCCTCGGTGATGGTTGTGACGTCGTGCAGCGGAAACGGCACGAAGGTGCTCTCCGCACGGAACCCGCCATCCGGCACCACCAGATGTGAGGTGTGGGTGCCAGCCTGCCAGCGCTCGGGGTGGTGGGCCCTAAAGAATCTTCAATCTTGAATATTCAATATTGAATGATGAAAATTGAATATTCAGTTTCTCCCCATAATGGCGTCCTGCCTCGAAACGATCACCGGTCTATTGCGTCGAAGAGAGCCTTCAATGAGGCTGGCTCGGGCAGGTGCAGAAACTGCCCATTGAGAGTTCGCTCGGGTTCGCGGTCCGGAAATTTGAACGCGGTCGAGGCGCACAAAACCGTCTGTTCGGTCTCGAGATCGAGTTGAGCAGCGAGGTGCGCCGGTTTGTCGATCACCAGAGTTGGGACAGACGGCAGCAGCATCATGTCGAGTAAGTCGGAAAGTGCATTCAGGTAGGCGCTCCCGATGATATTGCCCGCTTCCGCCAGAGTGGAACGCTCCAACTCCTCCAACTCGGTCGTCGTCCCGGGCGCTCGGCCGATCATGAAGTCACACAGCATTCTTGCGCTTTCTTCCGACATCACGAGTGCCGTCCGTCCCGGGAGATCGCCAAGAATACGCATCAACGCGGCCACGATTACGGTGTCGGGACCCCCAAAGAGTTTCAACAATGCGTCCGCCCGCAGCGCCTTGACGTCGGGCACACTGATCATGACGCGGCAGTCGGTCATGATCTGAGAAAGAGCCGACGCCGCATGCCCGGCGCCAATATTGGCCACCTCGCGCAGCACGTCCAGCTTGAATCCTTCTATTTTCGTTTCAGACTCCACAAAGCGCCTCCTTGTAGACGGGCGTCACCGCGCCACGTCGGATGTTTCGCCTACTGGAGCGCACGCTCCACCGCACTGAGCAACTGAGAGTCGTCAAACGGCTTCACGACAAAATCTCTCGCGCCGGCTTGCAACGCATCGGTCACCAATTTCTTCTGAGCCAAGGCGCTGCACATTACGATGCACGCCTCGGCGTCGCCCCGCATGATCTCGTGCACGGCATCTACGCCGCTCATCTCCGGCATCACGACGTCCATCGTCACCAAGTCCGGCGCGAGTTCCTGGTACTTTGCGATGGCCTCCACACCTGTTTCGGCCTCGCCCACGACCTCGTAGCCGGCGTCTTGGAGCGCCTGTTTGATCTTCTGCCGCATGAACATCGAGTCATCGCATACGAGAATCTTGTGAGCCACAGTAACCTCCGTCAGGTTGCCCCGGTTGATCGATCCGGGGGCAGTCGTTTCCTATGATGCGCTAGGAATACGCAATCGTACTGTTATCGAACGGCATTTTTTGGCACGGTCAAAGTGACCGTTAGCCCTTCGCCGAGTTGTGAGTCGAGCGCGATCGTTCCTCCATACTCCTCTATCTGCGTCCGCACCGCGTCCATTCCCACACCGCGTCCGCTAATATCGTTCGCCTCTGCTTGGGTGGAGAAGCCCGAACGGAATATCAGCTCTATCCTCTCGTCCTCAGAGAGTGCCGCTCCTTCTTCCTCCGTGATTATTCGCCGCTCGACGGCGATCCGCATAATCGCCTCCGGATCAATGCCGCCGCCATTGTCAGACAACGTGATCTGCGCAGTCTCTGCGGACTCTTCATACGCGATGCGGATCAAGCCAGGCCCCTTGTTCTTGGCCTCTCGAACCTCGTCCTTCTCGATACCATGCGCAAGCGCATTGCGCACAAGATGCATGACGCAATCGTCAAAGACGTCACAGAAGGTACGGTGGATGGATTGGTCGGGTGTGTCCACCTGCAGATCGTCAATCCGTGCATCGTGCCGCTGTCGGTACAGCTCCAGAATGCGTTGATAGCGCTCACAGAATGTGGCAAACGGGAGCGCATCGAGGTTCCACAACTGTCTTTGAATCTCACGTGTATCGGTGAGTTCGTCGTCGCGGATTTCGGATAGCAACCGTTCGTAGCCGCGGCGATCGATGCCCATCCTGTCATGCCCACTCGAATAAAGTCTCTTGCGAACCTCTTCAATCCGATCCAACTCGGCTAAGAGCTCATCCCGCTCTTCATTCCACTTGGCTGATTCCTGAGCCTCCTTTCCCTCCCGGACTGAAGCGATGACGTCTTCGAGCCGGTGCGCAATCGATTCCAGCTCGGTGAACCCGAACGATCCGGCGTTGCCTTTCAGCGTGTGGAGATCCCGGCACAGATCGGTCCAATCATCATCGGAGGTGCCCGCAAGCGATTCGATCGTGAGGAGCCGGTCTGCGTGTTGCTTTGCCTCTTCCAAGAACCCGTCGAGCGACGATCTGTCGTTTTGAACCAGCGAAAGTATGCGGGCCATTTCACTCTCGCGGTCCCGCTTCGAGGCATTGAGAGCCGCCTCGGCCTCGCGCTGATCGGTCACGTCAGAGGCCAGCACCATGATTCGCTTCAGAGAATCGTCTTCGATGATCGGCCGATACCTCACAGTGATAATTCTCGGGCGTCCGTCTCCCTCCGAAATCAGCTCCCGAATCGGGTTCAGCTGCTCAAAGTGTTCCCAGTTCGCAAGGAAGCGTGGCGTCGACACCAGTGCGAGCCATTGTTGGAACTCGGCAATCGTGTCGTGATCCGTGTCAAAGATCTGGCTGAACGTCGCGTTTTCGAAATCCATGATACCAAAAAGCTGTCTTGCACGGGACGAGTGCTGCGCGTTGACCGTACCGGATGGACTGAACGTGAAAATTCCCTCGTCGAGGTTGTTGAGCATGATCTCGATCTCACGGTTCACCTCCGCCAATCGCAGTTCGCGCTCACGCAGCCGTTTTTCCATCCACGTCAGGATCCATGCGATGATGATCGTCACCGGCAGGAGGATCAAGAAGCCGACCAACGCGGTAACAACCAGAGCGCCCCTCGCCTCCCGATTGATGGATTCGAACGAGACGGCGAGGAGCAGGTAGCCAATAACCTCGCCCTGGTCTTCCAGTGCTTCGGCCTGGTAGGCAAGATCGCCGGCTACGACGCTTCCGCCTGTAGTGAGGGCTTCCTGCTCGACCGACGATGGGATTTCGAAGTCATCAGGTACACTGAGCAGGACATCTGAATCGGCGTCGTAGATGATGGCGCCGGCAAAGAGTGGATTTGCCGCAAGGTCGCTGAGGAATTTCTGAACGGTGCCGAACCTGCCCGTGGATACGCCGAGTTCGACCGTACCCACCGCAAATTGGGTGAGGGCGTCTTGCTGCTCCCTGAGCGACCTGATGGTCGCCTGTCGACTCATGTAGGCGAGAACCGCGATCGCTGAAGTCACCGAGACTACGAGCAACCCAATGATTAGGACCAGGACTCGTTGTCGCATCTGATGATCCGATCAGTGGGCGCGAAGTGATTACGGCTGACGGCCGAGCAATCTCTGAATGATAAGCGACAGGGTCCTGTACGTCGTGAGTGTCCCGACGTTAACAAAGATGATATTCGCGGCTTCCACGCGTGTGCGATCGGCAAGATCCGCTTCGCCGGACGCATTGATAGCGGTCATGTTTCCACCAAGAGCGCCCACATCCGTACCGCTGTCCAGCACATGGATCGTCTGCCGATCGGACGTCAACTCGGTGCCGATGGTGTTGACTAGCAGGACGATGGCGTCGGCGAGCCGGCCCGAAAGGTGGTCCAGTGTTGCTTCACTGAGGATCACCACGACGCTCGCCCGTTCGAGCTTCGACAGTGCCCTCTGCTTGCCGGAATAATCCGCGAGAGCCAGGAGGTTTGAGTTGTAGGACTTCGTCGACATGCCCTCGGGAAGAGCGCCCACCAATTCGTTCTTGGCATCTCGATCACTGCTGGCATAGAGGATATAGACGTCCACTTGGCGAGCCGTGAGTGCCGGGGCGGTGAGCCCCGAAGACGCGACAAAGGCCGCAAGTATTGTCGTTAATCTCTTGATCATGGGTATTCTCACCATCTCCGCTGCGCAGACTCGGTAGCTAAAGGTACGGGAGGACATACGCATCAGAAGGAGAAGATCACGGAGGCCATGACCATCTTGATCGCTTCCTCGCCTCCGGCACCAATGTACGGAGCTGGCGCATTTTGGAAATCATCAATCACCGACCGCTGCCACTCGAGCCGCAAACGTGTGTTCGTCGCGAATTGAAATTCCGCCCCCACCGTCACGCGAGATCGGTCGAAGGGGGTAAAGCCAATCTGATCGTTGGTGTCGACATCGTCAAACCGGCCCACCAACCTCAGGTATCGGTCATTCGTCCCTCGCACCGGGATCACCGAGGCCTCTACGAACCAGGCGTGCATGCCATAATCGCCGGTACTCGTATTGAGCGCCGCCGGCCCCATCAACCCTGCGTTGGCAACCGGATCAATGCCCGCGGCTTGCTCAACCTGCGCGACGACATACTCGGATTTCAGAGTCCAATTGGGCTGCAGCACGTTCACATGGACCCCCAACATCGTGAGATTCCTCGTGCCTGAGGGATTCCATTTGCCGCGATACCACGAAAATCCGATGTCGCTGAGCAACGCCAGCGGGTGTAACGTCACTTTCAGGACGGTCGCCTTGTCGTTGTTGTTGTCGCGCAAGCTGTTAGCGGTCTCGTTCTGAATCAGGCCGTCTCTCGGCCGCACCACTGGAGTCATCATCCCCGCATCGAGCTGAACCGAGTTCTCATCTAGAACGTCTGAGTTCGATCCCAGACCGTTGATGATGGCAAACTTGACGTCGAACAAACCCCAATCACCCAATTCGTTGTTCCAGTTGGCAACGAGGCCTGCGTCCGACCACCCAAACCCTCTATAGTCGATAGCGATTCCGTTGACTGGAGCCAGGTTCCACGCCGTAAAGGGCTGACTCATGAGGTTCTGTTTGAAGTTGGGTTTGTTCTCGTTGTACGACAGGAAAGGAACCAAGATCTTCCCCGCCCGCAAACTCAGGTTGGCGGTCGCCTGAAAATCCACGTAGGCATAGTTGGCAGAATACGCCGTGCCATTGTCCCCCGCTTCGATTTCCGTGGATGCGACAACCGCATCGGTAATGGCAATATCGAAGAACAGCGAGAACTCACGAATCTGGAAAAATCCGTTGTTGAGATCCTGGATTCCGACAAGACGGGCTACTCCATCGTGATCCATATAGTGCATGTTGCCGTATCCGCTAATGCGGACGTTCGCCTGCGCCTCCACGGCGGTTGATACGCACAGTGAGAGACCGACGCCGATTATTGCCTGAAAAGCGCGATCCCACCGTCGCGTGACCTTTCGCTGCCGGGCGGCGATTGCTCTGGAACAACGTCTGTCCATTCTATTCCCTCGTGTCATGTGCTCAAACGACCATCAGTACGGTTATCGACACGCATACCCACGAAATGAAGCCGGGAAACCCCTCACTTCCCAAACGAGGTTTCTCCGGCCCCAACCTATCAATGGCCTAGGACCGGCGCTGTGACCAAGCTCACGACGAGGTGGCACACGGTCAGGACGGAACGCGGGACACGAGATTTGCGCGAGGGTGTTGGAGAGCACGGTTCTCAAGGACAAATAGGTCCTGGACCTCCCCCGCAAGAGTCTTGGCCCTGGATGGGGCGCTCGTGGTAGCCGATCGGGTGCTATGGCCTCTTCATAGTTCTTTGAGTTCCTTTCTCGCCTTATCCAGCAAGCCACCCATATTCCAACCAATGCCAACTATTTTCTGGCAATAACGCTTCGCCAACGCGGGACTCTGTGATTTATACTCTTCTCCCAAGAAATCGAACGATTCTATCGTTGGCGGGAAGACTAAGACGATCTACTACACGTTGAAGCGGACGTGCATGATTTCTCCGTCGGACACGACGTGATCCTTCCCTTCGACCTGAAGACGACCGGCGTCTTTCACGGCTTGCTCTGAGCCGTACTCCATGAACACATCGTAGGGAATGACTTCGGCGCGAATAAAGCCGCGCTCGAGGTCGGAGTGGATACGACCGGCGGCAGGGCGCGCGGTGGTGCCCCGCCTGATGGTCCACGCCCGCACCTCGTCGGCCCCGACGGTGAAGAACGAGATGAGGTCGAGCAGCCCATACGCCGTGCGTATGAACCGCGCCAACGCCGACTCGGTGAGGCCGAGGTCCTCGAGAAATGCAGATCGATCGTCGGAATCCAAGCCACCGATTTCCGCCTCTACGCTTGCCGACAACACGAGGCCCGCGGCATGGAGCTGCTCGATTCGCGCGCCGAGTTCATCGGGCAAGGGTTCCGCCGCCCGGTCTTCGCTGCGGTTCAACGCCACGAGCAGCTGGCGGTCGGTGAGTAGATTGTGTCCTTTGAGAAAATCCCGATTCAGCTCTTCGGCCGCGAGGCTCCGCAGCGGACGCTCAGCCTCGAGCGTCGTTTTCATCAACTCGAAAGCAGCCACCTCCTGCGGGTTGGCGTTTTCCTTGCGCGCGCGGTCGAGACGCCGCTCGACGATCTCGAGATCGGCCAAAACGCACTCGATATGGAATAATTCGAGATCGCCGAGTGGGTCGGGGTCTCCCTCGAGGGCTGGGTTCGCGAAGTCGCGAAGGACGAGACAGAGCGCTTCCTGATCGCGAATCTGCTGCAACGCCTTCTTTGACAGTCCTTTCTTCTCGGCGCCGTGCTCGCCGGGAATGTCGCAAAAATTGATCTCGGCGTATGTGGTCTTTTTCGGGGAGAAGATTGTTGACAGGCTGTCGATGCGTTCATCCGGCACCTTTACGGACCCGTAGCGAATCTCCCCACCGAACCCCACTGGTACATCGAGCCCGGTCATCACGTTGAAGACCGTCGTTTTCCCCGAGCCCGCGAAGCCTACCAATCCGATTTTCATATATGGCGCGACGTCACCCGATTGTTGTTGGCTGATATCAGAGACATAGACTGAATTTGCTGGAGAGCTTCAGTACCCGCGCTGAAGGTCAACTACATTCAACATTCTATCGCCCGCGACATAACGGCGAAGGTTCTCGCGATAGAGAAGGAACTGATTGTCGCGATATCGGTTGGAGTAGTCCGAGACATGCGGCGTCATGATTACACGCGGCATATCCCAGAGCTCGAAGTCGCTCTGGGGCAAATCGTCCGTCCCAAACCCCGCGATCGACCCTGACCTGAGCGCATCTTTCAAATCGTCCCAGTTCACAACCGGATGCCGCACGATGCTGACAAAATACGCGGTCTCCTTCATGGCGTCGAAGAACTCCGCGTTGAACATCTCTTGTGTGTCGGGGGTGTTCGGTACCGAGGCGAACACCACATCGGCCTCACGAGCAAGGGCGTACATCTCACCCGAGAAGCCCACATAGTCGACAAAAGCCGGTCCGGTGTTGCTGGTGTTCCGAGTCGCAATCACACGCATACCCAGGGCGTGAGCGAGTCGACCCACTTCCGTACCGATACTCCCGAGCCCGACCACTAACAATGTGTGATCCTGGAACTCCCTATCCAGATTCTTGTCCTTCACCACGTCTGTCTGCGTTCTCCCCCATACGTGGTTCACCTGTCTCTCGGCGTGGATGTCCATACCGCCGATCAACGAGAGCATGATCGTAAGAGAATGCTGGGCAATAGCGCGCGCCGTCATGCTACGTATCGAGGTAACCACTATGTTGCGGTCACGAAGAATCCGGTTGGTCTCGCCAGGCGGCGTGCCGCTCGTAAAGCATCCAGCCACTCCGACGCTACCCGACTGAATCCAGTGGACCTCCGGACCGATAGCCGCAACAGTACTCGCAGCGCATCCAAGTCCGAGCACCGCCTGTGCATCGGCCAGCACGCCTCGATCGACCGCATCTCTTCGATCCCTGACAGGGACGAGCTCGACGCCGGGAGCGACTTCTTGCAGGAACGCCATCCGCTCCTCGCGTCGATCCCACTCCTCGGGAACCACGACTACCACTTTCTCGGGCGGAGCCCACCCCGGTAGCTCTCGGACCGGCACATCGCTTTCGCGAAGATCGAAAACCCGTACCAGCTCTTCCGGGGTGAAGTCCTCATATGACCCTGTCGGAGGAGTTGACGGCTCTGGGTGTGCCTCTTCGCCTCCGGAGCAAGCGAGCACTAACGCGCAGACGCCGACCGCTAGTGGCCACGCTACGAGTTGCCTGTGAGTAAACTGCGCCGTGGACATGAAGATCCGTACCTTCCTGTGAGGAGTTCTAGGGAGAAGCCGACAACCGGCCCTTGCGCCACGCTTCTAACAATGGGCTCTTCAACCACAGTACGGCCCGCCCAAGGCGCCGTCAAATGCGAATCGCCAGGAGCGGCCGGGCGCACGTCTTACCAGAGATCGCATTCCCGTTCGCATCATGGGCAGTCGCCGCGAGTTGCACCGTCTCACCCTGGTCGATCAAGTTGCGATCGATCATGCGTGGTCGGGCAGCACCTTGCTGTTGCGCAGCACCGCCGCGGCCCCGAGTGCCACTACCAGGCCGACCGGGAAGATTTCCAGAAACGTCATGGGCAGCCGAAACAGCGGGTTGGCATACTGGGCTTCCAGTTTGTTCATGCTATCGATCTCGACCTGCATCGCAGCGTCACTCAACCCCTCGGCCATACGCGCCTCCAGGATTGACTGGGTGTAGTCTCTTGAGAAGGAATGCTCCGGCAGCCACGGCCACGCTGTAGAGGAAAACCGACTTCTTCATCCCCAGTCAGACTCCGCCCCAACCGGTGGAAGCGCGTCTGTCACCTTCCGACTTTCTCCACCAGTTCCTCTCGATCGTGTAGTGGTGGGCAAGGGTGCGGAGAGGCGGGGGGTGGTTTCGGACATCGTCGGCAAAGATAGGCTTCAGAGCGTCGACAGGCGAGACAGTCACAGGAATGTGGCACACTATTGGCACACAAGCACAAAAAAACGAGCGGCCACTCACCGACCGTTCGTCTCGTAACTGCTTCTGTTCATCCAACTTGCCCTAATCGGGACGGCCTGATTCGACGCTTCGTGCGCCCGAGAACCGTAGGTGCGAGTGCGCCCAGAGCGGACGCGAGTGGCGGGGAGGGAGGAACTGGCGTACCCCCCCCACTCTTTACCCCACCCCTAGAGCTAGCATGCATTCCTTATAGTAAAGGTGCGTTAGTCGCCTAGTGCCCCTTACAAGGTGTCGCCATCGAGCGGAGAAATCGCAAGGAGGCTGGACCTGGCGTCAATAGCTGAGCGGAGCCCTTCGCTTACGCATCTGCCGCGTCAGTTTTGCTTAGTCGAGTCCGGTGAGAGTTGGCGGAGGCTGTCTTCCAGTTTCATGTACCAGGGATCATCGACGCTGTCGCGTTGGAAGTAGAGTATGACGTCTTGCTCCCTGATGAGCGCCTTCAGCAGGAGCTTCACCTTCACGCGCAACTTCACTCGGGCCCGGAGCCCTCCCGAGTCGATCTCCGCGAAGACGACATCGTAGTCCATGATGTCCAGGGCCTCGGGTCTGACCGTGAACAGGCGCTGGATGAGGAACGGAATATCGACGCCGTCGCGTATGTCGGGCGCGTGGTAGCTCGCCGCGTTCACGAAATCCTTGAACTGGATATCCTCCAGGAACGACAGAGCTATGCGCCGGAGTGCGCCACGATCCCCACCGAGAGCCAAACCCAGGGTCCAGAAGGCGCCGCCCGAGACGTGCGCTACGCCTAGGTAGCCTCCCGTGAGAAGGACGAGCACCAGCAGGGCAGTCACGGCCTTTTTCATGTCACCACCTCCCGCCGATTGAACAGGGCCACCGTAGTGAGCCCGAAGAGGACCATGCACATGGCCGGCAAGACGACCAAAGATAGCGCAACCATGTGCCAGCGAGGCTCGAGGGACGCGCTCTCCTCGAATACTCGGAAGGCCCAGTGTACTGGCATCGCCTTTTCCAAGGCAGCGACGACGTCGCTATAAAGATCCTTGGGGATCGCCAGTTCGGAGAACAGGATTTGGGGGAGGAGGAGAAGCGGTACCGCGAACACCGCCCGTTCCTGGGTCGTCGCCACGGCGCTGACGAGGAGGCCGAGGCCGGTACCGGCCAGCGAGGCACCGAAGAGTGCCAGCAGCTCCAGCGGCATGGGGCCTCGGAGTTGGAGGTGCCACTCCACCGCCCCCTGCAACAGGACGACCTGAACCGCACCGAGGGCGGCCAGCACCCATACCTTGGAGAGGACGTAGGCGCCGGGGCGGAGGCCGAAGAGGCGCTCCCGCTCGAGGATGGCGCGCTCCTTTACGATTTCCCGGCAGGCGTTGACGCAACCGAACCACACGGCGGACAGGCAGAGCACGAAGTAGAGCGCGGGCGTGTCCTGCTCAATGGACCCCCACACCACGGCGCACAGCCAACCAATGAAGGGGGCCTGCGCCAGAACCAGGAGGAGGCCACCCTTGTCGCCGAGCATGCAGTCCCGGTAGCGGAACGCCAGGATGTGCGACTGCCGGCGTGGAGTGCTCACGGAACCTCCCGGCTCCCCATGCTAGCCTTCAGGCGCTCCAGGGCATCATCGGCGGGAGTCAGACCTCCCGCCCCAGTTGCTTGGGTGGCGGGCGACGAGCGAGGGGCGGGACCCGGGCGGCGGAGAAACGCCTGCTGGTCCGGGTTCCGGCGGCCGGCGAGGCCCCAGGCCGACGGCGATCGTTTCTCGAGCTGTCGGAAGAGTTCGGCGTACCGATCGACCCGAAAGTACGAGAGCGCCTTTCGGGGCGGCCCGAAGAAGGCGACGTGTCCGGCCACCAGCACGCACAGAGCTTGGGCCCGCTCGAGGCTCTCCATGGCGTGGGTGGACACCAGGACGATCCGGCCGGTCTCCGCGACCTGGGAGAAGAGCGCCATCGTACGCGCCTCGAGACCAGGGTCGAGACCCGAAGTCGGCTCGTCGAGGATGAGCAACGGAGGGCTGGTCAGGAGCTCGAGCGCCACTGACACGCGCTTTCTTTCGCCGCCGGAGAGTCGGCGAATGCGAACAGCGGATCGGTCACCAAGGGTGACCTGTTCGAGCACCTCGGCGATCCGGGATTGGCGTTCTTCTGCGCTCGCCCCCGGTAGGCGCAGCTCCGCGGCATAGGTCAGCTCGCTCTGTACGGTGAGCCCCCGGTGCAGTACGTCGTCCTGGGGCACGTAGCCGACTGGGCCCAGCTCGGCCACCGGGTGGCGTCCCATCATCACGGAGCCCTCGTTAGGAGCCCGAAGGCCCAGGAGCGCCTTGATAAGCGTGCTCTTTCCCGCCCCCGACGGACCGATGAGTGCGCACATCTCCCCGGGATGCAGTGTCAGGTCCACCATTGTCAGGATGCGGGTGCCGCCGGCGGAGACACCCACGCCCTTCGCGCGCAGGGGACCAGGGGGGAGGATTGTCGTCGAGGTCATTCAGGACGGTTCCGGCTGCGATTGTGACGGCGAGGCGCTCGAGGCGAGATCCTCATCAAGGAAAGCTAAAGGATGTCTCCATATCTACGATGTGACGGAAACCCCAACGAGTTGGCAAGCGCAGCGACGAGCGGTTCGCCCACCGTTACGGATACTGGCGGCCGGTCATCGCGCCCCGGCGCCAAAACAACCCCCCGAGGGACGGTGTTGACCCTTGAGGGATAAGTGCCACAGGATCAGCGTCACCTAAGTGTCAGAGGATGGGCGTCGGAGTGTCAGAGGATTTCGACGACGACGATCTTGTTGACGAACTCGTTCTGTTCACGGCGCTGACCGGTCGCGACGATCCGGTGCGGCAAGAGCTGGGCTGTCGGTGTTATGTTACCACGAGACGCTGTTGCCCTTTGAGTCGCGGAGACGAGAACGCGCTCACCAAGAGGATGGCCTCCCTTTCAGCGAACTCCTCGACCGCCTTAGAGAATGAGGTCCGCCGTGGGATCCTTAGCTTTCCCAACGTGGCCTCGCGCTTCTACCTCCATGCACCCGCAGGCTGCTTTGATCTGCAGACGGACCACCTCTGCGCCGACGCCAGCCGCTTCTTTGAGCTGGTAACACCGTGGCAGACCGGGGCCTCCATGGGCCTGCCCGAAGACCAAGGCTCGGGACTGCTTTGGGTAATGCACTCGGGGACGATGATGGCTCACGTGATGGTGGAGATGCCCCCGGTGCCGTAGGAAAATACTGCCTGCGGACGAAAAGTTGCGGATTAGTGGAGGAGCTACGTCATCGGATCGGATACATGTCCAACGCTAGACCGTCGAGGTAGGCGATCCGGTTCGGAATGGCTTGCAGGATGGTGGCGGCTAGCGACTGGGAAATCCGGTCTGACCGGTAGCGGATGGCCAGGTAGGGAACCGACGAGGCCTAAGTCTGATTGGAGTCAAGCGATGACGTTTATGTGGAAGCGTGCCGCTCAGCTGAGTGTCCTGATGTGCACGGTGTTGGCGTACGCCACGCCGGCCGAGGCGCAGTTCGAGCAAATCCGCGCCAATATCAAGCGCAAGCTCGTGGAGCTGGGCATACCTTCACTTGCGGTAGCGGTCGCGAAAGACAGGCAGATCATCTGGGAAGCGGGATTCGGATGGGCCGACAGGGAGAAAAGGATTCCGGCTACCGAGCACACCATGTACTCCCTCGCGTCGATCTCCAAGCCAATAACGGCGACCGGTTTGATGATTCTGGTGGAGCGGGGTCTCATCGACCTCGACCGTCCCATTGGCGACTACCTGGGCAAGGCGAAGCTCCACGGCCGTGCGTTCGATGCGTCGGCGGCGACGGTGCGGCTCGTCGCGAATCACACCTCGGGGCTGCCGCTTCACTACCAGTTCTTCTACGAGGACGAGCCGTATCGGCGCCCCGCGATGGACGAGACCATCCGCCGCTACGCCAACCTCGTCACTGCGCCTGGTGAGCGGTATCAGTATTCGAATCTGGGCTTCGGCATCATCGACTACGTCATCGAACGCATTTCGGGAAAGAGTTATCCCGACTTCATGCGCGAAGAAGTGTTCCTCCCCTTGGGGCTCACGCGCACGTCGGTGCACATAGGCGAGGGCCTCGAAAAGTTCACCGCAACGCGCTACGCAGCGGATGGGACCGCGATCCCGTTCTACGACTTCGATCACCCCGGGGGGTCCGCGGTGTTCAGCAGCGCGCACGACCTGGTCCGCTTCGGCATGTTTCACCTGAAGAATCACTTGAGCGACCAGAGATCGATCATCACCGATGCCGCCATCGACGAAATGGCGACGGCGTCGGTCAATACGGGAGAGCGCAGCGGTTACGGGATCGGGTGGTCAGACGTACGCAATGAGAAGGGTCTGCGGATGGTGCGGCATGGCGGCGGCATGGGTGGTGTGTCCACTACCCTCATCCTCCTGCCGGAAGAGAATGCCGCGATCGTGGTGCTCGGCAATGCCTCCAGTTCGGCGCCCGGTGAGATTGCGAACCAAATCCTCGCCGCTCTGGTCCCCGACAAAGTCGACCCACCCAGCGAGGAACCCAGCGGACACGAGGTACAATTATCTGCGGCCGAGCGAAGTAAGTACCTGGGGACCTATGATCTCGGCGAGATGCAATTCAGGGTGTTCGAGGGGAACCGGGGGTTAATGATCGAATCAGCGGAGGGCAACTCTCCCCTGACCTACCAGGGCAACGACACATTCATCGTCGCGCTCGCGCCAAGCATGCGCCTCACCTTTGAACTGCGGGGAACAGCGTCCGCCATCATTGTGAACAGCGGGGACACCACGACGCGTGGTGTGCGGTTACCGCCGGGACCCGCTTTCACGCCGATGCCGGAGCTAGCCGGCGTCTGGACCGGGGAGGTCGTCACTTACGAGAGCACCCTGCCGGTTGTCGTCGCAGTACAGGAATCTGGGGCGGTCCACATCCAACTCGGTGCGCAACCCTGGACACTCTTGAACGACGCTCGGTTCAGCGACGGCTTTCTCCGAGGGTTTTTCGCCGGAGACATCGGTACCGAGGACGTCAACCGGCGACCGTACAATCTCCGGCTTGAAGTCAAGCAACGCGGTGACGTGCTCAACGGCTCGTTGATCGGTATTTCCCTGCCCGACAACCGCATCGGCAACGCCCTGACACACTGGATCGAGCTCCGCCGCATGTAAGCGGTCGTTGTTGCCATTCTTGGCACGGCGTTGAGTCCCACTTGCCGCACCTGGTGGAGGTGACCACGGCATCGGACGACGACGGCTGCTTCAGGAGGACGCCAAACCATGTCGACTATCACCGCGGGTCCTGCGCTGTCGGTTTCGTACCTCACCCTCAGCGACTCGGTCGCCATCAACGCGCGCTCCCTGGGCCGGCAGGCCGCGTTCATCGAGGGTGGGGAAGCCGTAGACTGGCAGACCTTCGACCGTCGGGTCAACGGGGTTGCTCAGGCCCTGCTGCGGGCCGGCCTCAGCAAGGGTGATCGTATCGCGTTCCTCTCGGGGACCTCGATCTAGGCTTACGAGATCTTCTTCGGCATCATGCGGATGGGCGGCGTCATCACGCAGTTTTCGACGCTCCTCACGGCGGAGGTGCTCGCCACGCTCATCCGGGATTCTGGCGCTAACCTGCTCTTCGTGGGGATCGGGCTGGAAGAGCTGGCAGCAGGGGCCAGAGCGAAGCTGGAGGGAGGAGAAGCGCTCAAGTTACCCAGCCCCGAGTGATCGACCGGATTCTCACCCACCTGCGGCGCACCGCGACGGAGCCCCGCCGCTCGCGCGCGCCGCCGCGGCGCTGGACTTCTCCCCGCACCGCCACCTCGGCGTAAGCCGTTCGCCACCGCCTCCAGATCCCTGGGTTCGGGGGCTGCTGGGGTGCGCGCGTGCCGGCTG
>Ga0114950_10002183_pt1 | contig 14969 bp, 10 predicted proteins | sample N075metaG_FD_83503 | JGI IMG/M metagenome (GOLD analysis project Ga0114950, IMG submission 83503) | Deep subsurface microbial communities from Kermadec Trench to uncover new lineages of life (NeLLi) - N075 metaG | ecosystem: Environmental > Aquatic > Marine > Ocean trench > Sediment | place... | reverse complement strand
GCTTCGCCGGATCAACGGCCAGCGCCGCGTCGAAGTGACGGCCGACCTCGACGAACTTCAGGGCAACGCGGTCGAAATCGCTGAATCGATCGAACTCGAGGTGATGCCGAGAATCATGGCTCGGTATCCGGCTGTGAGCTGGGGCTTCCGGGGAGAGCAGAAGGAGAGGATCGAGGCGATGAGCAGCCTGCGGACCGCCGCGGTCGTTGCCGTCCTCTCGATCTTCGCGCTGATCGCCGTTCCGCTTCGCTCCTACTCACAGGCGATCGTGATCATGCTGACGGTGCCCTTTGGTTATGTCGGTGCGGTGCTCGGCCACTGGATCCTCGGTTATCAGATGAGCTTTCTCTCGATGATCGGGATCATGGCGTGCGCGGGAGTCGTCGTGAATGACAGCCTCGTCCTCGTGTCCTTCATGAACCGCATGAGAGACGAGGGGCATAACGTTCGTCGTGCAGCCATCCTCGCCGGCGGCCGACGATTTCGCCCGATCATGCTGACCTCGGCGACGACCTTTGCAGGCCTGCTTCCGGTCATGCTGGAACAATCCGCGCAGGCGCAATTCGTGATTCCGATGGCGATCTCCCTCGGATTCGGTGTGCTGGTTGCGACTTCTTTCACTCTGTTGATGATCCCCGCCGCGATGGTCATCGCCGAAGATGTCAAGGAAGCCTGGGCTCGAGGTGTTCGTCAGCTGATTTCGGCTCTGGGCGGGCTGGATCGGTCCGAGGCCTCTTGACCGAGGGTGGCAAAACTTCGGAGGGGTTTCATGCGGTCGCACGGGTCGTCGTGGACGACGGACTCCTCGGGTGTGCGCTCGTTCGCGAGCTCGGATTCACGAAGGCCGACCTCGATACCGATGGGGACTTCCTGCTGACTGAGTACGCGGGCGCGATCGATCTCCGTCCGCCGGGCGAACATGGGCGCCGTGGTATTCAGGCCAATTTTCCGCCCGACAAGAACCCTCCGAGCAGTTCTTCGCGGGGCGGAGGTCGGAATCCGCTCGTCCGGGCATTCGGCAGACAGATCGGTGAGATCCTCGACCTGACAGCCGGTCTGGGTGGGGACGCCTATCGCCTCGCGCACGCGGGCCATCGCGTTTGCGGTTGCGAACGGAATCCAGCCGTATACGCGGTATTGGCGAGCGGATGGGAGCGAGCGCGGAAGCGAGGCTCGATTCCGGCGACCCTCGTCGAGCGCCTGTCCTTCGCGTACGGAGAGGGCGCGGATCGGATCGATTCTCTCGAGGGACCGAATCTCGGGGTCTACATCGACCCGATGTATCCCCCGCCGCGACGCAGCAGTGCCAAGCCCCGGCGAGAACTCCAGGTCTTGCGCGCGCTGCTGGGTGGCCAGCGTGATGCCGCAGGTCTCGTCGAGCGTTCTCGCGAGAAGGCGGCGCGGGTCGTCGTGAAGCGGCCGCATCATGCCGAACCGCTCGTGCCGGGGGCGAGCTTCGAGATTGAGACCAAACTCGTGCGCTTCGATGTCTATGTCAATCCGAAACGCATGGAGGCGGGTTCGGGTGAGTAGGCTCTGGGCATTTACCGAAGCACTCGGGGAGCCGGGGGGAATCGTGTTGTCCCCGGACGAAGCGCGTCATGTGGCAACCCGGCGGCTGCAGGTCGGGGACGCGCTCGTGCTCTTCGACGGGCGTGGGCGGGTGGCGGAGGCACGTCTGGCGTCGATTACAAGGCGCGAGACGCGTGTCGAGGTCGAAGAGATTCGCGAACGACCGCGGTTGGACGCGGGATTCGTTCTCGCGAGTGCGATTCCGAAGGGGGACCGCCTATCGACGATGCTCCAGATGCTCTCGCAGCTGGGGATCGAAACATGGCAGCCGCTGCAACTGGCCGACTCCTCGGTTCGAACGCTCGACCCGACCGCGAAACGCTTGCATCGGATCGTGATCGAGAGCTGCAAGGTTGCGCGTCGGGCGTGGGCACTGGAGGTGCGCGCACCGATCGATCTCGCCGGCGCTCTGGCGTCGGCATCGGGGCCGATCTTCTTTGGCGACCGAGAGGGCGAGGTCGCTTCGCTGGACTCGGAGGCCTCGCTCCTGCTGATTGGCCCCGAAGCCGGGTTCAACGCGGCCGAACGGCAAAGGATTCTCGAAGCGAAGGGTCAGCCGCGATCCTTCGCTTCGCATAACCTTCGGATCGAGACGGCGGCGATCGCAGGTGCGGTGGCTCATCATCTCGCGAGGAAGACTTGATGGATCAGGACGACCTTCTCGAACGAATCCTGCGCGCACCGGTCTACGACGTAGCGGTCGAAACCCCGCTCGATTCGGCGCCGCTACTTTCGGAGCGGCTCGGAAATCGCATTTGGATCAAGCGTGAGGATTTGCAGCCCGTCTTCTCCTTCAAGATTCGCGGGGCCTACAACAAGATCCGTCTGCTCTCCGAGAGCGAAAGGAAGGCGGGGATCGTGGCGGCATCGGCCGGCAATCACGCCCAGGGCGTTGCGCTCACGGCTTCGCGACTCGGGGTGGACGCGCGAATCGTGATGCCCCGAACCACGCAGAGGATCAAGGTCGATGCGGTCGAACGACTCGGTGCGCGGGTCGTTCTCGAAGGCGATAGTTACGAGGAGGCTTCGGCGCTCGCGCTGCAGATCCGTGAAGAGGATGGGCGCGCCTTCATCCACCCCTACGATGATCTCGATGTGATCGCGGGGCAGGGCACCGTCGCGATGGAGATCTTGCGCCAACATCGCGGAACCCTGGATGCGATCTTCGTTCCGGTCGGGGGAGGGGGTCTCGTGGCGGGGATCGTCGCCTACGTGAAGCGCATCTCGCCCGGAACCCGGGTGATCGGGGTCGAGCCGCACGACGCGGCGTGTCTCGCGGCAGCCCTTTCGGCGCGGAAGCGCGTCGATGTCGGCCCGGTGGGTCTCTTCGCGGATGGTGTGGCGGTTCGCCTCGTCGGAGAGTTGCCCTTCGAGATCGTGCGCGATCAGATCGACGAGGTCGTCACGGTCGGAATCGACGAGATCTGTGCGGCGATCCGCGACATCTTCGACGACACGCGCTCGATCGCCGAGCCGGCGGGCGCGCTTGCGATCGCCGGGCTCAAACGCTGGGTCGCGCGCGAAGGCGTCCTCGGAGCGACCCTGGTCGCGATCGATAGCGGTGCGAACATGAATTTCGATCGCTTGCGCCACGTGGCCGAACGGGCGCAGATCGGGGAGAACCAGGAGGCCTTGCTCGCGGTCACGATTCCCGAACGACCGGGCGCATTTCAGGATCTGTGTCGCGCGCTCGGGGACCGCGATGTCACCGAGTTCAACTATCGTTATGGCGGCTCGGATGCGGCGCACGTGTTTGTCGGGGTCGGGCTCTCGGGGGATCCGACCGAATGCGAGCGCGTGATGGATGGACTGCGGCGCGCCGACTTCGAGGTCGTCGACATGAGCGGGAACGAGATGGCCAAGCTGCATGTTCGCTTCATGGTCGGCGGACGCGCGACGCGGCCGAACGAGCGACTCTTCCGTTTCGAGTTCCCGGAGCGCCCGGGCGCGCTGGCGCGCTTTCTGGAGAGCGTGGGCGGACGCTGGAATATCAGTCTATTCCACTACCGGAATCACGGGGCTGCATTCGGGCGCGTGTTGGCTGGACTCGAGGTACCGGAGGGGGAGGGGGCCGAGTTGGATCAGCTTCTCCGGGAGCTCGGGTATCCGTGGGTCGATGAAACAGGAAATCCGGCGAATTCGCTCTTCCTGGGGTAGTGCGGTCGTGATGCTGGGCGCAATCCCAGGCTGATCGTCACCCGAATCAGCACCTCTCCTCCCCTCGTCGCAACGGGCCGCGGGCTCGAGCAGGGGGCGCCGGTCGAGGCACTTACGCGAGGAGCGTGCGCAAGCGCCGGAAGTCCCGCTTGATATTCCAGCTGAAGAGGGGCCGCACGATCTTCCCCAGGAGGGCCGATTCCTCGAAGTGGAAATAACGTGTCGAATCTGCAGACTCCGTCCGCGCCGCCGTCCGCCCTCTTGCTCCCACCCGGTCTGTAAATTCCATGAGAATTCGCGGGGTTGGGTTGGAACGTCCATTCTTCGGCGCGTCGAGATATAATCTTCGGGACATGAGCCAAGGGCAAGGATGAAACGATGCGAACGAGTGGAATGAGATTCGGATCGGCGGGTGGGGGCGCGTGTTCTCTAGCCTGGGTCGTCCTGCTCCTCGCGTGTGGCCAGCAGCCCGCCCAGGAGACGATCGAAATCCAGGGTGACGCGAGACCGGCCGAGGTCGTTGCCGAAGGCCGCGCGCGCCAGGCGGCGGGCGCGCGAAGCCTCGTCGAACGTAGTGGATCGGTCGGGACCCGACCGCAAAAGCAGATCCTTTTTGGTGATCTTCATGTCCACACGACCTTTTCCCAGGACGCCTATCTCATGTCGCTGCCCGCGGTGGGCGGGGAGGGAGCACATCCGCCGGCGGATGCGTGTGATTTCGCTCGCTACTGCGCGAATCTCGACTTCTTCGCGTTGACCGATCACGCAGAGTCACTCCGGCCACTTCACTACCAGCTTTCCAAGCAAAGCATTCGCGACTGCAACGCGCGGGCGGGCGATCCGGCGAACCCGGACCTGGTGGCCTTCATGGGTTTCGAGTGGAGTCAGGCGGGTCTGACACCGGAGACCCACTACGGCCATCGTTGCCTGATTTTTCCGGAGACGGCCGACGATCTTCTTCCACCCCGACCGATCGCTGCCGAAGACAAGCGCTCTGCCATGCTGCGGACCGCGCAGGCGATTTCCCAGCTGAAGTGGACCGATCCTCTGTCTTGGTCGCGTTACAGCGATTTTGTCCGCTACAACGAAATCCTGCTCGAGAGCCCGCTCTGTCCGGACGGGGTCTCGAGCGTCGACCTTCCAGAGGGTTGTCTCGAGGTGGCGGCGACGCCCGACGTGCTTCATCGCAAGCTGGATGAATGGGGGGGCGACGTTCTGGAGATTCCACATGGGACGGCCTGGGGCGTCTACACGCCGGCGACGGCCACCATGGATAAACATCTCGCTCCGGAAAACTACGATGCAGACAAGATGAAGCTCATCGAGATCATGTCGGGCCACGGCAACTCCGAGGAGTATCGCCGCTGGCGTGAGTGGGAGATCGACGACTCCGGCGATCGAATCTGCCCGGCGCCCACCGAGGATTACCTCCCCTGCTGTTGGCAGGCGGGGGAGATCATGCGGAGCCGCTGTGACGGCCTCGAAGAGGCGGAGTGTGAACGGCGCGTCGACCTCGCCCGGTCCTATGCGACCGAGGCCTACACACGACCGGGTCGGGTCTTCCCCGATGCAGAGCCCGAAGAGTGGCTGGACTGCGGTCAGTGTCGCGACTGCTTCAAACCGAGCTTCGGGTTCCGGCCGCGGGAGTCGGTGCAATACGGCATGTCCCTGGCCCATCCGGACGTCGTGGACGAGGACGGCGCCCCGCTGCGTTTTCGCTATGGCTTCGTGGCTTCGAGTGATGAGCATTCAGGTCGGCCGGGTGTTGGATACAAGGCGGTCGATCGTCGACTCATGACCGATGTGAACGACATGCCGGGAGGGGGCGCGGCCGCGTCGATGGGTGGGTCGGCGGCGGACGACTGGCAGATGCCGAAGCGACCGGACCAGGGGCCGATCGGTATGCGGGGCAACGACGGTCGCACCCAGGCCTTTCTGTACCCCGGTGGTCTGGCGGCGGTTCATTCCGAGAGCCGATCGCGGACCGATCTCTGGGATGCGATGAACCGTCGAGAGGTCTATGCGACGAGTGGGCCCCGAATTCTACTCTGGTTCGATCTCGTGAATGCGCCCGGCGGAGAGCCGATGCCGATGGGAAGTGAGGCCGTGTTGGGCGAAGCTCCGGAATTCGAAGTGCGTGCGTTGGGATCCTTCGAGCCGAAGCCCGGTTGTCCCGACTGGACGCGCGAGGGGCTCGGCGGCGACCGGATCGCGGATCTCTGCCACGATGAATGTTATTTCCCGAGTGACGTGCGCCGGCCGATCGTCGGGATCGAGGTCGTGCGCATCACGACCCAGGTCGCGATCGGGGAGAACGTCGATCCCCTGATCGAGGATCCGTGGCGGCGTTATGACTGCGACGCGACGCCCGAGGGCTGCGTCATCCGGTTCAGCGACGAAGATTTCATCGCTCGCGGTCGGGACGTGCTCTATTACGTGCGAGCCCTCGAAGCGGCGCGACCCGCGATCCTGGGAAATCCACTACGGCCGCGTCGCGACGCCGAGGGCGAGGTTCTCTCGATCGAGATCTGCCCGTCGGACGACGATTGCCTCGACGACGTGCAAGAGCGCGCCTGGTCGTCGCCGATCTTCGTGGATCACCCGGCGCGTTCGGGCAAGGGCGCCGGCCTGGCGATGATCGAAGTCCACTGATTCGTGTCCGCACGCGAGCGGGGGGGGACGCTCGCCGACTGCGCCGACTACGCCGCGAATGCCGTCTTCGTCGGTCGAGACGAATGAGGGTGAACGGGTCGCGCGCGGGCCGCGATGCGCCGTATCCTCCTGCGCATGCCGCGAAGCTTCTTTCTCCATGAAACGATCGACATCCTCGGGCAGGGTCAATACGACTATATGGACACGGTGGCCCGTGAGCCGGTCAACCAGATGCCCGGTCTCTTCCGCCTGCAAGGTACCTTCTTCGTGATCGGGGCCTCGGGCGCCCGATGGCCGCAGGTGATCAACCTCTACGAGGGAGGCTCCGAGGGTTGGGATGCCTGGACGGCCAACCTCGACCGACTGAACCTGAAACGTCGCGCGAAGTTCTACGGGGATTGGTGGGACGAGGCGGCGAAAACCCGCTCGGGTGGCTTCGACCGAATCGCCGCGGTCGTGCCGGGTTGCCCCACCACGGCCGAGATCGAGGCGCGCGGGATCCGCGGGACGGTCTTCGTGCAGCAACTGCTCGAGGTGCGCCCCGGCACGCAGGTCGAGTTCCTCGCAGCGGTGGCCGCCGAGCGCGCGCCCGTGTTGGCGGAACGGGGAATCCATCTCACCCATCTGCTCGAGGTGATCAACAACCCGACGGAGATCATCATGGTGTGGGCCACGGATCTCCCGAAATGGGTCGAGCTGCGCAAGGACTTCGACACGACACGCGGTCTCGACGACTCGGGAATATCCGATTCCCGCCTCACCGAATGGCAGAGCGTCGAGAATCGTTATGTCACGGGCGGGAGCACGCTACTCATGACGCCGCGACCCGGCAGCGTGTACGGACCCGAAAGCTGGGACGAGGGCTAGGAGCCGTCTGTCGTCTGGATCCGGGCATTCTCGTGGTGGCGCCCACTCAATCGACGCCAGCCTCCACGTGGTCCTCTTCCCGCAGCCGGATCGGACCGAAGAGCTCGGGGAATTTGCCCCGTTTGCCGTCGTAGAAGGCCCGAACGGTGTCCATGTCCTTGCGCACATCGTCTGAGGGATGGAAGCCCGGCCCGAAGCCACCCCGTTTGTCCGTGTAGTCGAGGTAGCTCATCACGATCGGCACCTTCGCGGTACGTGCGATGTGGTAGAAGCCTGACTTCCAATAGTCGACGTGGCGGCGGGTTCCCTCGGCGGGGACGACGAGGCCGAGATCTTCGTAGTCCTCGAAGAGCGCGGCGAGGGACTCGACGAGATTCTCACGTCGATCACGCCGCACCGCGACGCCGCCGAGTGCACGCATGATCGTGCCGAAGGGCGGCTTGAAAAGCGTGTGTTTGCCGATCCAGTTGATCTGGAGTTCGTAATACGAAGCGAACGCGAGCAGGTTGACGAAGTCCCAGTTGCTGGTGTGCGGGGCTGCAATCAAGATGAATCGGCGTGCCTCGGGGCGCACGCCGTCCGTCTTCCAACCCATCAACGCTAGATAGATTCGCGCGAGAAATTTCCGCACAGGTCGCTTCGGCATTCAGGGAGCTTAGCGGCCCGGTCCCCGTCTGCTCTATTCGCGGGACCCGGCACCCGTTCGACCGGCCCCCTACAATCTCCGTCCTCATGACATCGACCCAACGTTCGGTTCTCGCCGTCGCGCTGCTCACCCAGGGCATCGCCGTCGGTTTGACCTACGGCATCCTGCCCGTCTTCCTCGAGTCGCTCGAAGTGGCCTTCGAAGCGCCGCGTACCCAGATCAGCGCCGGGCAGATCTTGATGATGCTCGCGCTGACCATCGGGAGCATCAGTGCGGGTGTATTTCTCGATCGTGGCTACGTGCGTCGCGTGATGCTGACCGGGGCGCTGCTGCTTTCGGCGGCCCTGGCTCTGGCCTCGCTCGCACCGAATCTCTGGCTGCTCGGACTTGCGGCCGCGATGGCGGGGATGGCCGTCCCTTCGATTGGCCCCCTGGCTGCGGCCAGCTTGATCACCCGGTCGTTCAGCGAGGACCGAGGTCGCGCGCTCGGCTTGATGTCGATGGGTCCGCCGCTCGGGGCTGGCATCTTCGCGGCACTCGCGGGCCGGCTATTGCTCTCATTCGACTGGCGCGAGGTCTATCTCTTCTTTTCCGGCGTCGCGCTGGTCGCCCTCGTCCCGACCATTGCCCTCGTTGTGCCCGAGCGCTTCGAGAGTGCGAAGGTGCCGCAAACGACTTTGGCGGATGCCGACGCGGCCAAAGCGGGAATGGGAGCGTTTCTCCGCATGCCGACCTTCTGGTGGTCGGCGGGCATCTTTGCGCTGGCAACCGGCATCGCGAGTGGCTGGACCGTCCATCTGGCAGCGTTTCTCAGGGGGTTGGGGCTCGGCGAGACCGACAGCGCGACGCTCCTCGCGGTGCAGTATTGGATGGGTGTGCCCGGGGCGCTGGTCTTCGGGACGCTGGCGGATCGCGTGTCGCTGACGACACTCTTCGCCGTATTGTTGGGATCGGCCGCGGCGGTCTTCGCCGGTTTCTCGACGGCCCCCTCGCCGGGACTGGTGACGGGGCTCTGTATGATTTCGGGCTTCGTGCTCGGCGGCGTGATCCCGCTCTACATGATGTTGCTGGGTCAGCGGATGGGGCCGGACCGATTGGGGCGTGCGATGGGACTCTCGAATCTCGTCATGCTTCCGGTCATGGCGGGTGCGGTCCTGCTCGCAGCGTCGGATTTTGAGACGGACGGAGGCTATGGTCTGTCGCTGCAAGTTTTTTCGGTCGGGCTGCTGTCCGCGATCGGATGTTTATTGATGTCGGATAGGAGCGCACGCAGGCGATGACCCGAGCGTATACGTATCGAGATGGAAGGTTGGCCTCGCCCCTGTTGCGGACGTTGAACGGGGTGGGGAGGGCTTTCAAAACACTGGGGATCGAGCCCGGGCTGGATCCGGACGCGATCGTGGCCGATGCGAGCGAAGCAGCGGGCTCAGCGGATTTTGGCGGCGACAGCTACCGTGAACCGCTCGAACGATTCGTCGAGTCGATCGAGTCGGAGGGGGATCTCTCGACCTTCGGGCGAATCGCAGTTCGCAAGATGGTGACGACTCAGCTCGTCGCGCGGATTCGATTACAGGAGTGGACCCGGGCAAACCCGCAGGCGACCGACGAAGAGATTCGCCGGCCCTGGGTGATCCTCGGGTTGCCGCGAACCGGGACGAGCATTCTCTCGATCCTGCTCGGACTGGATCCGATGGTGCGCCCGCTTCGGCAATGGGAGGGGCGATCGGCCGTACCGCCTTCAACGTTGGCGACGAAGAACGACGATCCGCGGATCGCGGAATTCAACGCCCAGATGGAAGGGCTTCACAAACTGAATCCGGCATTTCGCGCGATGCACCCGATGGGGGCGATGCTCGCGGAGGAGTGCATCCCCTTCATGATGATGGACCTGCGCTGTCTCGGGATGGAGACCCAGGCGCTCGTGCCGAGCTATGGAAGTTGGTTGCAGAGCTGCGATATGCGGCCGGCCTATCTCCAGCACAAGAAGGCGCTGCAGGCCCTACAGGTTGGACAACCGACCGAGTCGTGGAGTCTCAAGACGCCGAACCATCTCTGGGCTCTCGAGACGCTGCTCGATTTCTATCCGGATGCGCGGCTCATCTGGACCCATCGCGATCCCGGGCCGGTGACGACTTCGGTCGCCAGCTTGAACTCGACGATTCAAGGGACCTTTGCCGGGAAAGTGGATCCGATCGCCATCGGTGCGGATTGGAAAGGCAAGCTTCAGCATGCGATCCACAAGGGGATGGAATACGACGCGCGGGCGGAGGAGGGGTGGTGCGTGCATGTCCACTACAACGAGATGATGCGCGATCCGCTCGCGACGATGCGAAAGATCTATGCGCATTTTGGCGAAGAGCCCTGCGGGTTGCACGAACGCCGAATCGAAGCCTGGCTGCGCGAGAAGCCGCAGACCGAATTTGGCCGTCACGTCTACGACCCGAAGGATTTCGGGTGGAGCTACGAGGGTCTCGCCAGCGAATGGAAGGACTACACCGAGCGTTTTGGCATCGAGCCCGACGTCGCACGCCGGTAGTCGAATCCTCGAGCAGATTGCAGTGCGGCCTATTTGCGCTTGAAATTGGGCGTGCGTTTCTCGGCGAAGGCCCGGGGTCCCTCCTTCGAGTCTTCGCTCAGAAAGACGGCTTGCCCGTATTCGAACTCATAGGCAAGCGCCTCGTCGAGTCCCATTCCATCGGTCTCGTGGAGTGTGCGGGTGATCGCCTCGATCGCGAGCGGGCCGTTTTGGGCGATCACTTCGGCGATTTCACGGGCCTTCGTGAGCGCCTGGCCGTCGGGGACGACGTGGCCGATCAGCCCGATCTCGAGAGCTTCCCGAGCCGTGATGTGCTTGCCCGTGAGCAGAATCTCGGCGGCGTGGGTGTACGGGATCTGACGCGGGAGTCGGACGGCAGAGCCGCCCATCGGGTAGAGGGACCATCGGGCTTCGGAAACGCCGAAGCGCGCGCTCTCGCCCGCGACGCGAATCTCCATCGCCTGGAGCAACTCGGTTCCACCGGCGATCGCAACGCCCTCGACCGCGGCGATGATGGGCTTGGTCGGTCGATAGCCGCGGAAGAGCGCCTTCCAGTGGATGTCGGGGTCCTCGGCCATTCGAGCCTGGACATCGATCTCGGGATCGGCGTCACCGGAATCGCCCGCCATACCCTTCAGATCCGCTCCCGAACAGAAATTGCCTTCGGCGCCCGTGATGATGATGCACCGGACGTCGTCGTCCGCCGACGCCTCGCGATAGGCGTCGTACATGCGGATCAGCATCTCGCCCGAGAGCGCGTTGTACCGCTTCGGCCGATTCATCGTGATCGTCATGATATGTCCGTCTCGTTCGACCAGCGCATCCGGCATCTTTTCGGTCCTTTCGATTTGTCGTCAGGCTTGGTATCGGATCTGCCCACAACCAGCGGGGTCCGCAGGAAGCATTCGGTCAGAAGATACGGTTTCGGAGAGAAACGGCACGAGGGACTCTCACGGTTGCTCCTCGGCGGGTCCGGGGGGTCGCTCCCAGCTCGTCAAACGCCCCGCCCGTTTCAGGCCTTGTTATGCGCCGGATCGACTTCCCGAGAAAATCCGGGAAACTAGTTCTGTCGCGTGAGGAGAAGGAAAAAGAGCCAGAGGCCCTGTAGTAACTGCATTGAGAACGACACCGCGAGCTGCCAACCACTCCCGAAGCCCAGAATGGCGCTCGACAGCAGCAGCGTTTCGAGAATCAGCAGACACGTAGGCCAGGCAACCGCCCAGGACACTCGCAGACAGGACGATTACGCCTATCAGTCGCAGTCGTTCTACGGGCCGGAACTTCCGTTCGCGACCCGCGAATGCTGATGCGACTCCCGCGAATCCGGCAAGAGCGAGTGATAGCTCAGCGTACAGCTGAACAGATTCTTGGAGGCTAATCAAAAATTCTGCCGGATCAGTCGCTCTTCAGCTGAAGCGACCGCTGTCTCATGAAAAGAAAATTGCGTCCAGCGAGATCGCTCCCGGCCCCAACAAAAGAAACATGAAGCAGATCACCGCGAGGTTGATCGTGTACTCGGCGCCGGGCGGGTCGTTCAGGATCAGGTATCCGGCGCCGCGATGTCCGATCAGGCCGGCGATGAGCATCGTGAAGATCAAGACGAGCGCGGCGGGTCGGGTTGCGAGACCGAGGGCGAGGGCTGTGCCTCCGAGAAGTTCCGACATCGCCGCCATGCGCGCCTGCACGCCGGGCATCGGGACGCCGAGGTCCGCGAGCCAGCTGGCAAACCCGTCGAGGTTGCCATCGCCGATCCACCCGATCTTGCCGAAGGAGTGGATCATGAAACAGACGCCGATCGCGACGCGGCCGACCAAGAGGGCGACGTCGGTGAAGAGCGGGCTGGTTCCGGTGAGGAGGGCGCCGAGGTCCATTGCAATTTCTCCGAGTGGAGGTGAGGGGTTCGTTGATGCCCAGCGGTTTTAGCACAGCGGCGCGCCGAGAAACCGCTCGATCGGGGCTCCGCGCCGGTCATGAATGTGTCGGAAACGGGGCTGGGTGATTGAGCCCCCGAGCAATTGCCTCCATACTCCCGACGCAGAGCCCCCCGGAGCGTGGAAGAGGACCCGAGATGAGCGCGTCGAACAAGCTGGAAGGCGAAGCCGCCTTCGAACGCGTGGCAGCCAGCGCCGATTTTCCGGCGATGGAGCGCGAGATTCTGGCTTTCTGGGAGGAGGCGGACGCCTTTCCGGAGAGCAATCGGCGCCGCGAAGGCACCCCGGAATTCATCTTCTACGACGGTCCGCCCTTCGCGACAGGAGCGCCGCATTACGGTCATCTGCTCGCCGGCACCATCAAGGATATCGTGCCGCGCTTCTGGAACATGCGAGGCCATCACGTCGAGCGGCGCTTTGGCTGGGATTGTCACGGACTTCCGATCGAGGCCCTCGCCCAGGAAGCCCTCGGAATCTCGGGCACCGGCGAGATCCTCGAACGCGGCGTCGACGTGTTCAATGAACAGTGCCGGGAGATGGTCCAGACCTACGTCGATGAATGGCGCAAGACGGTGTCGCGGATGGGGCGCTGGGTCGATTTCGACAACGACTACAAGACCATGGACGTCGACTACATGGAGTCGGTCTGGTGGGTCTTCAAGCAGCTCTGGGACAAGGACCGGATCTATAAGAGCTACCGGATCATGCCGTACAGCTGCAAGCTGGCGACACCGCTCTCGAACTTCGAGGCGAACCAGAACTACAAGGATATCCAGGATCCCGCAATCACCGTTCGATTCCGCGTGACCGAGGGCACGCAGGCCCTCGAACGCGTGCGATCCAAGCTTCCCGATGGCGCCGAGATCTACCTGACCGCCTGGACGACGACGCCCTGGACGCTGCCCGAGAATCTCGCGCTCTGCGTCGGTCCCGAGATCGGTTATGCGCTCGTTGAGGATCTCGCGAGCGGTGACCATCTCGTCTTCGCGGAATCCCGACTTGCCGCCTACGACAAGAAGCTCGGGAATCTGCTCGCTAATCATGGCGCGGAGAATGGCTCGGACAAAGGCTCGGAGGAGGGCGCGGAAGCGGGCGTCGTCGGCGCGAAATACCGATTCGTTCAGCGACTCTCGGGACCGGATCTCGTGGGTGCTCGATACGAACCGCTCTTCCCCTATTTCGCGGGCCAGCCGAATAGCTTCGTTGTCCTCGAAGATGGCTTCGTGACGACGGAGGACGGCACCGGCCTCGTTCACATGGCTCCGGCCTACGGTGAAGATGATTTTCGAATCTGTCGGGCGGCGAGGATCGATCTCGTCGACCCACTCGACAGCGAAGGGCGCTTCGAGGAGCCGGTCTCGGATTATGTCGGACTCTTCTGCATGGATGCCGATAAACAGATCATCAAGCGACTGAAGGACGAGGGGCAGCTCGTCCACCAGAGCACGATCGAGCACAGCTATCCCTTCTGTGAGCGAACCGACACACCGCTCATCTACCGTGCGATCGAAGCCTGGTTTGTCAAGGTTGAAGACCTTCGCGACGACCTGGTCGCGAATAACGAGCAGGTCTGTTGGGTCCCGCAGAACGTCGGAGCGAATCGTTTCGGCAATTGGCTGAAGGACGCAAACGACTGGAATATCAGTCGAAATCGGTTCTGGGGATCATGTATCCCGGTGTGGGTGAACGTCGACGATCCCGAGGACACGATCTGCATCGGATCCCGCGCGGAGCTCAAAGAGCTCTCCGGCGTGGCCGTCGACGACCTTCACAAGCATATCGTCGACGAGGTGTCGATCGAGCGGGATGGCAAGATCTATCGCCGTACGCCCGAGGTATTGGATTGTTGGTTCGAGTCGGGCGCGATGCCCTACGCACAACACCACTTTCCATTCGCGGACTCTTCGAGTCGCGGGGCGGATCTCGATTCTTTCTTTCCGGCCGATTTCATCGCCGAGGGTCTCGATCAGACCCGCGGTTGGTTCTACACGCTGCTGGTACTGGGGACGAGCCTCTTCGGGAAGAGTCCCTACAAGAACGTGATCGTGAACGGATTGATCCTGGCCAACGACGGCAAGAAGATGTCGAAGCGGCTCAAGAATTATCCGGATCCGAACGAGATCCTCGAAAGGTTCGGGGCCGATGCGCTTCGCGCCTACATGATCAATTCACCGGTCGTACGTGCCGAGGAGCTTCGATTCGAAGAAGCCGGCCTGAAAGAGATCGTGCGCACGGTCGTGTTGCCGTACTGGAATGTGCTCTCCTTCTTTACGACCTATGCCGCGATCGATGGCTATGACCCGCGCACCTGGCACGCGGCGCCCGTCGAGGAACGACCGGACATCGATCGCTGGATCTTGTCGGTTCTTCAAAGTCTCGCGAGAGACGTGAATTCGGAGATGGAGGCCTACCGCCTCTACACGGTGGTTCCACGGCTCGTGAGTTTCATCGATGATCTCACGAACTGGTATGTGCGTCGCTCGCGTGCGCGATTCTGGAAAAGCGAGGACGATCGCGACAAGACCAATGCATTCGCCACGCTCTACGAGGTCCTGGCGACGTTTTCCAAGATCCTCGCGCCCTTCATGCCCTTCCTGACCGAGCAGGT
>Ga0114950_10002182_pt1 | contig 14970 bp, 10 predicted proteins | sample N075metaG_FD_83503 | JGI IMG/M metagenome (GOLD analysis project Ga0114950, IMG submission 83503) | Deep subsurface microbial communities from Kermadec Trench to uncover new lineages of life (NeLLi) - N075 metaG | ecosystem: Environmental > Aquatic > Marine > Ocean trench > Sediment | place... | reverse complement strand
TGGGAGTCTGCTTCAGCGTGCCGACGCGCCCCGGCGTCCAAGCGCGCTGAGCTCCCGGCACCACTCGTCCAGGGCGACGATCCCCGCGCGGTAGATCGGGTCGCGGCCGCCGGCGAAGGGCAGCGGCCCGGCGACCTCGATGTCCGGAGTGACTCCGATTCCCTCCAATAGTCGCGTGTGCCCCGGGAGCGTGAACGCCGGGAACATGAGCATCGTGTCGTGGCCCACGTCGGCGAAGGTCGCTGGGATGACGGCGCCCGCCGTCGTCTCGCCCACGACGAAGCAGGCGTTCTTCCGCCTCAGTTGGTAGGCGATGACCTCCTTCGCGCTCCGCGTTTCCGCGTGCGTGAGGAGCACGAGCGGCCGGCGCCACTGGCCCTCTTGGGGATCGAGCAGGTTGAGTAGCGCGCCGACCTCCGTCACGGCGCCACCCCGTCCCCGCAGGTCGACGATCAGCCCGTCGCAGTCCGCGAACCGGTCGGCGAAGAGTTCCTTCAGGAGTCCGGAGGGTCCCATGAACGGGATGTACCAGAAGTGCACGTAGCCGAACCGGTACGGCCCACTCTCGACGATGCGCGCGCTTGCGCGCGCCGCATCCATGCCGGAGTACACCATGGCCCGCACGGTGCGGCGCACTTCCTCTCCGGGCGCGGGCCGGACGGTGAACTCGAGCGACTCGCCGTCTACTCCGAGAATCTCGTGAATCGCGGGGTCGGGGAGCGCCGCGTCGTCCGACCGCCAATCGAGACGCACGCTCTCGCCGGGCGCGACGCCCTCGATCGCGATCACCTGGTCGCCCCGCCGCAGCCCCGCGCGCTCGGCCGGTCCCCCCTCGAACACCCAGTCCACGTAGTATTGCCCCTCCAGCTCCACGAGCTGGAAGCCGAACGTCGCCGAGCCTCGACCACTCAGTTCCGCGAACATGTGGTCGTAGGTGGTCCGCGAGACGAGGGCGAGGTGGCTCGCGGGGATGTTCGCGAGGAAATCGTGGACCACGGCGCGTTCCTCGGCGAGTGTCTCGCAGGCATCGGCCGCCGCCCGGTATCGGTCGGCGATCGCGGGCAGCTCGAGCGTGCGGAACTCCTTGTCGTAGAAGCGCCTCTCGAGCGTGCGTGCGACGCTCTCGAACAGCCCCGCGGGCTCCTGGGCGAGCACGCCGTGCTCCTGGGCGAGCGCGACGGGAGCGAAGAAGAGGAGGCTGGTGAAGACGAGGGCGCGCGGCGTGTGCATGGGTGGAGTACGGGGCGGTGAGCTGGAGTTGGCGGGTTGCATGCATTGAACCCGAACTGCCGGGTTCCGTGGGCCGCCCCGCGTTTCCATCCACCGCGATACGCTCCGAGGTCACTGGATACGCTCCGAGGGCACTGGTGGAGCGCGCGCGGTACACCGATTTGACGAGCGACGCTCGCGCGCCCCGTACGTCGGCGTTCAGCCGGCCTGGCGCGGGCCGTCGTCGTCCTGCGCCGGCTGCTGACCCTCGGTGATCGCGATCGTCTTCTCGCGCTGAACCTTCAGCGCCTCGTTGAGCGTCTCGTCGCTGAGCGCTCCGACCGAGACGAGGACCTCGCCCAGCCGCTGGTGGACCACCCGTTGCAGCACGAGGGCGCGGTCGAGATCGTCGGCCTCGATCGTGCCCATCTTGACGAGGATCTCGCCCAGCCGCGTCTGGTCGATGCTGTCGAAGGAGAGATCCTCCGGCCGCACCTTGGTCCGTCGGACCGCCGGAGGGATGCTCCGCTTCGCTCCACCCGCGGAGAGCGAGAGCGCGGGGCCTCCGTACGTGTTCATGGGCACCGGGCACGACAGGGCGACCCCGACGTAGTCGACGAGCCGCATGGCGATGCCGAGCCCGTCGGGCTCCTCGACCGCCCCTTGCTTGAGCATGAGACTCAGAAACTCGTAGATCGTCTCGCAGAGCTTGTCGAGTCCAGGCCGTGGGCCGCTGCTGACGATCGCGGTCAGCTCGGCGAGGGACTCGCGCGCCTCGAAGAGACGCTGGCGATGACCTTCACTGCTCTCGGCCAGGGCGTCCAGCGTCTGGTCGACGAGGTCGTCCTGGATCTGCCGCGGTGCTCTGGATCGGTGGCTCATGGGCCTGAATCGCCGGGCCTCAGAACCCGAACCGCACGCCTACGGCGAACCAGATCAGCTCGCTGTCCGCGATCGTGTCCTGGAACGACTCGTCCAGGATCTGGCTGGCAGCAATGGTCCCGACGAGGGCGGCGGAGGGCGTGAGATCGTACGAGCACGAGAACCGCAGGAGGGTCTCGGAGATCCCGCTCAGGTCGTGGACGTCGGAGACGTGGAACTCCTCGTCGTGCTCGTCGCAGGATATGCCCAGCTCGAAGTCGAGGCTCAGGCGGGGCGGTGGGAGCAGGCTGAATTCGAGGACGGCGGGCTCGGAGTCCGCGCTCGCGTTGCCCCAGGCCTCGTCGCGAGGCGTGATGCGGGGGCTCCCGAGCGCGATGAACTTCGCGATCCAGGGATCGAGGGGAGCTGACGACCGGACCGGTGTACGGATCGCATCCACGGCGACCCCCTCGACCGGGTCAGGCCGGATGGTGCGGACCGAGTAGTGGATCCGTGGTCCCACGTCAGCATCGAACGACCCCGACGTGGCGCAGGCGGCCAGCGAGAGGGCTGCCACCCCGAGTATCCACCGCAATCCAGCCATTTTGAGCGACGACGCGACCGGGCGTGACACGGTCCTGCCTGTCCGCCACCGCACTTCACTGTCTCGGCATTTTCGGGGTCCCGGCTAGAGGGCTCGCGGCGTGGAATCTCGCGTCCCGTCTCGCCCTCGGGTCCCCGCCCCCGTTCCGATGCGGTTGGCCGGGGGTCATCGGGCCTCCCGGGTCCGTTCCGTGCCCGCCCCTTCGGGCCTGCACGGGGAATTGGGCCGCGGAAACGGAACGGATCCAGGCCCGGGCCCGGGAGGAGGGCACCACGCAGAAGCCCCATGGGCTCCCCGGCCACCCTACGGGGTCGCAGCACCCCGCAGTCGGCGGCCGATCTGGCGCAGCACCTGGTGCGCCACCTCCCTCGGCTCGTACCCGGAGGGCAGGCGCACGAAGGGCTTCTCGTGGTGCTGGCACAGCTCCTTGAAAGTCACGTAGGCGTCGACCGGAAGCCGGGTGGCGATCAGCACGATATCGGTGTCGGGGTTCGCGATCTCGGTCTCGAGGACCGGCTCGACGTCCTGGGCGGGGAGCACGACCCAGCGCACATCGCGCAACTCGAGGTGCTCGGCCAGCGAGGCCTTCGCCGTCTCGTCCACCGACTCGCCGAAGACGGTCGCTCTGCGACCGCGCAGCAACGCCACGGCCTGCTCGAGGACGGCCGGTTGCGCCTCGGTCCCCGTGTCACGATCACTCGAACCCGTGCGCCGACCGGACGCAGGCAACTGCCTGGCCGCGGCCTCGATCACGCGACCCAGCGCCGCCGGCAGCTCGGCGTCCTCGAGCAGCTCGCCGATCGGTCGGACGAGCTCCACGAGCGCGCGGTCGGAGTCGGGAAAGCCCGCCTCGAGCCACTCCTCGACCGTCGTCGCGATCGACGCGAGGTCGTGCTCCGACAACGAGTCGCCGGAGAGCACCTTGCGCTGGTGGTACCGGACCTTGCTCAGGAAGTCCGACTTGCGCCGCCGCTCTTTCCTACGTTCGCGGATCACGGTCGCGAGGTCATGGATCCGCTGCGCGCGGGCGGTGTTCATGGCGGGGTCGAAGTCGGCGGGATCATCGAGCCGCATGTGCCGGTCCACGTAGATGTGATGCCGCGTCGTCTGGACCTTGAGCCAGAAAAACAGGTCGCGCTGATCGCTGTCTCCACGTAGGTCGAGAGTGCCGAGCGCCGCGAGCAGGGCGGACTGCGTCTCGGCGAGGAGATACAAGAGGTCCGACGGCGGGGCCGGATCGAGCAGCCCCTCGGTCTGGAGCTCGAGCATGACGGTGGCGGCGAGCGCGGTGTTCTCGTAGCACTCCGCGATCTGGCCCATCCGCGCGTCATCGGGGAGGCGGCGGTAGGGGTCGAGCATCCAGGCAAAGCACTCCTCGAGCCGCTCGCGCCCTCGGCGTAGCTCGGACTCCCGCTCCTTGATCTGGGGCGCGGCGGCGTCCTCCGACTCGATGCGCCGCCGCTCGACGACCCAACGGCATGCCTCGGCTTTCCAGTTCGACCGGCGCAGGACGAGGTCGAGGTCGACTTCCCGTTCCCACCTCGCGTCCGGCCGGACCGACTCGGATTCCACGACCGGGTGCGCGGAACTCCGGCGCGCCGCGGGCTTGAGGATCTTGTCGAGGAGGGGTGCCTCCCCTGGCGGTCCCGCATCCCCCAGCTGCTCGGCGATCCGATCCTTCAGCACGATGAGTGCCGCGCGAACGTCTTCCCGATCCTCCGCGAGGTCGAAGAGTGCGCTGAGCAGCGTCGAACCGGCCTTGTCGATCAATCGCGACTGAGGACTATCCACATCCGCATCTCGAAAGAAAAAAACGACGGGGTGAGCTGTTCGGAGACCGGGCTCCGAACGGTACCGGGCCACGCCGTCATTGTACGCTAAGGCAGGTCGCTCAGGCATCCGAACGCACACGGGCGCCCGGAGACGCGGGTCGTCCCGAGGCTCGCGACCGGCCGAGCAGGGCCCGCAAAGCCGCGGAATCTCAGCTTCCTTTACGAAGCCGCAATTGTCACCAGCCGAGGGGCTGGTCCGCGCCGAGCCCCGGCCCGTACACGACGGCGTTCGCGAACAACCGCGCCGTCCCCGCGAACCAGCCGCGGAACGCGGGCGGCGCGGCGAACAGGATCAACTGACCGTGACCGACGGACTCGACCGTGAGCCAGGCGGAATCCGCGATGCGCTCGCGCGCCTCGGGCCAGAGCAGGCCGGCGAGACGGAGCGCTGCCGGCGACGCCATGCGCACCGGCGTACGCACAGGCTCGCGCGCGAGGAGCACGCGCGAGCCCGAGTACGGCACGGGGAGTTCGGGCCCCGCACCGACGGTGATCCACTCGTCCTCGTTCACGATCCCGCGGAGGATCGCGCCCGCCGGCGCGAAGCGGCGCATCCATCCGTCGCGTTGCTCGAGGTCTCCGTCCTCCTCGTCCTCCTCGTCCTCCTCGTCCGCCTCGTCCGCCTCGGTCGCACTCGCGTCAGCGCCAGCGCTCGCCTCGTCGTCGTCGACGTCACCATCCGACTCAGTCTCAGTGGCGGATGCGCCGTCGCCCCAGAGCTCGGAGAAGTCGACGCTCACGTCACGTGCCGACCGTTCGCGCTCGGCCGCGTAGGCGAACGCGTCGAGATCCTCGAGCGCGTCCCGGCGCAGCACGACCGAGCTGAGACCGAACTCCTCGCCGAGGACCCCCGCGACGGACGAACCGCATGCGATCAGCGTCCCGCCGGACCGCACCCAGGCGGCGATACCCTTCGCGTGGGGCGCGAGCGCGCGGCGGATAGACCCGGGCGGCAGGACGAGGACGTTGTAGCGCCGCAGATCCTGTCCGCCGAACCGCTGGGCATCGAGCATCGTCATGGGCAGCCGGAGGCGCTCGTCGAGCAACTGCCAGATGTGCCCGAAGCCGTCGGATCTCACGGGAGCGTTAGAGAGCACGGCGACACGCGGCCGCGCGAGCAGGTGGAAGTGGCCCCCGCCGAGATCGGGCCCCTCCCCCTCCGACCGCCCCGTGGCGAGGGCGAACGCGCGCACGCCCGCCTCGTCGGCCACCTTGTGGACCGTGACCTCGAAGGCCTCCGCGTTCTCGTGGCGACGCAAGAGCAGGGATCCGCGCGGGAACTCCTGTCCGCCAGCCTGGAACGCCTCGTCGGCGAGATGCACCGCGAGGCCGAGCTCCATAGCACGCACCGCGAACCGCACCGAGGCATCGTCGGCACCGTCGACGGCGAACGCGTACACGGGCGCCGAACCGTCGGCACTCGGCACGACCCCCCGGGCGAGCTCGGGCACCGTCTCGAGCACGGCGCCGTCGACGGGTCCGGGCGTACACCAGGTGCAGTCGAGGTCGAACGCGCGACCGAGGTCCCACGCCGTGACGTCGTACATCTTGGACTCGCCCTTGCGCTCGAGCGACCGGCGCTCTTCGAGCACCGTCTCGTCGTCCATTCGCGTGTCGAAGTCGAGATAGGCCGCGACCAGGCCCGCCTGCGGCTGTGCGGCGTGGACCAGGTACGCGCCGGCCTCGAACGTCCGGGTGTCCGCGGCCTCCGCGAGCGGGCTCTCGCACTCGCGCGCCGTGAAGGCCGCCGACGCCAACTGAACCTCGATGCCCTGGGCCAGCAGGAGGTCGAGGAACCGCGCCTCGCGCGACGGGTTGCGGCCGGGCACGAGCACGAACGCGCGGTCGCCTCCGGGCCGGGCGCGGTCGACGTTCCGGCGCCGGCCGGCGAGGTAGTCGGCGAGGACGGCGCGCCGCTCGCGCGCGAGCGTCGTCAGGTTGGACACGCTGGACACCGCCTGGCCGTGGACAGCCTCGCGATAGCTCACGATCTCACCGGAGGCGCGCTTCAGGGGTTGCCCCCCGACGCCGGCCTGCTCGTAGAGCATCCCGATGGCGCCGTTCAAGGAGCCCCACGAGTCCGAGTAGAACGCACCCCAGCCGTCCGCCCACTCCCGCGTGTAGTAGCCCCAGCCGTACCGATCGAAGGCCGCCGCATTCGCCGCCGCGAAGGCCTTCTGCCACTTCATGAGCGTCGCGGGCATCGCCGGGTGGACCGGATCGGCCTGGGGGTAGAAGAGGTAGGTGTCGAGCCCGCTCATCTCGTGCGCGTCGACGAAGAGCTGGGGGTGGAACTCGAGCGCCACGCGCCAGCGCCCGCGCGTCTCGGGCGCGACGCCCACCATCCAGTCGCGGTTCATGTCGAACAGGTAGTGATTGCCGCGGCCGTACGGCCACCGGCCGCGCTGCATGCTCGCGTGATCGAGGTTCGCCACGTAGCCGGCGCTCTGCTCGATCTGCGTGAGGATCCGCTGCCGGCCGTCGGGGTTGAGGCACGGATCCATGACGACGACGACCTCGCGCAGGAGCTCCAGGACGTCGGCGCTCGTGCCCGCCGCCAGGTGGTACGCCACGGCGAGCGAAGCGTCCGTGCCCGAGGTCTCGTCGCCGTGGATGCTGTAGCCCATCCACGCTATCGCCGGGGTCGAGTCGAGGATCGCCCGCGCCTCGGGCTCCGTGAGGCCGCGCGGGTCGGCGAGGCGCGCGATCGCACGCTTGATCGTGGCGAGGCGCGCGTGGTTTTCGGGGGATGTGATCACGACGCGCAGGAGCGGGCGTCCCTCGTGCGTCCGCCCGTACTCCGCAACATCGACGCGGTCCGAGGTCTCGCCCCAGTGCTCGAAGACGCGGACGATCTCATCGTGCCGCGCGAGGCGACTCCCGACGGGACGGGCGAGGAAGCTCTCCGGCGTCGCGACGGACTCGTCGTACTCCGTACCCGGGAAGAAGGGCTCGTCGTACGCGCGCTCGAGATCATCCCCGAAGCGGAGCACCTCCGGCGCGTCGGCGGGCGGGGTCCCGGTTTGAGCACACGCGGTGCCGGGCAGCACGGCGCCCAGGGCTCCGATCGAAAGGAGCGCTGACATGAGCAACGGAACTGAATTCGATTCGGGTCGCATCGTGTCCTTTCCTGCCATTGAGCTGTACTGGAGTGGGCAGTGTAGCGAATACGACGCACGGCCTTCCGCGCGCGCCGGAGCCGACCTGGACGGGAGGTTTGGCCGATGCCTGACGATCCCAGACTCAGCAGGAAGGTAGGAAGGGCAGGAAGGGAACGGAAAGGAAAGGCGGGGAGAACCACTCAGCTCCCTTGTGCTCCGTTCCGCTCCGTTCCGTTCCGTTCCCTTCCTGCCCTTCCTACCTTCCTGCTGAGTCTGGGATCGTCAGGCATCGGCCAAAGGTGACGACTACCACCCAGACCATGGTCGCGCCGACGAGCACGAACTAGAATCGCCCCATGGAATCATCGGCTGAACAATCGAGCCTGCGTTTGAAGCCCGTGCAGGTGGCGGGGCTGTCGGACCTCATCGATTTCGTCGATGGTCGACTCACCATCGGTCGCGACCCCGACAACGTCCTCACCCTGCCCGGCGACATGTTTCCCGGGGTCTCGCAGCACCACGCGCGTCTCGACGAGAACGACGGCGAGCTCACACTGCTCGACCTCGGCTCGCGGAACGGCACCCTCCTCAACGGCAAGAAGATCGAGAGCGCACCGGTCGGGGTCGGGGACATCGTGCAGCTCGGCGCGATCGGCCCCAGGTTCATCCTGATCTCCTCGGCTCCCCTGTCGGAGACGATGTTCGTCGATCCCGAGAAGGTGGGCCTGAGAGGCGGCGCCGGCGAGAGCCTCACCGAGTCCCGCGTCGAGCACATCAAGGAAGCCCTGGGTGTCCCGCGGGGCGGCGTCGAGGAGCTCGTGAAGAAGCGCACGCGGCGCACTCAGGTCTCGGGCGCGATCCTCGGCGTGCTCGTCGTCGTCGCGCTCGTCCTGTGGGGGCGGCACCTCTCCGAGACGGGCCGGCGCGCGAACGAGGCACAGCTCGAGCATACGGAGGACCAGCTCGCGCAAGTGAGACAGGACTACGAGTCGCGCTTGCGCGAGCTCGCGGTGGAGAACCGGCACCTCGGTGAGCTCGTCGACGGCCTGCGGGCGCGGGAGCTGAGCCGCAGCGTCGAGCTCGCGCAGACGAAGGCCGACCTGGATGCCGAGCGCGGGCGTCTCGAGGAGGAGCGCACTGGGCTCCTCGCCCGCTTGCAGGAGCTGGAGACGCGCGGCACGGCGTCATCGGAACAGATGGAGGGCTTGCGCGAGTCCATCGAGAGCACGCGTCGCAACCTCGAGCTGCTGGACCCCGTGAACCTGGAGCAGGCGCGACTCACGGATGTGAGCCGCGTGCGGTCCAGCATCGTCCTGTTCGAGGTGAAGATGACCCTGCGGAACAAGGAGACCGGCAAGCTCCTGCACCTCGCGAGCCACTTTGGCGGCGACGTGCCGAACTTCGACGACCTCGGGGAGCCGTGGGCGTTCGAGTCGACGGGCTCGGGCTTCTGCGTCTCGCCGGAGGGTTGGATCCTCACGAACGCCCACGTCGTCGAGCCCCCGGGCGCCTTGCCCTTCCTCCTCGCGTCGGAGGAAATGCCGATCGAGCCGGTCATCGAGGTGAACGCCGTATTCTCGGGCAGCTCGACGCGCCGCCGGGCGACGACCGTGCTCCTCGCGAACGAGGGCGACGACGACCTCGCGCTCGTGAAGATCGAACCCTTCCCCGAGATGCCCTACCTCGAGGACTTCGACCCCTCCGGCCCGACGCTCGAGCCGGGTATCGACGTCTTCCTGTTCGGCTTCCCCCTCGGCAACTTCGCGTTGCAGCAGGGCGAGACCGTCATCGCCTCGACGTTCCGCGGCATCCTCTCGCGCATCGTCGACGACATCCTCCAGGTCGACGCGGGCGTGCACCCGGGCAACAGCGGCGGCCCGGTGACCGACAAGCACGGCCGGGTGATCGGCGTCGTCTTCAGTGTTCAGGCGATGCCCGACCGGTCCGCCGTGTACACGATCGGTTACGCGATCCCGATCTCCGCCGCACTGGGCAAGGTCTGGCCGCCGCCGGAGAACTGGGAGCCGCCGGCCGTCGAGGACACCGGCGTCGACGGCAGCGAAGTCGAGGTAGAGGGTGACTGACGGTACCGAACCGCACGACTCCTACCCGGTTTCTCCTGAGACCGGCTAGAGGTCGTGCGGTTCCGCATGCGGGTTCTGCCGGATGTACCGAGTCGCACCGATCTCCGCCGCCTTCGCTACCGCGAAGGCGGCGGAGATCGGTGCGACTCGGTACTCTTGCCGCGTGTTCGAGCGCCAATTCCGGCACGGCACGGTCGACTCGACGAACGAGCGCGCGTTCGCGGCGCTCGCGGCGGGCACGGCGCGGCACGGGGACGTGCACGTCGCCCACGAGCAGATGGCGGGCCGCGGGCGTCGGGGACGGGCGTGGGTCAGCCCGCCGGGCGAGGGCGTGTACCTCTCCGTCATCCTCATGCCGGCGGCGCCACTCGCCCCCGTCGCGCTCACGACCGCCGCCGGGCTCGCCGTGCTCGACGCGGTGCGCGCCCTGGGGCTCTCGGGCGCGGGGCTCGATTGGCCGAACGACGTCGTGGTCGGAAGCGACAAGCTCGCCGGCATCCTCGTCGAGACGCGGGGGCTCGACCCGCTGCGGCCCCATTACGTGGTCGGAGTCGGGCTCAACGTCGCCCAGCGCTCGTTTCCCGCGGACCTCACCCGGGAGCGCGGCGTCACGAGCCTCGCGCTCCACGGCTTGACCGCCAGCGTGCGGTCGACCCAGGACTTGCTCCTCGCGCGCCTCGCCGACCGCCTCGAGCTGGCGGGCGTCGATTCCCGGCGACTGGCCGACGACTACCTCGCGGCCTGCGGGCTGCGCCACCGACGCGTGCGTGTGGCGATGGGCGCGGAGATCGTCGAGGGCGAGCTGCTCGAGCTCTCCCTCGAAGAGGGCCTGACGGTGCGCGAGCAGGGCGGGACGACGCGGCGCCTGGCGCTCGAGTTCGTCCGCTCCGTCCAACCGCTATAAGGGGAATCGGACTCCGCCAGCCGCGGGTGGCGCCGGGTCTCTTCACCTCTATAATGCTCCGCTCGAATTCCCCCCGAAGACGATTATGCAACGCATCGACGGACGCGCCCCCGGTGACCCCCGGCCCATCACTTTTCAGCGCGGCTTCAACAAGGCGCCGGGCTCGGTGCTCGCCTCCTTCGGCGAGACGCGCGTGCTCTGCACCGCGTGCGTCACCGACGGAGTGCCCAGCTTCCTGAAAGGCAAGGGTCGGGGCTGGCTCACGGCGGAGTACTCGATGCTCCCCTCCTCCACCACCGACCGGAAGAGCCGGGACCGGACGGGTCGCGTCGACGGGCGCTCCATCGAGATCCAGCGCCTCATCGGCCGCTCGCTCCGCGGGGTCCTGGACATGAAGCGCATCACCGAGCGCACGATCTGGATCGACTGCGACGTGCTCCAGGCCGACGGCGGGACGCGCACGACCGCGATCAGCGGGGCGTGGGTGGCCCTGCACGACGCTCTCACGTGGATGGACTCGAAGCGCATCCTGCGCAGTTGGCCCCTCTCCGGGCAGCTCGGCGCGATCTCCGTCGGCATGATCGATGGCGAGCCCGTGTGCGACCTCGACTACTCGGAGGACAGCCGCGCCGACGTCGACATGAACCTGGTCATGACCGGGAAGGGAGAGTTCATCGAGGTTCAGGGCTCGGCCGAAGGGGCCCCGTTCGGACGCGAGCCCCTGAACCGCATGCTCGAGCTCGGCGAAGCGGCCATCCGCCACATCTTCGATGTGCAGAAGAAGGCGCTCGAAGGTTAGCCCCGTGGAGATCCTGCTCGCCACCGGCAACCCGAAGAAGATCGCCGAGCTGCGGGGCATGCTGGAGCCCCTGGGCTTCGAGGCCCTCGCGCCGGACGACGTCGGCGGTCTGCCCACGGTGATCGAGGACGAGCCGACGTTCGCCGGCAACGCCCGGAAGAAGGCCATTTCCGCGGCGCGGGCGACGGAGAAATGGGCGCTCGCCGACGATTCCGGGCTCGAGGTGGACCACCTGGGCGGCGCGCCCGGGGTCGGTTCCGCCCGCTTCGCGGGATCCCACGGCGATGACGACGCCAACAACGAGAAGCTCCTCGCGCTCCTCGCCGGAATCCCGGCCGAGCAGCGTGGCGCGCGGTTCGTCTGCGCCCTGGCCCTCGCCGCCCCGGACGGCGAGATCGCATTCGAGACCGAAGGCACGGCCCGCGGGCGTATCCTCGAGGGGCCGCGTGGCGACGGCGACTTCGGCTACGATCCGCTCTTCCTGTTCACCGAAGCCGGGCACGCGGCGACCGGACGCGGCTTCGCCGAGCTCACCGCGGAAGAGAAGCGCGCCGTCAGTCACCGCGGGCGCGCGCTCCGCCAGCTCGCCGGCAACCTCCCCGACCTGATGCGATCCTGACGGACGACCGAAGTGGACCCGAAGCACACACGCAACTTCTCGATCATCGCGCACATCGACCACGGCAAGTCGACGCTCGCGGATCGCATCCTCGAGCTGACGGGCGCCGTGGAGGAGCGCGAGATGCACGACCAGCTCCTCGACGACATGGAGCTGGAGCGCGAGCGCGGGATCACGATCAAGGCCCGGTCCGTCACCGTCATCCACCGCTACCAGGGCGAGGACTACCAGCTCAACCTGATCGATACGCCGGGCCACGTCGACTTCAGCTACGAGGTCGAGAAGAGCATGCAGGCCTGCGAAGGCGCGGTCCTCCTGGTGGACGCGTCCCAGGGCGTCGAGGCCCAGACGGTCGCGAACGCCGAGCTCGCGATCGATGCCGGCCTCGAGGTCCTCCCAGTCCTCAACAAGGTCGACCTGGCCCACGCGCGCCCGGATGAGGTCGCCGAGGAGATCGAGCACACGCTCGCGATCGAAGCGACGGACGCCCTGCACGTCTCCGCCAAGACAGGCTTCGGGGTCGGCGCCGTGCTCGACCGAATCATCGAGCGCATTCCCCCGCCGGCGGGCGATCCGGCAGCGCCCCTCCGGGTCCTGATCTTCGACGCCGTCTACGACGAGTACCGCGGCGTGATCGTCTACATGCGCGTCGTGGACGGCACGATCCGCAAGCGGGACACGGTCGCGATGCTCGGTACAGGCAAGGTGTACGAGGCGGTCGAGATCGGACGCTTCTGCCCGAAGATGACCCCCTCCCCGGAGCTGCAGGCTGGAGAAGTGGGCTACTTCGTGTCCAACATCAAGCAACTCGGGGACGTACGGATCGGCGACACGATGGCGATCCACAAGGGGCCGAAGGTCGCGATGCTGCCGGGCTATCAGCTGCCCAAGCACATGGTGTTCGCCGACTTCTACCCGACGAGCCCCGGCGACTACGTGACGATGCGCGACGCCCTCGACACGCTCGCGCTGACGGATTCCTCGTTCTCGTTCGAACCGGTGACGTCGGACGCCCTTGGCTTCGGCTACCGGTGCGGTTTCCTCGGTCTCCTGCACATGGAGATCATCCAGCAACGGCTCGAGCGCGAGCACGACCTCGACATGATCCAGACGGCGCCGTCCGTCACTTATAAGATCGTGCTCGCGGACGGCACCGAGCAGATCGTCCGCTCGCCGGGCGCATTGCCCGCCCCCGACAAGTTCGAGCAGTTGTGCGAACCGATCGCGCGCCTCAGCATGATCCTCCCGACCGAGTTCATCGGCTCGATCATGCAGATCAGCAGCGACCACCGCGGCGTCTTCGTCCGCCAGGACCACATCTCCCAGACGCGCGTCCAGCTCGTATACGACGTGCCGCTCGCGGAGATCATGTACGACTTCTACGACAAGCTGAAGTCGGCCACGCGCGGCTTCGGTACGCTCAACTACGACGTGACGGGCTACAAGGCCGACGACCTCGTCAAGCTGACGATTCTCGTGAACGGGGACGAGGTCGACGCGCTCTCTTCCATCGTCCACCGCTCGCGCGCCGATGCCCGCGGCCGCACCACCCTCAAGAAGCTCCGCAAGGAGATCCCCCGCCACCTGTTCGAGGTGCGCCTCCAAGCCGCCATCGGGGGCAAGATCCTCGCGCGCGAGAACATCGCGGCACTGCGCAAGGACGTGACGGCCAAGTGCTACGGCGGCGACATCAGCCGGAAGCGGAAGCTGCTCGAGAAACAGAAGAAGGGCAAGCGCCGCATGCGTCAGGTGGGCAACGTCGACATCCCGCAGAAGGCCTTCCTGTCACTCCTCGGCGGAGACGACCGATGACCGACTCGAAGAAGAACAAGAAGTCCGGTCGTCCGTGGCGCGACAACATCGAGGCCGTGACGATGGCGATCATCATGGCCGTGTTCCTGAAGTACTTCATCATCGAGGCGTACAAGATCCCGACAGGATCGATGCAGCCGACGTTGATGGGCGCGACCTTCGACGACAGCGGCAAGGGTATCTTCGACCGCATTCTCGTCGACAAGCTCTCGTACCACTTCCGCGACCCCGTCCGCTGGGAGATCGTCGTCTTCAAGTACCCGCTCGACCGCTCCAAGAACTTCATCAAGCGTATCTGCGGCATGCCCGATGAGGAGCTCAAGATCGAGAACGGCGACCTCTTCGCCCGCAAGGACGAGAGCGAGCCGTACCGGGTCCTGCGCCGCCCGCGCCCGATCCAACGTGAGATCCTGAAGCGCCTCGACATGGAGTGCAACTGGAGGGTCCAACCCGGGAGCAAGGGCTGGACGGTCGACGGTTCCGAGCTCGTCGCCGAGGGCCCGGGCGCGGCGGTGTTCCCGCGCACGAGTCCCTACGTCAAGGACCTGCACCACGACGGGTACCCGGGCACGATGGTTTCGAAGCTCCGGCGCACGGCGCGGTCCTCCGGTGAGCACCGCGTCGGCGACCTGCGCATCGACGGCGAGGTCGAGGCCCGCGCGGAATGCACGGCCGTCCTGTTCCAGTTCAAGGAGGGGACGCGACGCTACGAGATGACGATCCCCGGACCCGCCGCCCCGGACGACGCGCGCCCGAGCATCCACGTGAGCGACGGATCCCAGAGTAGCCCGATCGAAGAGCGGACCGAATTCGCCGAGCACCCATACCGCCTGCGCGCCGGAAAGAACGTCGACTTCGGGGCCCAGAACCTGAACGACCTGCTCCAACTCGAGGTGGACGGGGAGGTCCTCGTCCGCATGGAAATCCCGGCGGCGAGCGACCAGCGTGCCAACATCACCGTACGCTTGGAGGGCGGCGGGGCGGAGTTCGAGGACCTGCAGGCGTACCGCGACATCTACTACACGAGCGATCGCGCCGCCGTGAGCTCCTGGAAGATCGGCCCGGAGCACTACTTCATGCTCGGCGACAACACCCAGGACTCCGCGGACAGCCGCGAGTGGCGGCTCGTGGGCCAGCGCGACAGC
>Ga0114950_10002180_pt1 | contig 14975 bp, 15 predicted proteins | sample N075metaG_FD_83503 | JGI IMG/M metagenome (GOLD analysis project Ga0114950, IMG submission 83503) | Deep subsurface microbial communities from Kermadec Trench to uncover new lineages of life (NeLLi) - N075 metaG | ecosystem: Environmental > Aquatic > Marine > Ocean trench > Sediment | place... | reverse complement strand
TATTGCACCTGCGTATAATTCTTGCATGGTCGCCACTCAATCGACGTTGCTCAAAAGCAAGGCCCTCAACGAGTGGAGGTTGTTCTCGCTAATCGTTGTCCCGATTTGTCTTGCGATTGTAATTAGGATGACGAGCGCTGATGTTGATATGTCCACCCCCGCGGGCATTTCTTCCATGATCCAGTTTTCGGTTCGCTGTTCGGTGCCGTGGCTGTACCTGGCTTTTGCAGCTTCCTCACTCGCGATGTTGTTTCCCGGGTCGTTCAGCCGCTGGTTATTACACAATCGAAGCTACATCGGTCTCTGCTTCGCCGCTGCGATGGCCTGGCAGTTGTTGTTCATTCTCTGGATGGTGATTGGCTACTGGGGTTACTACGTAGGGGAGGTTTACGGCCTTTACGACTTGGCGGAGCAGGTGCCCGGATATCTATTCCTGTTCGCCATGACGCTGACGTCGTTTCGCTACTGGCGCAGCAAGCTGAGCGCGCGACAGTGGCGCGTGCTGCACAAGAGCGGCATCTACTTCATCTGGTTCGTGGTCTGGACCACGTACTGGTTCGAGCTCTATTATTACGACGACCGCCAAATTATCGATTACGTCTTCTATTGGGCAGGGCTCGCGGCCTGGGGGTTTCGCGTAGTCGCCTGGAGCAAGAAACGCGTCCTAGCGGCGGCCTGAAGAGGTACGACCGATGTTCGAGAACCTGCTACTAGGACTGCTGGGGGCAGTTCTGACGGGCTCGTCCGTCACTCCCGCGGCAGAAAACCCACTGAGCGCGCGAGAGGCGGCGGAGAAAATCCGGTTTGGAGCATGACTTCCGAGGCCCTCAGCGGGAGCTGCTCGCCCGCGCGGAAGCGCTACGAGGGCTCAACGCGTTCATCTCGCTGGGCGCCGAGCAAGCGATAGCTTGCAGCTCGAGCCGCTGACGCGACGACGACGGGCGCGAAGGGACCGCTTCACGGCGGTGCCTATCGTGGTCAAGGACAACATTAACTCCGCCAGCCTCCCTACCACCGGCGGGACGCCAGGGCTCAAAGATTTCCGCCCGGGCGAGAACGCGCCGGTTCTGCAGAAACTACTCGATGCCGGCGCCATCCTGCTAGGGAAGACGAACTTGCACGAGCTCGCGTTCGGCATCACGTCGAGCAATGCAGCCTACGGTGCCGTCGGCAACGCCTACGAACCGGGAGCTGAGTACTCTACGAGAGCCTTACGGCGTGGCAGCTTCGCCTCGCGTGTTTGCGCCTTCTTCTTCTCGTAGCGGCGGACCGTATCCTCGGTGGACCGCACTACGTTCGGTCGTTCCTTGCCGAACCGCTTCAAGTACAGGTGCTCGATGTAGTGCCTGAGCGGCATCTTCCACCGCTCCTGGTGGTGATTGTCCATCCCGCCGAGCTTCTTCGGATTCATCCCGAGCTCGCGAGCCATCTGGACCTGGGCGTGTGACAGGTGGTGGCGCCTGCGGGCAACTATCCAAGCCTGCATGTTCTGGTTCGGTTTCTTTTTCTTCTGGGCCATTCCACATACCTCAAACGATGGTCACGCGATTGCGGCCGCTACCGCGGGCGGCAAGAGCTCCACCACGTCGCCTTCGAGCCGCAGCGTGAGCGCCGCGTGCTCGTCATGGTCGGTGACACCGCGATTGATCACGACATAAGGCGCTCCGCGATCCGCGGCCGCGAGCGGGAATCCCGCGGCCGGATAGACGGATAGCGTCGAGCCAAGCGCGATGACAAGGTCCGCCGCCTCGGCGCTCTGGGTCGCCCGACGTAGATCTTCTGGCCGCAGGTTCTGGCCAAAGCTTACGGTCGCGGGCTTCAAGTAGCCGCCACAACCACAATCTGGAGCAACGTGGGTCTCGGCGAACGTCTTCATGTGTGCATCTGGGTCGGTGAGCGCGTGGCAGCTCATGCACTCGATGGCCCCGTTCGTCCCGTGGATCTCGACGAGCTTTTCGGCGGACGTGCCGGCGCGGGTGTGCAGGCCGTCGATGTTCTGCGTGATCACCATCTCGATCTTTCCGGCACGCTCCAAATCCATGATGGCGGTATGCGCGGCGTTGGGCTCGGCGTCCCTGAAGGACGGCCACGCCTCGAGCTTTTGATCCCAATACTCGTTGCGCGCCGTTTGAGACGCCATGAAATCTTGGAAATAGACGGGCTGGTGCTCTTTCCACACGCCTTCTGGTCCGCGAAAGTCCCGTATGCCGCTTCCCGTGGAAATGCCAGCGCCGGTGAAGACGAGGATCCGCTCGGACTCCGCAATGAGCTCAGTCAGTTTCTCGCTATCGGCCAACATGATGCTTCTGGTGCTCGAGTCGGTGCGCTTCGAGCGGCGAGGCTTCGAACGCTTCCCCGCCCTGCTCGATCCAAACCTTCTCGATTTGCGCCGCGAACCTGCGGCCGACATAACGTGCTATGCGCTCGTTCGACACGACGTCGGCGCGCAAGCTCTCGATCCGCTCCTGAAGCTCGGCCGCGGAGCGCCCGGCGCGGCGCTCTTCACTCACGACCCGGTGAAGCGCCTCGAAAAACGACTTCTGGTCTTCGAGAACGGCGCCGTCGCCGAGCGGTCCATGTCCCACCCCCACGATCCGAGGACGAAGCGCCTGCGCCTTTTCGAGCGTCGCCTGCCACGCCCGGGTGTCGCCGTCTCCTACGAAATTATTCGGGCCGTTCACGACCGCATCGCCACTAAACAGGATGCGCTCTTCGGGCAACCAGGCCCATCCGTCGCCATGCGTGTGGCTCACGCCGAGATAAAGAAGCTCGACCCGCCGGGTCCCGTCATCAAAAACGAGCTTGTCGGGAAAGCGGAGGATCGGCAGAACAAGCTCGCTCGCAACGACATCATCCCGCGTCTCGCCGTTCCACCGCTCGGGCTCGTAACGCTCGGCCTCCTCGATCACCCCCTCGTGCGCTACTGGTATCGCACCCGCATCCATCCACACTTTGTTGCCGTACATGTGGTCGCCGTGGTGATGCGTATCGAAGGCGAATCGGATCGGCTTGTCGGTCATCGCGCGGATCTTGCTCAGGACGATCTCGGCGCCGCTCGGATAGTTCCCATCGATAACGAGCACGAATTTCTCGAACATCACCCAGCCCTGATTGCAGTGGCCTTTTTCGATGTCGCCCTGATGGAAGTAGATACCGGGGGCAATTTCCTGAACCTCGCCAGTACGGTCTTGCGCCGCAGTGCTCAGTGAAGCGGACAGAAAAAAGCCGACCCATAGCGCGCGGTTCATAATGTCTCCTTCTTCGGTTCGAGTGACGTCAAATCCGCGATGCGAACCGGCGCTCCGGACTGAACGCTCTTGCGAGCCCCGATCCCGAGAAGCGCGGACATCGCACCTTCGCGCAGACCGGCGCGCTGTCGAAAAGGGTCGGGCCCCTGCGCATCGCGAAAGATGTGATCCTGCATCCTTTTGTCGCCGCCTCCATGGCCACCCGAGCTGTGCGGGATACGGATGAGCTCCGTTTCACCGAAGTTGTCGGTGACGCGCAACTCGTCGTAGCTATCACGCTGCCAAGGCTGGCGCTCGTGGACCCATGCTTCGAGGCGGCCTTTCGTGCCGTTGAAAGCGATGCGGTAGCCCTCGTAAGGCGAATAAGTCGTACACGAATAGCTCACCTGAACCCCGTTCGCATAGCGGATCGTCGCCGCCATCTTGTCGTAGATGTCGATCTCCTCCGACCAGACGCAGCCGTCTCTGATATAGCCGTCATGCTCTTCGTTTCTCACGTAGAGGTCGACGAGATGCTCGTCTTCCATGATGTTCCAATAGAAGTCGCAATCGTTCTTGTGCGAGCAGCCGCGGCAATGCGAGCCGCGAAAGGCATGGTTCTTGCCGTAATGCTCGAGCGCCCCCTGGGCATAAACGAGCTCCGGCTCCGAGCCAATCCACCAATTGAGCAAGTCGAAGTGATGACACGCTTTGTGTACGAACAAGGTACCCGAGAAACGCTCTTTGCCGTGCCAACGGCGAAAATAAGACGCGCCGTGATAGATGTCCAGGTACCAGTGAAAGTCTACGGAGGTCAGGCGGCCGATGCGGCCCTCCATGAGGAGCTGCTTCATGCGCTCACGATGAGGCAAATAGCGATAGTTGTGCGTCACGGTGATGTCACGACCGGTGCGCGTCTGCGCATCGAGGATGGCCTGACATTTGGTCTCGTCCGTCGTCAGCGGCTTCTCGCTGATGACGTTCGCGCCCGCTTCCATCGCGCGAATAATCAAATCGTGATGGGTGCTGTCCATCGTCGTGACGATGACGCGCTCCGGTTTCGTTTTCTCGAGCATTTCATCGAAATCGACAAAGGTGGGACAGCTCGCTCCGATGTGGCGCTTGGCGAAGGCGAGCCGCCCAGGATTGATGTCGCTGAGCCCGACGATCTCGACGACGTCGCTGTAATTCTCCTGAACGTTCTTACCCCACATATTGACGCCGCGGATACCGGTACCAACCAACGCGACGCGCGTTCTCGCCGCCAAGCTGGGGCCGAGCATCGCCGCGGCACTGCCCGTGACAAGAAACTCTCTTCGTGAAATCATGGCCGCTCCTTGAGCGACATCATACAAGACTCGAAGCGTACCGTCCTCGCCCCGTATCGCATCTGCCCGATCGGTGCGCATAGCGACCACCAAGGCGGCCCCACGCTTGGGATGGCGGTAAGCGCCCACACAAAGCTCACGTTCTCACCGTCAGCTTCCTCGGAAGTCCGCCTAGAAAGCGTCAATTTTGCTGACGAGGTCCGCTTCGACCTCGGCGACCCAGCCGAGCAGCCGGGCCAGCCAGACCTGCCGGACTGGGGACGCTACCCGCGCGCGGCCGCTCTCGCGCTCGGCGAGCGCGTGACACGTGGCATCGAAGGCACGGTCGAAGGCACGCTGCCGGGCAGCGGGTTGAGCTCCTCGGCTTCCGTGCTTCTCGCTTATCTCACAGCGCTCGCCGATGCGAACGAGCTCGAGCTAACGGCGAAAGAAACGGCCGAGCTCGCTCTTAGGGCGGAGCGCGATTTCGTCGGTGTGAAAGTGGGCATCCTCGACTTCGCCGCGATCGTCGGCGCAGAGCGCGATCAACTTCTTTTTATCGACTCCCGTGAAACCCGCTGGGAGGCGCTGGCGCTCGGGGAGGGAGCGCCCGCGTGGCGGATCCTTGTCGCGTTTACCGGCACCACGCGCAACCTCGCCGCGACGGGCTATAACAGCCGCGTGGATGAATGTTTCGAAGCGGTCGCGACGCTCGCCGCAGCTGCCGGGCTCGAGGCTGCACGCGGGCTGCACGACTTCACCGACGCACAGTTCGACGAGCATCGCACCAAGCTCGAAGGCGCGCCGGCGAGGCGCGCACGCCACTTCTTCACGGAGCGGGCACGCGTTCGGCGGGGCGCCGAGCTTTGGCGTCGAGGCCATCTCGAGGAGTTCGGCGCGCTGATGAACGCGTCGTGCGAGAGCTCGATTCAGAATTGGGAATCCGGCTCGCCCGAGCTCATCGAGCTCCAGCAGATTCTTCTCGAGACCGAAGGCGTGTACGGGTCGCGGTTCAGTGGTGCGGGCTTTGGCGGATGCGTCGTAGCACTCGTGGACGGAACGCGCGACGAAGACATACGCCGCTCGGTCGAGCACGCGATGAACGCACGTCCACCCGCGAGCGTATTCCTTCTCGACAGCGACGACGGGATCCGTATTCTATGAAGGCGATTATCTTGTGCGCTGGATTCGGCACGAGGCTCTACCCCCTGACGAAAGATCGCGCCAAGCCTCTGCTCCCCGTCGCCGGAAAACCCATCGTCGAGCATCTCGTCGATCAGCTCGCCGCACACGTGGATGGTTTCGTCGTGGTGAGCAATCGTCGTTTCTATGATGCGTTCGTCACGTGGGCCGGCAGACGCGCTCATGTCCTCGACGACGGCGCCACAACGAACGAGACGCGCCTCGGCGCCGTGCAGGACTTAGCGCTTGCGCTCCGCGAGTCACCACCTGATGGGCCCGTGCTCGTCGCCGCCGGCGACAATCTGTTTCGGATAGCGTTCGGCGCTTTCTTCGACGACTATCACAAAAAGCCGCGCACGCTCGTCTTACGCTACCGTGAAACGTCTATCGACAAATGCCGCCAGACGGGCATTGCGGAAATCAACGCCCACGACGGCCGGATCGTGAAGCTTTGGGAGAAGCCGGATGAGCCGCCCACGCCGTGGGCTTGCCCCGCTCTCTACATTTTGGAGCCCGAGGCTATCGAAGCCCTCGGCGCCTACATCGCGGACTACACGCGCGCCGACGCGCTTGGCGGCTTCATCGGCTGGCTGGCGGAGCGTTCTTCCGTCTACACCCACGAGATGCAAGGGAGCCGCCTCGACGTGGGCGATCTAGACGGATACGCTAAGGCCGAGAACTGGATGAAGAACGGAGTCTAGAATGCATTGGTTTTATATAGCGCTCGCTCTCATGACGACGCAGCCGCAGCAGGCCGCGCCGCCCGAGATTCGTGTCACGGGCACGGCAACGGTGAGCGCCGCGCCGGAGCGCGCCGAGATCGATCTCGGCGTCGTCACACAAGCGGCGACGGCCAAAGAGGCCGCCGACGCGAACGCGGAGAAGCTCGAGGCCGTCATCGCCGCCGTGCGCGAAGTTATGGGCCCGGACGGGGAGATCGAGACGCAGTCCTACTCCTTGCGGCCGAACTATACCCGGCCGCGTAACGGCAGCGAGGCAACGATCGCGAGCTACAGGGCTTCGAACATGATTCGCGTGACGAAGATCGCTATCGACGACGCGGCCAAAGTGATCGACGCCGCGACAGGCGCAGGGACGACCAACGTGCAACGATTGCAGTTCACCGTCGACGATGAAGAAGCGCTAAAGCTACAAGCGCTCGCAGACGCCGCGCTCAAGGCCCGCGCCCGGGCGGAGGCCCTCGCCGGAGCGCTCGGCCTCGACATCGTACGCGTCTTGTCCGTGACCGAAGGCGAGCCCGTAGTGGTAAGGCCTTATGCGGCGCCAACGATGATGATGCAAGCCGAATTGGGACGGGCACAAACACCCGTCGAGCCCGGCGAAGTCGAAGTGCGCGCCACCGTGACCTTGAGAGTCGAAGTCTCGGAGCGATAGCGGACGCGCATGGCCCGCTTTGTCGCACTTGTAATGCTCCTGACGGGGCTCTCCTGCGCCGAGCGCGAGAGCGTGCGGGTCATCAAGCTCGCGCATGGGCTTCCCACGAGCCACCCCGTGCATGCCGCGATGGAGTTTTTCGCCGAGCGGGTAGGCCTGCGCTCGGGTGGAAAGCTCCGGGTGGACGTCCATCCCGCGGAGCAGCTCGGCACCGAGCGGGAGAGCCTGGAGCTTCTCCAGCTCGGCGCCGTCGGCATGACGAAAGTCTCGGCGAGTGTCCTCGAAAATTTCGTTCCGGCCTATGCCGTTTTCAGCTTGCCCTACCTCTTCCGGGATGAAGCGCACCGCCAGCGCGTCTTCCACGGAGAGATTGGCGCACGCCTTCTCCGGGCGGGCGAAAAACAGGGGCTTCGAGGCCTCACCTATTACGACGCGGGAAGCCGCAGCTTCTACTCCAAGACGAAGCCCATCGAAAGCCCCGCCGATCTCGTTGGCCTCAAGATCCGTACTCAAGAAAGTACGCTTTCGATGAGGACGGTTCGTGCGCTCGGGGCCGCGGCAACGCCCATCGCGTGGGGTGAGCTCTACACCGCGCTGCAACAAGGGGTCGTGGACGGCGCCGAGAACAACCCGCCGAGCTTCTATCTCTCGGGACATTACGAAGTCGCGAAGTACTACTCGCTCGACGAGCACACCGCGACGCCGGACGTGCTGCTCATTAGCCGCGGATTGTGGGACGAGCTTTCCGAAGAAGAGCGCGCCGTCATCACCGAAGCCGCACGAGCTTCAGCCAATCTACAGCTCGAGCTCTGGCGCAAAGCGACACAGGAAGCGCTCGACGCCGTGCGCGCCGCGGGCGTCACGATCGTGACGCCCGACAAGACGCCGTTCGTGGAAGCTGTCGAGGAGGTCTACGCGAATTATCCCGAGCTCCTCGAGCTCGCCCGCGAGATCCGCGAGCTCGAGTAAATGAAGGCGATCGTCGACCGCCTCCTCGAAGGAGCCCTTGCCGTAATCCTCGGCGGGATGGTGCTCGTCGTCTCGTGGCAGGTGGTGACGCGGTTTCTATTGCGCCAACCGAGCTCCGTCACGGAAGAGCTCGTCCGCTTTGGGCTCGTCTGGCTAGCTCTGCTCGGCGCGAGCTACGGCTTCGGCCAACGGGCCCACCTCGCCATAGACCTCCTCCCGCGAGGCCCGAAGCTCGACGCCGTCGTTCACGCGGCGGTAGCCGTGTTCGCGAGCGTCGTTCTCGTCTTCGGAGGGTGGCGGCTCGTCGACATCACGCTCGGGCTGGGACAGACCTCGGCGGCGCTTCAGATCGAGCGCGGCTACGTCTATGTCGTGCTCCCGCTCTCGGGATTGCTCATCCTTTTCTACACGATCGTCGACTTCCGCGAGAGAGCACGCTAGCTCGCCATGGATCCCGTTCATACATTATTACTACTCGGGATTTTCATCGCCCTCCTCGTGCTCGGCGTGCCGATCGCGGTTGGGATCGCTCTCTCGGCGCTCGTCACTCTCTTGTTCACGATGGGCCTCGAGACCGCGAGCATCACCGTTGCCCAGCGCATCGCCACCGGACTCGATCGCTTTACCCTTCTCGCGATCCCGTTCTTTATCCTGTCCGGCCAGCTCATGAACCGCGGCGGCAGCGCTCGGCGGCTCGTCGATTTGGCGCGCGCGCTCGTCGGTATGCTCCCGGGAGGGCTCGCTTACGTGAATATCGTCGCGGGCATGCTCTTCGGCGCGATCTCAGGATCGGCGGCCGCGGCCGTCGCCGCCGTGGGTGGCTTCATGATTCCGCGCATGCGCGAGCAAGGCTACGACACGAGCTTCAGCGCGGCCGTCAACGTGAGCTCGGCGACCACGAGCCTCATCATCCCCCCGAGCAACATTCTCATCGTCTATGCGCTTGCGAGCGGCGGCGTCTCCATCGCCGCGCTCTTCGTGGCGGGCTATCTCCCCGGACTTCTCGTGGGCCTAGCGCTCATGGCGGTGGCGGGGTTCATCGCCAAAAAGCGAGGCTATCCCGTAGACGCCCCGGTGGCCCCGCGCGAGATCTTCCGGCGTTTTCTCGCCGCGCTTCCGAGCTTGTTTCTTGTCGTGCTCATCATGGGCGGTATCGTCAGCGGCACCTTCACCGCGACCGAAGCGGGCGCCATCGCGGTGGTCTACAGTTTCGTGCTCGCGGTACCCGTCTATCGGGAGGTCACGCTTCGGGACGTCCCCAAGGTTCTCGTCGATGCCTCAGTCACGACGTCCATCGTGCTGCTCCTCGTGGGAACTTCGATGGCTTTTTCATGGGTGCTCGCCTACGAGCGCATCCCGCAATTCGTCGGCGAATCTTTCGCGCTACTCGGCGGAAGCCCGATAGCAACGCTTCTGTCGATAAACGTCATCTTGCTGGTAGCCGGGACGGTCCTGGACATGACGCCGGCGGTGCTCATCTTCACGCCGATACTCCTCCCCGTCGTCCAGTCCATTGGCGTGGACCCGGTGCATTTCGGGATCGTGATGGTCTTGAACCTCTGCATCGGCCTCTGCACGCCACCCGTCGGGAGCGTGCTCTTCCTCGGCTGTACCGTCTCCGGCGCTCGCATCATGGACGTGAGCCGTGCGCTCATACCGTTATACATAGCGATGGTGGTCGCCCTCCTGCTCGTGACCTTCGTCCCCGACATCGCGCTCGCGCTCCCCCGCTGGCTCGGGATATGAAACGCGACGGCATTGCGGCGCTTACTGTATAGTCAACAGATGTTTGTGCCTGTTAACAGATGGACTGAGTTGTAGTGCGCGTATTCTTGATTCACATCCGCGACCCTCAGTTCTACGCGCTGCCCGCGAAAACGCTTGCTCCGAACGGCAACGTTCGCGTGATGGGGTTTCCTCCCATTGGCATCATGTCGCTCTCGGCGGTACTCAAACGCGGCGGTCATGAATGCATCATGTTCGACCAGGCCAATCCGGCAACACCGAACGAAGTCATCCTGGATGAGATAAAACGGCAGCGGCCGGCGCTTGTGGGTTTGAGCTTCCTTAGCACCACCAGCTACCCCTATGCAAAGCTCCTCGCCCGCCAGATTCGAGCGGCCGATGACGCGGTTCGCATTGCGTTCGGTGGGGTCTTCGCCACCTTGAATGCCGAGCGTGTGAAGCAACAATGTCCCGAAGTAAATTTCGTGTGCCGCGGCGACGGCGAGCAGTTGATTCTCGACCTGCTGGAACGATTGGACGACCCCACCGACGTCGCCGGAGTCACCTGGGCCAAGGACGGCGAGCTGATTCACAATCCGGACCGGCCGCTCGATCGCGATCTCGACCAGTGGCCGTTCCCCGACCGAGATAGCCTCCCACTGGACTTCATCGAGTCGATGCCTCTCGACGTCCCCGCGGTTCTCTCCATGGAGCGCTTTACCACCATGCAGACCTCGCGCGGTTGCCCTTGGCCCTGCGTGTTCTGTGATATTCCGGCCTTCAGTGAAGGGAAGTGGCGCTCGCGCAGTCCAGAGCATGTCGTAGCGGAGCTCGACCACCTGCGGGCATTAGGCTACGGATCGGTATACTTCGTGGACGACCACTTTCTGCTGCAACCCAAGCGGATCGAAGCCATCTGCAAGGGGATCAACGACAACGGCATCACGATCGAATGGGGCTGCGAGGGGCGCGTCGACTCGGTCTGCCAACACCTTTTTCCGGCCATGGCCAAGGCCCATTGCCGCACGCTCATGCTGGGGATCGAGAGCGGAAGCCAGAAGGTGCTCGACCGCCTCAAAAAGGACCAGACGCTCGCCGAGGTCGAGACGACAGTGACCAATGCCAAGGCCGCCGGAATCGAAATCGTGCACGGGTTTTTCGTCGTCGGGAATCCAGACGAGACGGTAGAAGATATGCGCGCCACCTTCGACTTTGCCGCGAGGCTTCCACTAGACACCTACGGCTTCAACCGCCTGTGCGTTTACCGCGGGACCCCGCTTTGGCACGAATACGTCGAACGCGGTCTCGTCAACGACGAGGACGATTGGTACAAGTATTTCAAGTGCACCGAGATCGATCCCACCTGCCTGTCGGGCGAGGAGGTGAACGCCGAGCGCTCGGCCGGCTTGCGACGCCTGTTCCGGTACAAATTCAGGCACTACCCGCTCCAGACCTTCCGCCTCCTGTGGCGTTTTCTCCGTCATATGCCGATCCGCGACGTGGTCTACTTGATCGTCAAGCCGTTTCTCGGTGCGCAGCGCGGAGCGACCAAGGCTGAGTTGCTGTCACGCGCCGTCGAGCACCGGGCGTCCAAAGATGCGGCGGCGGATCTCACGAAGGTGAGCGACGACGTCCTCGAAAAGACGTATGACTCGCAACTCGAACGCCGAGCCGAATAGGTCAGTTGTTCGCGTAAAGACCACCGCGGCTCTGGGGATCGTCACCGCGGCTGAAGTGAGGTGGTCAACAGATCGATGAGAGTCTGATTTGTCCGCTCCGGATCCGGCAGTCCGCTGTTCGTGGCGTAAAGTCCGAAATCGAAGCTGTGATAGTCCCAATACTGATAGTTGACGCCGCTTTCCTCGAAAGCCGCGAGCAAGTCCCTTACCCACTTCAGCCCGCCGCGGCCGTCCAGAAATGTCCAGCGAGAAAGACCGAATTCACCTACATTCATGGGCACTCCGTTTGCCGCGCCGAAAGCCGTTAACTCTGTCAGCTTTGCCCTCAAGTAATTCTTGTCGACTGGCGTGAAGGCGCCTCCTGGCGGAAGCTGGCCAAACTCCAGCGTAATGTAGCAGCTGCCACCGGTGACATCCCTCCTTTCATCCATCCATCGATCCGGTAGTAGTAGTCCTGCCGGATGGCGAAGGCGTGATGGCTCAGGTTGTAGGACTCACTGACATTCTTGATCGCAAGGGACTGCGGCCCGCGATGCCCGTCCGTTACCAGCGCGTGGCTTCCGCCGCCATCGGAGCTCCAACTCGACCAGGATGACGCCACAGACTCGAAGGGATCGAGAGTCACATTCTCCTCGTCCGGCTCCTCTTCGATGATATCGATGCTCATGACCTGACCTACCCAGTTTTGGGTTTCGTCGTACTCATTGATTACGAAATCATCGAAATAAACGGTGCCGGCATTGACCTCGCAACTGAAGGAGGGGAGCGCTTCTACGAATAAAGGGTTGCGCACCCGATAGAGCTCCCCCCGGTAAAATGTCCACGGCGAGTTTCCAGCGGGCACGCGGGGGTTTGCGATCTCGTCTGCGGGGACGGATTCGCTCGGCAGCACGGAAACGTCGGGGTTCGGATAATGGCCACCGTCCGCCTGGTTCACGGAGGCCAAGTACTGGTGAGTGTATTCGTCAGGATAGTAATAGTGGAAGTCATACATCACATTCCCATCATTGAGCAGGAATAACGGGAAAGCCGCGTCGCCCGTTGACAGCGCCTGCTCGACGATCAGCAGGTGGTTGCGATCCACGCTGCGGATCTCCTCGGCGATCTCCGCGGCCAGAATGGGCCAACTCATGGGGTCCGGTGGCGTGGCTTCGTTCAGCAGATCCCAGGCGGCAATCTGCGTTTCATTCTGATAACGGGCTGCGATGGCCCGCCACAATGCCTTCAAGCGCTCCTGGTTGATCCTGTCCTTCCACAATGCCAGGCCGTCCTCCGTCCCTCCCTGATAACCACCTTGCGGGACATGCATATCGACGATTAGATAGATTCCCGCCTGCTTCGCCCAGGCGATGTTTTGGTCCAACCAATCCCAACCGGCCTGTTCGTACACGAAGCTCCGCTGGTCGTTTTCGAAGACTCGATAGCTCAAGTTGAAACGTACGACGTTCATTCCCACAGCGGCAACGCGTTGGAAATCGATGGCGCTGTGGTGATCCGATTCGAGAATCAGAGCGGGGTCCTCCTCAAAAAAATAGTTGTTAAAATTGACACCCCGTAGCCGAACGGGCTTCCCCGCATCTCCTATTACCAAATGATTTCCCTCGCGACGAATAAACTCCCCGCCCTCGGGCGAAGCTGGGATCGGTAGGGCCACGAGCAAGCCACAAAGAGCCGGTACGAGAACACGACTGAGTCTGTCCATCGTGCAAGTCCCCACAATGAGCCAAGCTGTTTTCTTGTGAATAAAAACGGAAGGAAGGTGCTGACCGTCGGCCGATTCGAATCGACCGGATAGACCGAAACAAATAAAAAAGAGCCAGCAAGCAAGAATAACATGATCGCGAGACGTCGAGCCACGGCGAGCGGGACCTATGGCTAAAACGGCGCCTCTACGAGGATCGAGACACACGGGTACCGTGGTGGCGAACTGAGTCGGTAGGACGTGTCAGGTGCAATATCTCTGGCGTGCGGTCGATCAAGATGGCGACGTCCTCAACATCCTCGTCCAGTCGCGTCGAGACCGGAGCGGCCCGCCGGAAGCAAAGGACTGTGGGAGTCCGTTCCGATCAGCAGCTCGACACCATTCTCATGGAAGGTTCGAAGCATCAAGAAAGAGAACTCGGGGATCGCGGAGCCTAGATCGGCGATGTGGCGGGGGTAGATGTAATGATGACCGAAAGCCTGCCCACGGCCAAGGAGTGACGACGAAACGTCGTGGGATCAGGTCTTCTCTTCCAGCAGCTGGAGCCAGTCCAGGAGCGTGCGGGGGCGGTCCAAGGTCTCTTCCCGTCCATTCGGCCAGACTACTTTCCAGCGCTTCGAATCCAGCTCCTCGAGCTTGACCTCAAAGTAGCCCGTCACGTCGAGATTGGCTTCCTCAGCCGAGATGCAGTCATGGTCGGGAACGACTCGACGGGTCATGAGGAAACGACGCAGCCTGGCCTCGCTCGTTGGATGGAGGTAGTCCACCAACTTGTCCGCTTCCTGCCCGAATTCAATGGCGCACCTCCCATGGGCTTCACGAATGCCGAGCAAGAAGCTGGGGGTCTCCACTTCGCGCACGAGCTCGCAGGCAGCCTGGAGACTCAGCGCATCAGCTTCTGGGCGAGGTGCCGTGTTCTCTGCGCACCATCGGCGCCAGAAGGCGTCGGACGAGGTTGTGTCCCGCGTCAAGTGTTACTTTAGGTAACTCCGTCCAGACAGAGGACGTGAGAAAAATCAACTTCGCGAGGACGGCGCCAAAATTGCCCGCGCTTCGCGGTGCGAAACGTCCAGAAAAGAAGGCAGGATTCTCTCAGCCTCCCCCGATGTGCACAACTGCGCGGGTTAGGGTACGACCGATTGAGCAGGCGAGGCTGTGGGAAACGCCCCCGCGGCAGCTAAGCGTCCAAGCCTTGCTCAACAACCCAGCGATCTTCGAAGCCTGTGTGGGCGTTTTCCATAAAAGCGACAGCGTCCAGGGGCCACATTGAAGTAACAGCGCCGTGCGCGTTAGTTTGAAGGCGGGGCGGTGTCTCACACGGTTTCTACCCACAGGTTTGGCCGAGGACCCCAAAAACAAATCGCCGAAAACCCAAAAAACATTTGACAGGTTTTGCGAGACAAGATTTCTCGCGTCACAACTCCTTCTAGAAGGACGGCTCCCGGACGCGGTATGGCTTGTGGCTACGCTCATCTGGAGCATTTCGGCTTTCGTTTCGACCCTAGCCTTGTTCGACGCTTACGCGCCATCTCAGGGCCGAAAAAACACCAGAGTATACTTAATTACTGAGGAGAGAAGATGGTCGGTAAATTCACGCACTACTTCACAAAACTCGAGAAACTTTCTAGCGACGCACTCCTTCGTTCTGCCGAAAAGCTGGTCGTTTCCGAGAACACTAACATCGCCAAGCTCATCGCGCACCTCGCGGAGATGTCGAGCCGGAAGACCGCGCTCAAGCTTGGCTACACCAGCCTGTACCAGTACTGCATCGAAGGCCTGAACTTGAGCG
>Ga0114950_10002178_pt1 | contig 14988 bp, 11 predicted proteins | sample N075metaG_FD_83503 | JGI IMG/M metagenome (GOLD analysis project Ga0114950, IMG submission 83503) | Deep subsurface microbial communities from Kermadec Trench to uncover new lineages of life (NeLLi) - N075 metaG | ecosystem: Environmental > Aquatic > Marine > Ocean trench > Sediment | place... | reverse complement strand
GGTTTCGGGCTGAACGATGACGAGGGTCTCTCTCCAACCAGACCAGATCCGGGAGAGGGCGACCCAGAACGTGCGGTCGAGAGCCGTGAGCCGCGGGCTCAATTGTTTCGACGAGTAGGTTGCGAGCTGCTGGCGGAGGGCGAGTTCAACGATCGCCTGCTCGCCGCGGCTTCGGAAGAGAGCCGGGAGGACACCCGAAGTACCAGCGCCGTGCAGATGACGAGGGGACGGGTCACGTCGGGATTCTCGGCGAACGGCTGGGCAACTACCAGACTGATTCCCAAGGCGAACTCGGTATATCATCGGTCGTTGACCGCTTGAGGTCAGGGCGGGAAATGCCCTGTGTTTCCCGGGCAGTCCGAATTTTAGAACGCACAACCGACATAGCAGAGAAAATGGACCCCAGCCGCACGGTTCAGTGAACCGAGATGTCATCTCGAGCTGCGTCCAGACACAGCTTCTTTGTCCTCTCATCTCTACCGCCGATATCGAGCATTCTGTTAATCAGGCTCCGAACGCCGCAACCCCGCCCCGGTGGCGGGTAGGAGAGAAGGATTCGAGCACATCGCCCGTGAGCGTCCTGACACCACCGTTCAGTGCCCGGTCGATTTCCTGGCCCCATTTAATCGTTGCAGCGGCGGACAAGGCACAGGAGGTGCTGGAGGAGTTTCGAAGCTGGGGGATCAATCGATTCTCGATGAGCTGGCTGTCTCAAGGTCTGAGTGGCACAAACGCACGCGAAGTATTCGACGAGCTCGCGCTATGGGGTACGACGTGAACTTGTAGAAGGTGTCCGATTCGGAGGCGTTCCTTCATGCGGCGTTGAGGATGCCCCGCTCGGTTACAGCTGACTATAATTTTCCCCAATGGCACCTTTTGGCCGTAGATCTGGGGAAGACGACAACGGTGTCGAATACCAGATGAGCGAGATAAAAGGCTGGTGAATTGATGTTCGACCTTCTCATAGTCGTCGGGTATTTTGTCTTCATCTTCGCCATTGGCATGCGCTCGCGGGTCAGTCAGGACGTGAGTGTCGACGAGTATTTTCTGAGTTCACGTTCACTCCGGTGGCCGACCATCGCGATTTCCACCATCGCGACAAACATCTCCGCTGGCCACTTCATTGGTATGGCAGGCAGCGCGTATCTCTTCGGACTCGCGCAGGCCAACTTCGAGATCAACGCGATCTTCGGGATTCTCATGGCGGTATTCTTCTTTGTACCGCTCTACCTGCGGCTGAAAGTTACCACCATCAGCCAGTTCTTTGAGTCGAGGTTCGGGCCGGGTGTGGCGCTGACGTATTCGTTGCTGATGATGTTCATGTACGGCTTCATGTACCTGGGCTCGGCGCTTTACTGGGGTGCTTATGCCATCAACTTGATTTTCGCCGACTACGTCGTTTTCCTCGGTAGCGACCCAATGGTGCGTGTAGCGATCATTGCGGTTGTCCTCGGTGTTTTCTCGGCTGCCTACACCTACCTCGGTGGCATGACTGCTGTCGTCCGCACCGACATCGCGCAGTTTGTGCTGTTGATCGGAGGTGGCATGATCGTCGTTTGGCTCGCGATCGACGAACTCGGCGGTTGGGCCCAGCTCTACGAAACCGGACTGCCCAAGGGCGTGGCGCCTGGCGAAATATCGCCACACCACATGCACCTGCATCTACCTGCCGAACACGAGAAACTACCGTGGATTGCGATCATCGGCATGAATCTGCTGAACCTCAATTACTGGGGCGCCAACCAGGTCATCCTACAGCGAGCGCTGGCCGCGAAGAGTTTGCGCCATGCTCAACTGGGCCTGCTCGTCGGTGGGGTTTTCAAATACCTGATGGTGCTCATCGTGATAGTGCCGGCCATCGCACTTGTTGGTCTCACCATGGATGCTCCCTTGACCGACCCTGATGCCGTGTACCCATACATGGTGAACGAGCTGCTACCCCCTGGGTTGCGCGGGATGATTCTGTGCGGTCTCTTGGCCTCGTTGATGTCCACCGTCGACTCCACCTTCAACTCGGTGTCAACGCTGTGGTCCATTGACGTCTACAAGCGACATCTACGCCCAGACGCATCGGACGCTCAGGTGGTGTCTACGGGCCAGAAGGCGATTCTGGTCACCCTCATGACCGGGGTGTTGTTTGCTTACATCCAGATCTACGTGAAGTTCATGAACGATGGTGAGGAGCTTGCACTCACCCACTGGTTCAACGAGATGACGTACTACGTGAAGAACGGCTTTGTCGTGCTAATCGTTGCGGCGGTCTTCCTCGTCAAACCTTCTAGCCGGCTGGTGATGAGTGCATTCGGGCTCAGCATCGTCCTCTACTTCCTGGGGGCCGTCGCACTACCCGATATGAATTACATGGTGCGATCCTCCTTCGTCATAGTCATCGCCCTTGTCTGTGTAGCGCTACCCACCATGATCATGAACGGCTGGCGAATTCCAATGAGCCAGCTCATTGAGAGGCCCGAAAAGGCTGTCACTCGCTTCGGGCTCGCGATGTTGGCGTCATTGATTCTCAGCCACATCGTCTTTCACTGAGAACCAAACGCTCGTTCGCCTTTCCGGACTCGATTGAGGAGTTCACCGGCATGCGGGTCGGCGGGGTGACAGCGATCGGGCTCCGAGAGGGCGTGCCGATCTACGCGGACGAGCGCCTGTTCGATCTCGAATGGGTGATCCGCGGCGCCGGAAGCCGAGATGCGAAGATCAAGCTGGCTGTGTGTTCTCACTATCCGTCCGCCCCGGAGCGATTGCTTTTTTTGTCCTGAGTCGGCTGGCCGAACCGCCGATGATCTTCCAGATCGAGGCCCGGAATTGGTCTCGAATCGGATGGAGGTCTCCTCCAGAATCTGGTCCTACCGTCCGAGCTGGAACTTCTCGCCGTGCTTCCCGACGGCCTTCTACAACCACGCTTTGCCCCACTTTGCCAAGTTAGGTGCGCCGAGAAGCGCCTGAGAGCGCCTCGCGCCCCCATTCCCCTGCTTCCTAAACCGACGCTTCCCAAAGGCGTTGCCCTGAGGCGCGCGAGAAGCCTGTCCCTCGGTTCAAAGGACCGGCAAACGTAGAGAGGTGGGCTTCATCCGCACGTTCCAGAGGACCGACGCTCGCTCGGAACTTCTTAGGCGTATGTCGGTTCAGTGAACCGAGATGTCATCAAGGGAGGTTGGCGTTTCTGGCCGTCCTTCTTGATTCCCGCCGGCACCCCTCTTTGGCAGCTCGCTAGACCGGGGCGCTCTCCAGCTGGATGCGGCCGTCCTCCACTGGACTCGGGGCGATCCGGTAGCCGGGCTCGAAGCCCAATTCTCGTCGCGCGCGATGAGTATCGAGGGTGAAGCCGTAGCGGAGGTGGGGCGCAACGGCACTCGCCGCAATCTGTGTCCCGCCCAGAATGTTTGATAGGCGTGACGCCAGCGAGATCAAGGCTGAGGGCAGCGGGACGCCAGGGACTCCGGTCCAGCGGGCGAGGAGACTCAGGGGAACCGTTTCGAATCCCGCAATATTGAAAACACCTCGGGCCGTACCGCGTAGGGCGAGCTGAATGGCGCGTACGACGTCCTTGTCCGACACCAGGGCGCAGATCGGGTCGAATCCCATGGGTCGGAAGCGTGAGTTCAGCGACCTTGCCAAGATCGAGTTGAAGTAGAGCGTGCCGTCTGTGCCCACCACGGTCGGCACGCGGAGCAGCACGACGCGCAACGCGGGGTTATGGAACTCACGTTGGAAGAGCATGTCGGAATTGATCCAGCAGCGGATCTCGGGCGATGTGTCCGGTGCCAGATCGAGTTCACTCGACTCTGTAAAGAGGTTCGAGTTTCCGGGAGACAGACGATAGACGAGAGCGCTGCCCAGGCAGATCAAATTGTCGAGTCCGCGCATCTCGAGCAAATGTTGCAAGACGAGCTGGGCCTCGGCGGTCTGACTAGCCAGCTCGCCGGCGAGGGGAGGGTCACTCGGCGTCGGCGCTGCGTGTGCAGGGATGTAGATCAGGGAATCGATTCGGGCTTCCCTGAGCAGAGACGAGTTGAAGAAGGTCGACATGGAGCGCTGCCGTGCGTGGTCGACTCGGCTGTATGTGAGCCGGCATTCGTCGGCACTCGAGAACCGATTGAAGTCGCGAGGTTCTGGGCCGGGACCCAGTGCCACGATGCGCTCGATGCTCGGGTCGTGATAGAGGCTCTTGACCAGGCGGTGGCCGATCGGCGAATCCGCGTGGGTGAGCGCCACGCGCCTGCCCGGGACCGCTTCGCTTCGAGTCGACGTCATCGGTGCAGATCGATCAGCCGCTGCACCTCGCTGCGGACCTGGCGAGACAAGGAACGAAGCAGCTCTGGATCGCGAGCGTCCTCGGGGCCATAGCTCTCGTAGAACCTCAGGGGCTCTCCGTACACGATTTCGTAGGAGACTGGGTAGGGGAGTAGGCCCAGAGGCCCCAACCACGGGAAGGTCGGCGTAATGGGGAATACAGGCAAGCCGAGCCGTTTTGCGAGCGTACTGAGGTTGAAAAATATCGGCGTCTGATCGTCGCTACCGACGATCGCAGTCGGAACGATTGGAGCGCCAGAGGCGAGCGATTGTTCGATGAAGCCCACGCGGAATTCCTGCAGCTGGTAGCGCTCACTGAAGGGTTTGATTGCGCCACGCATGCCTTCTGGTAATACCGCGACGGTTTGGCCGCTGGCGAGCAGGTCGGCAAAGTTTTCGCGAGTTCCGACCACCTGCCCGCCTCGGGCGTAGAAGACGTTGACCCACGGCAAGGTGGCTACCCAACGGTCGACGACCATGCGAGCCAAGCGCGGTGGATTGCAATTGAGCAGGAGATCGGTCACCAGCATGGCCGCGTCGAAGGGCAGGACCCCTGCGTGGTTGCCCGCGATGATCACTGGGCCGCGCTTCCGAATGTGTTCGTGTCCGTGGCTGCGCACGCGAAAATAGATCCGGTAGAGCGCCATCATGACGGGAAGGCTGTTGCGCACCACATCGACAGAGAGGCCAAACCGATCGTACGCGGCGTCTCCACCGGCGAGCGGGGCGATCGCCGCGATCCGACGACGGTCTTCATCACTCAGCAGTCGGTCGACCCAACTCGTTCGATCGGGGAGCTTGATCTCGGAAAGCTCGGGTACCTCGATCCATTCGCGCTCCTTGGATCGGGATCGCTCGCGGGCCGTGATCGCGGGATGCTCCGGAGATTCATTTCCAGCCGTTCGGACCGTCGGGATCCCGTCCGTCCGATGCAATAGCTCCAGATGCTCGAGGAAGGGATCCGGCTCATTCTCGGCCTGGGCAAAGGGGTCCGATCCGAGGGCTGGCTCCCGTCGACGGGCGCTCGGATGTTGGCCGGTATAGACGCTGGACGGGTCGAGAATGGCGGCGTCGGTGGCCTCGGTCACGAGTAGCGCTCCTCTTGTTCAGCCATTGTCTGCTCCGTGTCCGTGTCCCTGTCCGTGGATCTCGTTTGGTCCTTGGGTCGTCGTCGCGCGTCGAGTTCCTCGGCGATCGAGGCCATCACCTCGGCGCCGCGATCCTTCGGCGCGTATTCAATGATCGACAAGCCTCTGGATTGGGCCTCGTCGATCTTCACGTTGAAACCGACGACGGCCAGAGAGAGTTCCTTCGAGAAGCGATCTTCGAGCTTGTTCAGGATTTCGCGGGCAAGCCGCGTGCGTCGATAGAACATCGGGATCACCATCACGAGTTCGAGGTGAGGTCGGTCGTATCGACTGCGCACCATCTCGAGGGTGCGCATCATTTCGGCAGTTCCGTCGAGGCCGAGGAAAGTGAGGGGGACCGGAACCACGACCTCGTCGACGGCTCGCAAGATATTGAGCGTCAGGGCACCGAACGAAGGCGGTGCATCGAAGAGGATGAAGTCGTAGTCCCGGGTGTTGGGAGCGGTATCGAGCCTCTCGGCCAGGCGGGACGTGGATTCCTCGTCGGCGGGATCACCACCCGTCCAGCTGGGAAAGAGCGCCAGGGACTTATTCGCAACGATGATATCGAGGTTCCGGATTCGGGTGGCCGTCGCCGGGAGTCTGCTCGAAACCGGGTCTCGATCCCCCCGTCGAGCTGTCTTTTCGAAGTCTTCCCCCAGCAAGCTATCGACCAAGAGCTCAATCGCGCTGTGGCGGGGGCGCCGCACCTCGAGGCCGAGGACCTTGCCGAGTTGGCCCTGCGGATCCATGTCGATGGCGAGAGTCCGCCGCCCGCGGCGAAGAGCGAGGTGGGCAGCGATGTTTGCGACAAGGGTTGTCTTGCCGCTGCCTCCCTTTTCGTTGATGAAAGCAATTCGACGAGGAATGGTGTCCCCCAATCGGGCGCACCCCGCGATTCCGAGCAGGTCGCGGGGGCTTTGTACCCGCAATTCCATTTATACGATCTCTTCGTATCGGTGACGATGAAAAATGTCAACAGCAATCTCGGTCGCGGGTCGGCCGGACGATGCAGGTTTCCAGGTTGTCGCTGCGTCTGTGGAGATCGACAGGGTCAACTCGCCTCGCTGCATGTGTGCGTGGTCGGACTCACTCCAGTTGCTGACTCGATACCCTCGGAAGCTTCGCTTCATCCTCTTCCACCTGGGATGCACTCTCGACTTCATGTGTCGATGGAGGGTCCTCGAGCGTGTGGGGACATCCGCGCACCGGGGCTTTTCACGCCCGCCTTGAGCTCCGTTGGGATTTGACAAATCGCCGCGACTCGAAAGTCGCGCCAGAACGTGGCCTGTTTTTCCGATGCCCGACCAGCGACTGCGAATCTCGGCGAAGACGCGCGGGCGTAGAACATCGGGCACATCACCGCGGACCTCTATCGCATCGAGTTCCGGGCGCGTCACGTGAGTCTCTCCACCAAGCCGATAGTCGACTACAATCTGGTAGTGGTTGCGGCGGGCCGTTGAGTCGGATTCCGCGAGCCAGAGGCGGACGTCGTGGAGCCCTCCCAGTTCATCGACGAGTTCCGGCCGTTCCGGCGCGGCGAGCTGGCGCTGGCGCACGCGCTGACGCGCGACGCGCTCGCCCTTCCGCCGGCCGACGTAGACGTTCTCCGCTACGCGCTTCGACTCGCCCAGCTTTCTTCGTTGGGCACGACGCGGGACTCGCTCGTCGAGCCGCTCGCGTCGTTCCGTCTGCGTCTTGTCCAGACCCTGGCGCCCATCATGCCCACCGGACCTCATGAGATGGACGAGCAAGTGCTGCGCACCGCCGTCGACGGGGTCACCGAGCTCGTGGATGCGGCACACGCCCGAGTGCGCACGGGTGGGCGGGTGTCCGCAGAGGCGCTCGATGCCGAAATCTCGCACAAGCGCCTCGTACTCGTGCTAGGCGGTGCGGGCGGATGTGGATACGTCTACCTCGGCGTGCTGCAGCGCCTGGCCGAGCTCTCGATCGAGCCGAGCTATCTGCTCGGATGCAGCATGGGCGCGATCCTGGCGGTCTTGCGTGCTCGCAGCCGCCACTTCGAACTCGACGAGCTGCTCGAAGAGATCCGCCTGTTGCGCGCGGTGGCTGCACTCGCCGCTCCGACGGGATCACGCTTCGGATTGCCGGGCAGCATGCGACTCGATCTCCACCGCGCCCTGGGGCCCCTGTTCACTCACGACGACGGCACGCCGGTTTCGCTAGGCGATCTCGACCTGCGGGTCGAAGTGCTCGCCACCGGGATCGGCGTCGGCGCGCTGCCGTTGGCCCGCGAGCAGTACGGCACGCTGGTTCAGACGGAGCACCGCAGCGCCGAGGCGCTTTCGAAGCTCTCGGGCTCGGCCGTCGCGCGGGCCGTCAGCGCGTTGATTGCGCTCGCCATGAGCCGACGTCTGCTGGTTCCCATCCTATTCGGAGCCGAGGAGGGGACGCGAGATCTGCCTGCGCTCGACGCCGCCGGCTTCAGCTCGGCGATCCCCGTTCTGCTCGGCTACGACCTTCCAGAAGAGGACCAGACGTCGGCTTCGATCCTCGAGCGCGTCTTCGCACGAAACGGCTTGACGGCACTCTGCGACGGGCTCGTGTCGAGCGCCGTTCCGGCGCACTGGGCCTGGGACCGAGTCGAAGGCGGGCTGATCGGCACGCGGAACTGCGCGATCGTCGCGCTGCACGCGCTCGAAGCACCCCAAAAAGGAGCGGGCGTGCTGCTGACCCCGTTCACCCGCGTATTCGCCGCCACCGCGCACCGCGACCGCCCGTTCTGGGATCTCTGCGTAACTTTCAAACGAACGCCCGGGGTCTTCGATCTGCTCCCCGGCGAGGCCACGCTCCGGGATGCAGCCGAGGCGGGGAGAGAGGCGTTCGAGGAGGCAGCGGGGGTTCTGCCCGAGCTGCTGAAGACGCTTCCGCCGTGGCGCGAGATCGTCGCGAAGCGCAGTCGCCCCGCGACCCACACGAGATCCACGCGTCGTCGTAATCGGGGAGAGCAGATCGCGTAAGAGAGAGGAGATCGCAGTATGCCCAGCTATTCATTCGAACGGCTCTCGGCACAGGAGAATCGTTTCCTGCTGCTCGAAAGTCCCGAAACCCCCATGCACGCCACCTCGGTGGCGATCTACCGCGCGGGTCCTCTCGCGACGTCGAATGGGGGCGTCGACATCGCGCGTCTCAAGCGGTTCATCGGATCGCTGCTCCACCAGGTACCGCGCTACCGCCAGAAGCTCAAGACGGTGCCCATCGAGAATCATCCGGTGTGGATCGACGATCCGCACTTCAACCTGGACTTCCACGTGCGACACGCGGCGCTGCCACGGCCCGGCAGCGTCGAAGAGCTGAAGAACAAGGTCGCGCGCATCATGGTCCAGCCGCTCGACCGGGCCCGCCCGCTTTGGGAGACGTGGGTCATCGAGCAGCTCGAAGGGGACTTGTTCGCCATCGTCTCGAAGGTGCACCACTGCGTGCTCGACCCGTCGCAGACCGCAGACCTGTCCCAGATCTGCATGTCGCCGAATGCAGGACGACAGATCGCGAAGTCGCCGCCTTTCCAGCCACGACCCGAGCCGACGGGCGCCGAGCTCCTGCGCGGAGAATGGAGCCGTCGCGCAGCGCTGCCCGGTAAAATTCTCGGTGGCTGGCAGGAGATCCGCAGCGAGTCCGAGAGCCTGGTCGATGGGGTGCGGTCGGGCATCGACGCGCTGGGGGGCTGGCTCACCTCGGGCCCGTCGGAGACGCCGCTCAACGGGCGCATCGGCCCGCACCGGCGCCTCGAGTGGCTGACCTTCGCGCTCGGGGATCTCAAGGCGATCCATCAGTCGCTCCGCTGCACGATCAACGATGCGGTCCTCACCATCGTGACGGGCGCGGTTCGCCACTTCCTGCTGCACCGCCATACCGATCCCAACGAGATCGACTTCCGCGTGTCGATTCCGCTCAGCGTGCGCGGCAAGGACGACGAGGCCGGCGAGGCGACGAGCGAGGTTCGCTCCTTCATCATCGATCTTCCGATCGGGGAATCCGACACGAAGGCGCAGCTCGCCGCGATCACGGACCAGACGAAGAACCTCAAGACTGCGAGTGCCGTGCTGGGTGCCGAGATGATCATGGCCGTCGCGGAGTGGACACCTTCGGTCCTCTTTGGCCGCGCAGCGCGCGTGCTCGCGGGTGATTTGCCCGTGAACCTGTCGGTCAGCAATGTGCCGGGGCCGCAGCAGCCGCTCTACCTGCTCGGCAGCCAGATGGTCGAGTGGTTCGGCGCGGCACCGCTCTCGAAGCACACGGGACTCGCAATCTCACTCGTGAGCTACAACGGGCGCGTGTGCTGGGGGTTCAGCGCCGACCGCGACCTCGTCCCCGACCTCGTCCAGCTGGTGCACTACGTACGCGAAGCACTCGAGGACCTCGCGCACGCGGCTGGGATCGAGGTGAAGGGGCTACCGCCCGAGGTACTTCCGCCAGCCGACGCGCCGCATGGCGCGCCTTCCTGAAACCCGAACGGGGGAGGACATCCGATGTCCCGATACAGCTACGAGCGACTCTCCGCCCAGGACACCTCGTTTCTGATCTTCGAATCCGACAACGCCTTCACGCACGGCGCGGGCACCGCAATCTACGACGCCGGTCCGCTCGAGACCCCGGGCGGTGGCATCGACATCGCGACGATCCGGCGCTCGGTCGAGTCCTTGCTGCACCAGGTCCCGCGCTTTCGTCAGCGCCTCGAGTGGATTCCGATCGAGCAGCACCCCGTATGGGTGGACGATCCGGCATTCGACCTCGACTACCACCTGCGGCATACGCGCCTTCCGCAGCCCGGCGGCGAGCAGGAGCTGAAGGAGCTCTCCGCGCGCATCCTCGCCAACCGCATGGACCTCACGAAACCGCTGTGGGAGATGTGGATCGTCGAGGGTCTCGAGGGGAATCGCTGGGGCATGATCCAAAAGATCCACCACTGCATGATCGACGGAAAGTCGGGTGTGGACCTCACGCAGCTGATGCTGTCTCCGGATCCGAAGGCGGAGATCCCCGATCCCTCCCCGTACATCCCACGGCCCGCTCCGATGCAGGGTGAGCTGCTGCGCCACTCGCTGACCCGACGCTTGCGCATGCCCTTCGACGCGATTGCGCACACGCGCGAGACCTACCAGGACCTGCGCGAGTTTGGCGAGGCGATCCAGCTACGCGGTCGGGCGGTCGGGCGAATGGCCCGATCCATGCTGAAGGCCGCGCCCGACACACCGCTGAACGGACAGATCGGTCCGCACCGCCGCGTCGACTGGCTCGACATGTCGCTCGCCGACATCAAGGACATCCGCAAGGCGATCGGGGGCACCGTCAACGACGTCGTGCTCGCGACGGTCGCGGGCGCGGTCCGGCACTACCTCGCACGTCGCTCGGTGGACCCGGCTTCGATCGAGGCGTTCCGCACCGCCGCTCCGGTGAGCACGCGGCCGGAGGGGAATGAGGGGAAGCTCGGCAACCACGTCTCGATGTGGATCCTCGACCTGCCCATCGGCGAGCCAGACCCGAAGAAACGCCTCGATCGGATTTGCGAGCAGACCGTCGACCTCAAGAAGAGCAAGCAGGCATTGGGCGCCGACGTCATGTTCCAGGTGGCGGAGTGGACCGGGACGCGCATCCTCTCGCTAGCCGCTAAACGCCTGTCGACATCCACTTCACCGTACAACCTGATGGTGACGAACATCCCGGGGCCTCAGATTCCGCTCTACATGTGCGGCGGCCTGCTCGAGAAGATGTACGGCTACGTGCCGCTCGTCGAGAACACCGGTCTCGGCATCGCGCTCATGAGCTACCACGGGATGCTGAACTGGGGGTTCAACGCGGACTACGAGCTGCTGCCCGACCTTTCGGACTTCGTGGCCGACGTGACGAAGTCGTTCGGAGAGCTGCAGCGCGCAGCGATCCCGCCGCCCGCGCGCCCGCGCAAGAGGAAGAAGAAGCCGCAGGCCGCCTGATCGGCCGCACCTACCCTACACGAGAAGGTGTTTCCGGAACGCCTCTTCGAGGAATTCTTGCGTTTCCCGCTCGTACACGGCCGAGACGTGTCCACCCGCGAGCCAAGCGATGCGGGGACGCTCCCAATGCAGCCACAGGTCGCGCACCTGGCCGGGTGGAACGATCCGGTCGCCGATGCCGCCGAAGACATAGCGGCGCTCGCGCGCGAGCAGCGGGCTCAGCGACAGCGGCGAGACGACGCTCAGCACGCGGCGGGTCGCCTCCCAGTGGATGCCCTGGCGCTCCTCCTCTGCTCGCTCGAGAACCGTTCCGAAGCGGTCCTGTATATGGGTGAGGTCGCTCGGTGGGACTCCGGCGACCGCGCGCACGCAAGGTTCGGCTCGAGGCCGGCGAGGAGCGCCGTGGTGTAGCCGCCGAGCGACAGGCCGTAGACGCCGATCCGGGTCGCCCCCTCGGATCGGAGCCAGGAGATCAGCCTGCGCACGTCCCAGATCGCCTGCGCCTCGGCGTGCACCGCGTTCAGGATCGAAGGGAGCATGAAGACCGCACCGCTGCGACGCCCGGGAGCGCGCGGGCCGTGCACGGGGAGAACCGGCAGGGCGACGTTGAGACCGAGCGTATCGTACAGCCAGGACGTTGCGAACGCTTGAAGATCGATCGCGGCAGTACCCATCCCAAAGCCGTGGATGCACACGACCCAGGGCCGCTCCGCGTCGCTGTGGCGACGCAGCCAGGCGTGCGCCGTGTGATTGGCCGCGTAGCCGAGCCAGCGCTCACGGCCGGGGACTTCGCCCTTCGGGTCGAACCCGCTCTCGTAACGCAGGTGCTCGTACGAGAGACCGAGGCGATTCATGCGATCGATCTCGACCGATTCGAGAACGGGCGGCGTGTCGTGGAAGCTCGCCGGATCCTCGATCCAGCTGAGCCTGGAGAAGAGTTCGTCCGCGCGCGAGACCTCCGCCGCAGCGAGAGCCGGGTCGGAACGGGCGACGGGCACCATGACCATGCTGGCGAGCAACGCCTCGTCGATGGCCGCCTTGGCCGCGAGCCGCACAGAGGGCCTCAGCTCGGGGACGTCGTCGACCGCAGGCTCCCGCGTCGGGCAACCCAGCCGGCTGCAACGAAGCCGGTGGCCGAGAGCAGCGTCGCGAGAGCGCCGTTCCCCCAGTCGAGCAGGGCCATCGCGGGAAAGCCGAGCAGAATGCCGGCCGCCCCGCCCACGGCCGCAAGCTGTGGCGTGCGCAGGTCCCCGGGCAAGAGCAGGATCGCGAGTCCGCCGGCTAGCAGGAGCGAGCCCGGCAGCACGACGAGCAGTACTCCCCAGCCGGTTCCGCCAACACCCGTCAGCCAGTAGAGCCCCGCGAGTGCCGCGAGCCAGCCGGCGGGGTGTCGCGAGCTGAGCACGGGCTCAGGCCTCGCCACGCATGCGGATTATCGTCTCGATCTCGCAGATCTGCTCGTCGTTGGCCAAGGGTTGCTCCTAGCGTTCGAAGGGCTCGCCGAGCGCTTTCAAAAATAGCGATCGCACGCTCGCCGTCTCGCTGCGCAGCGTCTTGCGCGTCCACGCCTTCGTCGGAATCGGCCTCAGCACCTCGACGTCCACGGCCCCGGAGCGCACAACGATCGCGCCCGTCGGCAGCGCCTCGGCCGAGTTGCGGATCACGATCGGCACGACCGGCACGCCCGCCTCGAGTGCCAGCCGAAACGGGGCTGCGCGGAAGGGCCCGAGCCGCCCGCGCCGGCCGCGGTTCTTCTCCACCGAAGCGACGAGCGAGATCCCGTCGCTCAGCGCCGCGAGGGCGCGGCCGCCGCCGCCGAGAGAGGTCGGCTCCTCGACGATCGCCGTCTCCGCCAGTGCGGCCACGCCGCGGAAGACCGCGCTCTCGGCGGTGCGCGGAGCGAGGAGTGGCGCGAAGTCGCGTCTCAGCAAGCGCCCGACGATCAGTCCATCGAGCGCGCTCTGCGAGTTGAAGACGAAGACCGCCGGCCGTGCCGACCCGAGGTAGCGGCGCCCGTTCACGCGCAGCTCGATGCCTGCGATCCGCGTCAGGGCCTCGCTCCAACCGCCAACGCACAAGTTCAGCGGCGTTCGGAATCGCTCACTGAGCAGCGCCGCGGCTGCGCTCGACAGGGCCGCACTCGGCGTGAGTGCGAGCGCCGCGACCGTTCGCACTTGATCGAGAAGAGTGGCCGGCGCGAGATGGTCGAGGTTCAACACCGGCCACGCACGGCTGCGGGCCAAGCGGTCGAGATCGCGGTCGGGGTTCGTGGGCCGCGGCTGGCCGACGTTCTCGAGCAGCGGTAGGTCCTCGTAACCGTCGCTGTAGCAGTAGCTCTTGCCGAGGTCCACTCCGCGTTCGCGCGAGAACTCGCGCGCGGCCTCGAGCTTGCCCTCTCCAAAGCACACGGGCTGGACGACGCGTCCCGTGAGACGTCCTCCCTTGACCTCGAGCTCGGTGCAGAGGATGTCGTCGATGCCGAGTTCTCGCGCGACGGGCCCGGTCTGGTAGCGCGTGGCCGCCGAGACGATGGCCAGCGTGTGGCCCTGCGCCCGGTGAGCTTCGATGAGCAGCCGCGCGTCGGCATAGACGAGAGCGGCGAGCTGTTCGTCGAACAGGCGCTGTCCGGTCTCCGCGATCTCGCTCTCGGGAATGTTTCGCAGCATCCGGGCCATCGCAGCCATCATTCCGGAGAAACCCAGGCCGCTGCGCCGGAAGCTGACCGCGCTGATGCCAACGTCCGCGATGTCCTGAATCGTGATGTGGCCGCTCGCGATGCGATCGCGCACGAAGGCCAGTGCCGAAAACCCGGCGACCAGCGTGCCGTCGAGGTCGAAGAACGCCCCCACTTCGGGTCCGGACGGGCCCGTCTCGATCGAGTACGTGAGCGGAAGGCTGTCGGCTCCCATGGCAAAGTTCCTTTTGGACACCTGCTTCACGGGTTCTCTTACCCGATCGTTTTCAGAATCCCGCCGCCGGCTCGAATTCCTCGAATCGCGAGACGAATCGCAATGATAACGCTGCTTCCCTGTCTGTTCTCTTTATTCATCCGGAGGGGTTCGGATCCATCCTTTCGGGTGAAGAGCGGCACCGATCGGCGTTGTTGCATGAATCGAAAATGCCCGGACCGATCCTCTTGTCAGACGACCCTCATCAGGGACCAATCGCGAAGGACTCTGGTCGGCCAAGCGACGTCATCCGATTCAGGATGTTGCATGCGATCATCGCTTCAGCTTCCTGCGACCTAGGATTTCGAGCGCGCAGCCGGTCGCCGATGATCGTCTTGTATCTGAAGAAGGTGTTCTCCACGCGGGCCTGTTGGTGGTACCCCGATTACTTCTTCCAATGGCGACGCCCGACCTTCCGTACTCGCCTGACGGTTCGATCGCGAGCACCGGATTGCCTCGATCTCGCTGCGGTCTTTCTCGGTGGAACGACGACTCTGGCGCCTCGTGCCGCGGCCGCCTCGTAGATCGCGATCGTGTCGTAGGCGGCGTCCGCCGTGAAGCTCGCGATGTCATCCTCAATCTCATCGAGGAGATGAAGGGCGGTGTTGGGGTCATCAGCATTTCCGTTGGTTAGGACCCCAGCGATGATCACGCCGG
>Ga0114950_10002177_pt1 | contig 14989 bp, 12 predicted proteins | sample N075metaG_FD_83503 | JGI IMG/M metagenome (GOLD analysis project Ga0114950, IMG submission 83503) | Deep subsurface microbial communities from Kermadec Trench to uncover new lineages of life (NeLLi) - N075 metaG | ecosystem: Environmental > Aquatic > Marine > Ocean trench > Sediment | place... | reverse complement strand
TATCATTTTTTACGCCGAGCATTTCCATAGCAAAATAAATTAATCCCCAGCCGGTAGCTTCAGGCCTGATAAGACTACCGCCCCAATCCTGACCTTTGCCGGTGAGAATACCCACAAACTCATTTTTAATCTTTTTATACATGCCAAAAAGATAGCCGATTTCCCTAGTACCAACACCTATATCTCCCGCAGGGATATCTGTTCTGTGGCCAATATGTTTAGAAAGTTCCTGCATAAAACTCTGGGTAAAGCGCATGACTTCTTCGTCAGACTTTCCTCTGGGGTCAAAATCTGCGCCTCCTTTGCCACCACCCATTGGCAGGCCGGTAAGGGCATTTTTAAAGATTTGCTCAAAGGCGAGAAACTTAAGGATACTTAAGTTAACCGACGGGTGGAAACGTAATCCACCTTTATATGGCCCAATAGCACTGTTCATCTGTACCCGGTAACCACGGTTCACATGTATATTACCCTGGTCATCAACCCATGGAACACGAAATATAATTGTTCTCTCCGGTTCAGCAATCCGTTCGAATATATTGTTCTTAACATATTTAGGCTCATCTTTTAAAAGCTGTTCAACATTTAGATAAACCTCTTCAACAGCCTGATGAAACTCGGTTTCACCCGGTGTCCTTTGCTTAATTCTCTCAATTACGGATTGACTCATTTTAATAATTATTTAATAAGTATTATTTGATTACATGTGGGTAAATTTTTCTTTAAGATAGACAGCCGTATGATTTTCTTTAAGTGAAATCATGGCCTCGGGTGTACCGGAAAAATTAATCTCGCCTCCCTTATCTCCACCTTCCGGGCCCAGATCAATAATCCAATCGGCAGACTTTATTATTTCCATATTGTGTTCAATCACAATTACCGTATTTCCTTGGTCAACGAGGGCGTTTATGGCGTCTAAAAGTTTCTGAATATCATGAAAATGCAGCCCCGTTGTTGGCTCATCAAAGATGAATAAAATGTTTGAAATTCCAACCCTTCCCTTGCCTAAAAATGAGGCTAATTTTACCCTCTGAGCTTCGCCGCCGCTTAAAGAACTAGACGACTGCCCGAGCTTTATGTACCCAAGTCCCACCTCGAACAAGGGCATAATTCTACTTATAATGGCCTGTTTATCGGCAAAAAAGTCTAGCGCCTGCTCAATAGTTAAGTCGAGTAACTGACTTATATTAAGATTATTATAGGTGATATCCAGCACCTCCCGTTTAAATCGTTGTCCTTTACAGTTATCACAGGTGAGGTGGATGTCAGCCATAAACTGCATTTCAATTTTCACAGTTCCCTCCCCTGAGCAGACCTCACAACGGCCACCCTCTACATTAAAAGAAAAATGCGCCGGTTTAAAGCCTCTTTGTTTTGCCAGTGGCTGATCGGCAAAGAGTGTACGGATAGCATCATAGGCTTTCACATAGGTAACAGGATTCGAGCGCGATGATTTACCTATTGGATTTTGATCGACAAACTCAATTTGTTCAATATCCTTAAAATCTCCCTCCATAAGTGAAAATTTACCTGTTGGTAAATTAGTGGTACCTAGAAGCTTACCCAAAGCGGGGTACAAAATATCTGATACCAGTGTCGATTTACCAGAGCCGCTAACTCCTGTAACGGTAGTTAATACACCTAAAGGGAACTCTGCATTAATGTCCTTTAAATTATTTTCAGTGGCCCCCGTAATTTTAATCGAACGACGCCACTTTCTTCTTTTTTGTGGGATATCAATCCTCGATTTACCAGTTAAATAATTGGTTGTGTGGGTGTCAGCACCATATATTTCGCTAAAACTACCCTGAAAAACCAGCTCTCCGCCATGCGCACCGGCATCAGGCCCAATGTCAATTAGCTGGTCGGCATTTTTCATGATTTCCTCTTCGTGCTCGACTACAATTACGGTGTTGCCCTTATCGCGTAAATTTTTAAGCACATCCATCAGGCGGCTGGTATCTTTTGGGTGCAGGCCAATGCTGGGCTCATCAAGAATATACATCGCACCAACCAAAACACTACCCAGTGACGTTGCCAGTTTTATCCGTTGAAATTCACCTCCAGACAGTGTGGAAGTAATCCTGTTAAGGGTGAGATAGCCAAGGCCTACATAATTTAAATATTCCAGGCGATTGGTAACTTCAACCAAAATTCGTCTGGCGATAGCCTGTTCGTGTGTGGTAAGCTTTAGATTTTGGAAAAAGAGTAGTAGCTCATCAATTTGATATAGCACTAAATCGATAATGGAAACATTCTTAATTTTCACATAGGAGGCATCCTTCCTCAGTCGTGTGCCGCGGCAATCCGGGCAAACGGTTCTGCCACGGTAGCGAGATAACATTACGCGGTATTGTATTTTAATGGTTTTAGATTCCAGGAATTTGAAAAATGCATGCAAGCCTTTGAATCTACCATAGCCCTTTCCATAACCATTCCAAAGTATCTCTTTCTCATCGGCAGATAAATCTTTAAATGGTCGATGAATGGGGAAATCAATTTCAGTGGCAATGTCAAGAAAAGGTGCCAGCCATTTCTTCATCGTTTCACTTCGCCAGGGGGCTATGGCCCCTTCATATACCGATAAAGTGCCATCAGGAATTACCAGGTCTGGGTCGATGCCAAGAATATTACCAAAACCCTCACAGTTTTTACAGGCACCATACGGGTTATTAAAACTAAATAGGTTAATGGTTGGCTCTTCGAAGCTCATGCCATCGAGCTCAAACTTATCCGAGAATTCGCGCAATTTATTACCCACAATAACTACATGACAGAATCCATGCCCTTCAAAAAAAGCTGTTTTTATAGAATCAGCAAGTCGAAATTTACTATCCTCGTTGTTGGTCACTACTGCCCGATCAATAAGTATATCTATGGCACCACTACGATTATCCGCAGTTAGCATATCTTCTATCTGAACTGGTTCACCATCTATTAACAGGCGGGTGTACCCTTTGCTAAGCAGAATTTCGAGCTCCTTTTTATATGATCTGTCTGGTTGAGGTACCAGCGGGCAACTTATAATATATTTTGAGCCCTGGTCAGCAGAAAGCACATAGTCTACCACCCGTGATACTGTGTCGCGCGTAACCTTATCACCACTTATAGGCGAATAGGTGGTACCGATACGGGCAAAAAGCAGTTTTAAATAATCATAAATTTCAGTTGAAGTACCCACAGTTGAGCGTGGATTACGGGTATTTACCCGTTGCTCAATTGATATTGCCGGAGAAATACCTTTGATATAGTCAACTTCTGGTTTTTCCATTCGGCCCAAAAACTGACGCGCATAAGCTGATAAGCTCTCCACATACATTCTTTGACCCTCGGCAAAAAGGGTGTCAAACGCTAAAGAAGACTTTCCAGAGCCAGACAAGCCGGTAATAACCACTAGTTTATTGCGTGGTATGGCAACACTCAAATTTTTTAAATTATTAACCCTGGCACCCTTAATAATAATAAATTGCCGCGGATCAAGCTTGTCAAGATCATTTAAAGCTGGATTTTGGATTGCTACCGTCATAGGCAGACAAAGATAGATATTTGGCTGACCTTTAGTGGCTTATCAAATCATGATTTTTAATCTAAATGAGGAGAAGAATAATAAGCGTCAAATATTAGAAAAGTACAAATAAATAATTTTTTAATTCTCACAATAATACCCCCTATTTTTCGTTACTTGCCATTTCTACTCTTTTTTGAATGATTATTCAATAACCAAGAAGAAACACTAAAATTCAAAGTATTTGAAAAATAATATAAAAATGTTTTGTCATTCTTTGCTTGTTTTCCTACATTTGGTTATATCTTCAAAAGTATAATCAATTAAAACCATCGAGAATTGCCTATGATATAGACCTCTACTTTACCAAAGTAATAAGTTACATGAATAATAACGCACTGAGTGATAGCCAGTTGGTGAAGCTGTTTTTAAAGGGAAACGAAGGAGGTTTTGAAGTTTTGATTGAAAGATACGAATCCAGAATATTTACATCCATTCATTTAATTGTTAAAGATCGTTACATTGCTGAGGATCTACGACAAGAAACCTTTATTAAGGCCCTGAACACCATTAAGGCGGGGAGGTATAATGATGAAGGAAAGTTCCAACCATGGATAATGCGTATTGCCCATAATTTAGCCATTGATCATTTTAGGAAATCCAAGCGATTTCCGACCATAGTAATGGAAGACGGATCTAATGTTTTTAATACACTTGAATTCTCTGAAGCACCCTATGAAATAATTCAAGAGCAAAAAGATACTAAAGCAAAACTTCGGGCGTTAGTACAGGAACTACCGGAAGCTCAGCGAGAGGTATTGGTAATGAGACATTTCATGGAGATGAGTTTTCAGGATATCGCTGAGAGCACCGGGGTAAGTATAAATACAGCATTAGGAAGAGTGCGATATGCTTTAATCAACCTAAGAAAAAAGATGTTAAAACATAATATTGCCTATGACCAAAACATTTACCCAAAATGACCTAATCAGGTATATCTATGACGAGACTTCAAATGAGGAGTCAAGCGAATTACAACAAGCACTGCTCTGCGATGGCAGTTTGCAAGAAGAGTATAAAAGCCTTAGCAGCGTTAAATCTATGCTGGATGAATTATTAGAATCCAGCCCATCGTCCTCATTGCGTAGTAGTCGCTCTAAAGTTTAGCAATTCCGCGAAATAGACTATCTTGCAATCTGCCCATAATTAAGGCAGATGACAAGAAAAGAACGCTATAGCGCAGTTGTTGAACTGTTTAAAAAAATTAATCCTGATGCCGAAACGGAGCTTGAATACACCAACCCGTTTCAGCTACTTATTGCCGTAATTCTAAGTGCACAATGCACCGACGAGCGAATTAATAAAGTTACCCCGCCATTATTCGAAAATTTTCCTACACCTGAGCACTTGGCTACAGTAAGCGCCGACGAGGTATTTCCATTTATTAAATCTGTAACCTATCCCAATAATAAGTCGAAGCACCTGGTGGGGATGGCCAAAAAATTAACTGAAGAATTTAATAGCCAGGTACCCGGGGATGTAAATGATTTGCAAAAACTACCAGGCGTTGGCAGGAAAACGGCAAATGTGATTGCCTCGGTTATTTATAATCAACCGGCCATGGCGGTAGATACACATGTGTTTCGGGTATCAAAACGTTTAGGGCTGGTTAATCAAAAGGCGAAAACGCCATTAGAGGTAGAAAAACAATTGATAAAATATCTGGATAAGGCCGATGTGGCTACTGCCCATCATTGGCTCATTCTTCACGGCCGGTATGTGTGCATTGCCCGTAAACCGAAATGTGCTGACTGTAAGCTTAACCATTTATGCCGCTTTTATGAGAAAAATCTTTTATAGCCAGAGGAATGTGTGGGATCAATATAATTTTATCTACCAATGATCGGCCATTAAATTCCTCACTAATGGCGATGCAAGAAGTTAACAGGTTTCGTGGCCCGGATGCATCGCAGGTTTTTGAAGAGAAACAAATTAATTGGCAAATTGGCTTAGGGGTGAATCGCTTACAGGTAATTGATAAGGACGCCGGCTCGAATCAGCCAATGATATCCGGCTGTGGTAATTTTATTCTGGTCTATAATGGCGAAGTTTATAATTATCGGGAATTAAAAAACCAGCTTATTGGCAAGGGACATGAGTTTAAAACCAACTCCGATACAGAAGTAGTGCTTCTTTGGTTAAAGGAATATGGCACTGGCGGTATTTCATCGTTCAAGGGCATGTTTGCCCTGGTGTTTATTGATTTGACAGCCAAACGACTTATTGTTGCGCGCGATCGCCAGGGAATAAAGCCACTTTTTTATTATAAATCTGCCAACACACTTATTATTTCGTCCTCTGTTCAGGCGATCGAAGCAACACAACTTGTTAAACTTAAAATTAACAATAAGGCTATAGGTGATTATTTATCCTATCGGCATGTGATGGATAGTAATACTTTTTATCAGGAGGTATATGCTCAAGAGCCGGGGATTATAAGTGTTTATGCGGCCGATTTATCGGTTACAGAATCGATTCTTGAATTGCCCTATAATGAAGACGATAAAGACCTAAAAACTATTCTCACGGAGACCGCTTCACTATTCATGGAAGCGGAGACAGCCCCCGGGCTTATGCTTAGTGGTGGGGTTGACTCAACGCTGCTGCTCGCTATTTTACGGAATGAACTTGATGTAGGTATTAACACATATACCCTGGCTTCAGGAAATGATCAAAAGTGGGCTAAAATGGCATCGGCTCAATACAATAGCCGGCATCTCGAAATTCAGGTTACCATAGATTCATTGCAGCAAGTGGATAGTTTTTTAAAGCAAACCGATCAACCCATTGGCGATCATGGTGCTTTTGCTACCTGGCTGGTAGCAGAAGCGGCCAGTAAAAATAGTAATACACTATTGTCGGGGGCGGGTGCCGATGAACTTTTTGCTGGTTATAACAGGCACAGGGCCTATAACTACTACTTAAAAAACCAAAGCCAGGCGCTTCTTTTTAAGAAATTGAGCCAAACATTGGGTTTTATAAACTCCATGCCAAAAACTGCTAATCAATTTTTAAGAGGCATTGAAGTCAATCCAATTCTTACCTACCAAAACTTTCTGCAAAACCACGGTATCAAAAAAAGTATTTCAAGTGATAACCTTTGGCCCGCGCCAAAGTCTTTGCGTGATAATATGGCTGAGGCATTAAAATTTGACCAGTCCCAGTATCTCGTGGCTGATGTTTTAGCGATCACTGATAATTCTATAATGCAACATGGCATTGAAGCAAGAGTGCCATATTTATATGACGATGTTTTAAGTTATGCCAATTCCATCTCTGTGCAAGACAAATGTAAAATGAAAGGAAAAGGACCACTTAAGAAAATTCTTATTGATTATGGTGGATTAAAATATACCCGCAGGACCAAGCAAGGCTTTGGCTTGCCCATGGCAGCGTGGTTACAAGATAAACAAAGTTTTTGGCTGTGGGAGTTTCTATCCAACGATTCTCCAATATTCGAATATGTGCAACAAGTTGAAATAAATAAACTTCTCAGGTTACATCAAGAGGGGAAAAAGGATAACAGTATGCAATTATGGTCTATTTTAGTACTGGAAAACTGGCTCACACGATTTTATAAATGAAGGTACTTTATATTCATCAGTATTTCAGAACCCCGGAAGAGGGTGGTGCGATTCGTTCGTATTACCTGGCGAAAGGATTGGTGGAACATGGTATTGAGGTTGAGCTGATAACGGCGCACAATAAGCCGGGAGCAGTAACCAAAATCATAGATGGTATTAAAGTACATTATCTGCCAGTCTATTATAATAATGAACAAGGCTTCTTTAAAAGGATATATGCTTTTTTTAAGTTCATGCGCTTGGTGAGGAAGAAGGCGGCGGAAATGAAAAATGTTGATATCTGCTATGCCACCTCTACACCATTAACCATTGGCCTTTTGGCACTAAAAATTAAGCAGGCACAGAATATCCCATACTTTTTCGAAGTACGGGATCTATGGCCTGAAGCGCCATTTCAGATGGGTGTGATAAAGAACAGATATCTTAAAAAATATCTTAAGCATCTGGAAAAGCGGGTATATCGAAATGCCAGCCAGATTATTGCCCTCTCACCGGGTATTAAAGAGCAGATAGAGAACGAAAGCCCCAACAAACCAATCACGGTAATTCCAAATATGTCGGATATAGACTTCTTCATCCCTGAGATGAAATCCCCGGAAATGGAAAACACATTCGATGTTCAGGGAAAATTTGTTGTGAGTTATTTTGGCACTATTGGCCTTGCTAATCATCTGGAATACTTGCTGGCGGTTGCTAATGAAGCACTTAAAGCCAAGTTACCAATTCAGTTTTTTATAATAGGTAGTGGTGGCCAGCTTCACCGGTTAAAATACCTGGTTAAACATTTCAACATCGATAATGTATCGTTTTTACCCTTCCAGAATAAATTCAACCTCAAGCGGGTATTGAATATTACCGATGCGGCTTATGTATCATTTGCCCGCAAGCCAATACTTGAAACCAATAGTCCGAACAAATTTTTTGATGCACTGGCTTCCGGTAAGCTGATTATTACGAATACCAGGGGCTGGGTAAAAGACATTGTTGAAAAGGAACGATGCGGATTTTATTATGACCCCGACAGCCCGATAGAGTTTATAAATTCTATAATGCCATACCTTGAATCATCGGCCCGGTTGGAGGAATATCAGCAACGTGCTCGCGGTATTGCCGAAACACAGTTTGCAAAATCGGCTCAGATCAAGAAATTGATCGACTTGATTTCTTAAAGCTGCTTAATATTAAAAATATTATATTAAACAGAACTCTAAATTTATTCCTGTTTAAAATTCAGCACCAATTATTTTTTAATAAACCTAAGACCCAAATTTATCAAATACCCGGCGCCGTCATTTCTCGAGGCAATAAACTTACCATAAGAGCCCTCGATTTCGAGTGCCGGGAGTAACTGATATTTCATGCCAATACCTACCTGGGTAAACCAGCTATTAAGGCCAAATTGTTCATCTACTTCATTAGCAACGGTCTCAAATAGTGGTGCATACTGGCCGAAGGCATAAAGACTTACTTTTGGTATAGGCAAATAATTGACAAATATGCTGGTAGGGATGCGAAAAAAATCATCCTGGCTGTCGCTTCTCTTTATCCGGTAAAGAAAACCCGACTCCAGAAATAGTCTCCAATTACTGTTGAGCTTAAGATCGTAAAATAATCGTGTCCACCAGGTGTACCTATCATGCGCCACAAACTGCGGGCTTTCAAGATTTTTAGCAAGAGGAAATAAGAATGTAGACTCAATGCTCAAATTGGTTAGTTTGGCAAAAGGCACGAACCTCACCCTGGGCCCTACCGCACTTACCACCGTGCGACTATAGTCTCCGGACCCATAGAGTACTTTTACCGGGCTTTCTTCCTCATTATCATACACGACCCGGTTAATCGTCAGGTCCAGGCCAATATTAAACCGACCGGACCCGGAAACACCGTAGGTAAATTGGTAATTGGTGTTTAAAAATGTTTGGCGTTGCCCCAGGCTTTGAATGTTACCCATTCTGTCTCTAGCCTCTGTTTGTGTATAGAGGTTAAAGAATGATACGATCTCCCATTCCCCTTTCTGAAATAATATCGAAGGGGTGTATTTTTGAAGATTCGACAGGTCCTGACCAAAGCTATATGTGGCTGAGGTTAAACAGATTATCAGAACGGCTAATTTTTTAATTGAAACCATTATTGCAATTATTTCTGATCATTAAGATCCCAGTTATAGGAATAATAACGGAGAGCTCCCTTTTTAACTAATTTTAATTCTCTGTAATCATTGATAAAATCTATCACGTTTTTGCCATTACCATTGAAATCTGTCGAATACCAATTGAAAATTTTGGATAAGCGAAATTTTTCCCCTTCAACCTTTATAAAATCACAGTCATTGAGACTCTTCCTGGTAATACTGTCAATTTGCTCTTCTAACTTATCGGGTACATAGGCGAAGTTTGCCAGTTTAGGGCAACTAATGGCGGCGCACACCAGTACAAAATGCAGCCTGGTGTCGTTTGCCAGTGGATAAAGTTTTTCCTTCTCCAATTGGTTCAGGGACATTTTTTTCCCACTTATAGTATAAATTTTCTTATCAAAGAAATTGTTAATATTCATCGGGGACTTCACCGGATACTCATCAATGATAGCCTTGATGGTTAGAATATTATAAGCATTAATCATAAAAGCCACTTGCGTTACCACATTAGCTTTTACCAGATCATAGGCCGCTATCTGGTTTAGTAAGGCATTAAGTTGTTGGGGGTTGGCCTTAATGGCAGCATAGGCCACCCGGCCATTTTTTACATGCATTTTTAGGAATGTATCGGCCTGACTAAAAAAGTCATTTGAATAGCCCCTTGAACATATTAGCAGGATAAGAAAAGTTAAGAATAATGTAGGTTTCATGGGTTTCAGGCCTTGATAATTCAAAGTCAAGGAGATTAATTGGCGGTATAAATACCTTTAATATTAAGGCCAATATACTGACCAGAAATTGACAAGGTGTTTTGGTCGAATCCATTGACAATAGCGGTATACTCTCTTTCGGTGCCTTCATCGAACAAAATATTATTGCCATCATTTATTACCTTCCAGGTGCCGGTTTTAACCTGTTGGTTGTCCTCAGCTCCACAAAGTCTAGAGCCACCATCATAGCTATAGGTACCATCAGCTTTGATCTCTATAGTGTCGTCAAGCCTGCAATCCTGAAAACCATCCAGACCGGCAAGGGTAAAACTTGCGGAGCTCCAGCTCTTTGAACTACCCCCATGGAAGGCGGCGTTAAATGCGTCTACTGACTCTGGGATAGTAGTAGGTTCAAATATATCCGGGTTCTCTTCCAGCTGCTCAAGATTAACAAGTTCACACGAACTAAGAATCTGACTAGCTATCAGTAGTATGATAAAACCAGAAAGGCTAAACTTATCAATTTTCATAGTCTTTTCTTTTGTTAGCACGACAAATTTGTAAAAGAAGTATCACATAACTATCACGAAAGCCGTACTTAAGTATAAAATCTGAAAAGCTTAGCGGATTGCGATCTATTAGTAATTTGAGCAAACCTGACAAATTCAAAGGAGTTTTCCTGCCTATGTTAACTACTCACTTCTTAAAAGGGATTATACTTAGCACCAATTAGAATGGCCTGGGCATCGGGGTTGGCCAGTAAATCCTGGAGACTTACTTCGTCATTTCGTGCATGATATTCCCGCACAATATCCCAGCCAATCCAGGCACCAATTCTTCCGGGACATTCACTGCCTATTTCGGTAATATTAGGCCTTTCATCCATATACTTTTGTTTTATCGTATGACGGGTCTCGTAAAGAAGTTCATTTTCTAAGAAATGGTACCACAACAGATTCTTGTTCTTTTCCACATTCGCCAATTCTTCGCCACTATACCATATCAGTAGCGAGTCGGCAGTACAGGGCATCATGTTTTTGGCAAAAAAATATTTCTTACCGTAATAAACCATATCCGCAGCCATGGTGTTATCGCTCTTATTTTCCTGTAAGAAGCGATCGGCATAAAGCAACATGGTGGCTGGTACTATGTAAGGCTTGTCGTAACGCTTTAAAATATATAGCGGAATTCCTTGCGGCCGGTATTTACCTCCCGGGCCAAGATAAAAGTCGAGGCCAATAATAATTCGTTCTTCGCTCACATACATTTCGCTGCTACCAAAACCGGTTACCAGCGTTTGGATTATAGGTGGTTTAAAATCAGGATAGTAATAATGGATATAGGAAAATGCCTGTTCAAATTCTTCCTTTAAGCTTCCCATGTCGCCAAAGTAATTCTCAGTCTCCATACGCAGGCTGTCAGTATATGGGTTTTTAATCACCCTGAAAATTTCTCTCGCCAGGATAGTATCAGAGGGATACTGATTAGCTCCAAGAAACTCCCTGGCCAGAACGGGATAATCCTGCAAGAATTGCAATACTTCCCCCGGGTTAGTGGCGGCGAATAATCTTTTCTCTAATCGCTCTATTACCACAGGAATAGTTTCAGTTAGTTCCGGGGCTACTATGCAATTTTCTTTAGTTGGATTACAAGCGATTGATGCCAGGAAAAGTAAAAACAGAATATTTTTCATGAGGTGCAATGATAATTCAGGTTATCATTACCTCAAAACGTTATCGTATAACAATTCGTATAAAGGTTTAATATGCGCCTGTCCTCATTCATATTAATTTTAGTGGCAACTGTAAGCTTTGCCCAGTTACCGGAGCTAAGTGGGCCGGAGCATAAGGAATACCAAAAAATAAGCAGCAGATCACAGACCGCTCCCAACAATTACAGTTTCTCATCATACTTCCTGGCTACATATCTTACCGGGCCAGCCCAAACCGAACTAGCCAAAGCAAGGAGCATATTTGTCTGGATGGCATATAATATTACCTATGATATGAAGGGGTTTGAGGCGAATCTACTTCCCGATTATCGTCCTAAGGCGGTGCTAAATAGCAAAATAGCTGTCTGTGAAGGGTATGCAAGACTTTTTCATGAGCTATGCAACGAAGCGGGTTTGCGAAGTGAAATTATCAGGGGCTATTCAAAGGGCTATGGCTATAGCGAAGGGGATATATTTCAGGTGACCAACCATGCCTGGAATGCCGTTTATCTGGATAATCAGTGGCGATTAATTGATGTAACCTGGGCAGCTCTAAAATCAAATAATAGCCGAACGTCAAGACCATTTAATGACCAATATTTTTTAGCTCCTCCCGAGGAGTTTATACAGAACCACCTTCCCGAGATTCCGGCATGGCAATTGTTATCCAGCCCCATATCTAAAGATGAATTTGAGAGTAATTCAATTGCCGTAACTAATGGTGATTTTAATTACCTGGACTCACTGTCGGTGTTGCTGAAGATGAACCCAGGTAAGAAAGCGATTGCCTATCAACTAAAGGCACGAAAATTTAATCCTGATAATGAAGCGGCTAATTATAAGCTTGGCCTCGAATATCGGTTTCGTGCCCTTGATTCCCTCGAGGCAATTTATGATGTTACCGAGCAAAATATGGAGATGTTTGGCAGGCTGGAGAGACAAGTATTTTTAGATCTGGACGAGGCAGCCCTATATTTTAACTTAATAAAGCCCAGTAGTTATTATTATGAGAGCGCTCAAAAATTTCTGGATGATACAGACTTTGAGCGCGGCGTCTTTAACTATGAGAAAGCCCACCGGCTCATGGAGATTTACAGCACTTTTTCTGATGCTAAGAAGAAATTACTTAGAGATAGATATGAGCAAGACATTATTCGACTCTATCAAAAAGCCGACGATTATTTCACCCTGATACCATCCCACTCATGGTATTATAAATCGGCCCAGGAGTACTTAACGCTATATCTCAACAATCCTTTTGCGGGAAACTAATCTAACTCAATAACCTCCATTTCACTGTTAAGAAACTTGTACTCGGTCATTGGTAGCGATGAATCTTCGATCATCTTTATCCATTTATGATATTTCATAAACCATTTAAAGCGCACAGAGTACACGCCTCTTGAGAAGTACGAATAAATATAAGGATGCACGGCTAAAGAGATGTTCTGCTCATTTTGGTCTACCAGCAAATGCTCAAGCATTTTCTCAATATCTTCAGACACCTGGATGGAGGCAGTTATTTTACCCGTGCCATTGCAAGTAGGACATTTTTCAGAAGTACTGATATTTACCTCCGGACGCACGCGTTGCCGGGTAATTTGCATCAGACCAAATTTGGATAAAGGCAGTACGGTAAACTTCGATCGATCGCCCTGCATCGAATCCTTCATCTTCTGGTACAGCAGTGTTTTATTTTCAGACTTACGCATGTCAATAAAGTCTACGACAATAATCCCACCCATATCACGCAAACGTAGTTGGCGGGCAACCTCTGCTGCCGACTCAAGGTTTACAGAAAGGGCCGTAGATTCCTGGTCAGATTCTGTGTTAGATTTATTACCGCTATTTACGTCTATCACATGCAGGGCTTCTGTATGTTCGATGATTAAATAACCACCACCCCTAACACTTACTGAGCGGCCGAATAAAAGCTTTATCTGCTTTTCAATACCAAACGACTCAAATATTTTTGCCCGGCCGTTATAGTATTTAACAATCTTTTCCTTATCCGGCGCTATCTTTTTGGTATAGGCCTTTATATCCTCATACATATCCTTATCATCGATAGTAATGCTATCGAACGACTCATTTAATACGTCTCTAAGGATTGACGATGTTTTATCTATTTCGCCAATGACCACATCACGAGGTTTGGCTGTTCTTAGGGTTTTAATGCCTTTTCTCCAATCTTCATAAAGATGGTTGAGATCATTATGTAGCGCGGCTACATCTTTGCCGTCGGCAACGGTGCGGATGATAACCCCGAAATTTTCCGGTTTAATAGAGGTAAGCAGGCGCACAAGTCGTTTACGCTCTTCGTTGTTGGTTATTTTTTTAGATACACTAACCGTATTTGAAAAGGGTACCAATATTATGTACCGTCCGGCAAGTGACAACTCGCAGGATAACCGTGGCCCTTTGGTGGAAATGGGTTCTTTTACCACTTGCACCAGAATCTTCTGGTTTCTAGTAAGAACATCTGCAATCTTTCCGTGCTTATTAATGTCGGGAAGAATTTTTGTCTTACTTAAGTCGCTGGTAACGCCGCCTTTCGTTTGAACTTGCTTCGTATACTTATTTAGCGACAATATTTTTGGTCCTAGATCAAGATAGTGGAGAAACGCGTCTTTCTGATATCCAACATCAATAAAGGCAGCATTTAAACCAGGAACAACTTTTTTTACCGTTCCCAGGTATATTTCTCCAACAGTAAATTGACTTCCATCTTCTTCACGATGGTACTCCAGAAGACCTTTGTCTTTTAGTAGGGCAATTCGGCATCCGTTTTGAGTTGAGCTAACTACTAATTCGTTACTCAAAATATAAATGCTTTAAATGAATAAATACTTTTTGAGGTTGTTCTAAAATATAGAGCAAACTCCGGTAAGGCTCTTTAGCCTATTACCTACTTCTTCTTATGTCTGTTTTTTCTGAGACGTTTCTTTCGCTTATGTGTAGCGATTTTATGTCTTTTTCTTTTTTTACCGCAAGGCATATTTATATTATTTTAATGTTCAACAGCTAGCAAATGTCACTGTATGTAATTATTTTAATGGTCAATAAAGACCAATTATTGTGCAATTTCAATATTCTTAAGCCCACTCACCGTTTGAATGGGAGCGCAAAGTTATCCCTTTTTAATAAATAATCAACAATTAAGTGCCTGATTTTAAGTCAGAACAAGTAAATATGATATTAGGCGAAATAGATAGCAGGGGGTTAGCCAACCTTCGGGCTACTCTTTATTTTATTAACAAACACCGTCGACGGTTTAAAGCTTGG
>Ga0114950_10002175_pt1 | contig 14998 bp, 16 predicted proteins | sample N075metaG_FD_83503 | JGI IMG/M metagenome (GOLD analysis project Ga0114950, IMG submission 83503) | Deep subsurface microbial communities from Kermadec Trench to uncover new lineages of life (NeLLi) - N075 metaG | ecosystem: Environmental > Aquatic > Marine > Ocean trench > Sediment | place... | reverse complement strand
GGGCGCTCGACCCAAGAGCGATTTCGTCGAGATGGCCGAGAAGCTCGTCTAGAGGGGTTGCGAGAAGCAGGGGATGCGAGAAGCCATCTGGGCCCCGTAGAAGCGCAGAATTTGATGTACATCACCCCTCGTCCCAATGTCGTGATGACCCGGGGCGATGGCGCGTGGTTGTGGGACGAAGACGGCCGCCGCTACCTCGACTTTGTCCAGGGCTGGGCCGTCAACTGCCTGGGGCACGCTCCCGACGTCGTCCGCGACACCCTCGCGAGCCAGGCCGGCCGCCTCATCACCCCCAGTCCCGCGTATCACAACAGACCGCAAATCGAATTTGCCGCGAGGCTCTGTGAGGAGAGCGGACTCGATCGGGTCTTCTTTTGCAACAGCGGCGCCGAAGCCAACGAGGGCGCGATCAAGCTGGCGCGCAAATGGGGTCTCGAAAAGCGCGACGGCGCAGGCGAGATCATCACCCTGACCGGCGCCTTCCACGGCCGAACCCTGGTCACCATGGCGGCCACCGACAAGCCGGGTTGGGACAGCTTGTTCGGCCCGGCGATGCCGGGCTTTCGCAGAGTCGAGTTTGGCGACCTCGACGCCATCAAGGCCGCGATCGGCAAGGACACCGTCGCCGTCATGCTCGAACCGATCCAGGGCGAGGCAGGGGTCGTGACACCCGAGGACGACTTCTTGCCCGCGCTGCGCAAGCTCACCCGGGAATGCGGTGTGCTGCTGATCCTCGACGAGATTCAAACCGGCATGGGGCGCACCGGCCCGCTGTTTGCACACCGACACTGGAACCTTGAACCGGACATCATGACGCTCGGCAAAGGGATCGGCGCCGGCGTGCCGCTGGCCGCGCTGCTCGCAAGCGAAGCGGTCTCGTGCTTCGAGGCCGGCGATCAAGGCGGGACCTACAACGGCAATCCGCTGATGACCGCGGTGGGGCTCGCGGTGCTCGAAACCCTGTGCGACCCCAAATTTGTGGAACACGCAAAACACGTGAGCGAGTGCTTGATCGCAGGACTCGACGAGCTTGCGGCGGGCTTCGAGGGGATGGGGGTCCGGGGTCTTGGACACTTGCTCGCCATCACGTTGCCAAAGCCCTGTTCCAAGAGCATCGCCGCGCGCTGTTTTGATGCCGGACTGCTGATCAACGCGCCGCGACCGAACGTGCTGCGCTTCATGCCGGCGCTGACCACGCTGGAAGAAGAGGTGGTCGAGATGCTCGCGATTCTTCGGCCGATCGTGGTCGACGAAATCAATCGCTGAGCCGACCCAGTGCGGGGCTCAGTCCGGTTCGTCAAAAAACCGAATCGGCCAGCCGCGTCGGTTTGCCGTCAGATACAGCATCGGATCCGGATTGGTCGCCACCGGATGACCGACCAGGTCGAGCACCGGCAGGTCGGTGATCGAATCCGTGTAAAACCAACTGCGCGCGAGATCGATCTGGTGGCGTTCGATGAAGCCCTGCAGCCAGTAGATCTTTCCGTCCTCGAAGCAAATGGGTTCGACGCAGCGCCCGGTCAAGACACCATCCTTGGTCTCGAGTTCGGTGCAGAGCACGTGTTTGACCGAGAGGAACGCCGCGAGCGGCTCGACCAGAAAGCGGATCGACCCGGAGATGATCGCCACCACATGACCCTCGGCCAGGTGCTGGGCAACGAGTCGCGCGGCCTCGGGATAAATCTTGTCGGCCATGCGTTTTTCGAACAAGCTGCGGCCTTCCTCCAACAACTCGCTCTCGAGTTGTCCATCGAGACCGCGCAGCATCTCGACCGTCCAGGCCTCCATGTTGAGAACCCCGAACTTGTACTGCAGGTACGCACCTGCGCCCCGGACGAGATCCCAGTTGGAGAGCTCGCCGCGCTCCCAACTGTCGCGCAGGAAGATCGAGCCGCTGTTCTCCGAGATGATGGTCTTGTCCATGTCGAAGAACGCAGCGATTCGCCCGGCACTCAAAAGAGATACCGACGCATGGAAATGTTGAGCAACAAGCCCAGCGAGATGAAGGCTGACAGCATGGCCGACCCACCATAGGAAAACAGGGGCAGGGGCACACCGATCACGGGAGCCAGCCCCAGCACCATGGCGATGTTGATGGCGGCCGGCCAGAAGAGCGTCCCCACCAGACCCACCGCGAGCAGGGCGCCAAAACCATCCTTCGAATTCGTGGCGATCCAGAGCCCCCACAACAGCATCGCCAAAAATAGCGACAGCACCATGATGCTGCCGACGAAGCCCCACTCCTCGGCCAGCACCGAAAAGATGAAGTCCGTGTGCTGGGTGGGGAGAAAACGCAGTTGGGTCTGGGTGCCCTCCATCCAGCCCCGACCAAACATGCCTCCCGCGCCGATCGCGATGCGCGACTGCATGGCCTGGTAACCCGACGACAGCGGGTCGCGTTCGGGGTCGAGAAAATCGAAAATCCGCTGCTGCTGATACGGCCGCAGGCCATAGCTCCAGAGCGCGCTCATGGCCCCGACCCCAGCCACCGCGATCAGCGCCCAGGCGCTCCCGGTAATGCGCACGAAGGGCAGGAACGTGATCGCCACCAACAGGGTCAGCAGCGCGACCCCCATGTCCTTCTGGGCGACGATCAACGCCACCGGCGGCGCTGCGATCAAGATCGGGCGTATCAGTTGGCGGAGCCCCGCGTGGGCCTCGGGCGGATTGCGGTGAAAGTGGCGCGCCAACACGAGCACCAGGGCAACCTTTGCAAACTCCGACGGCTGAAAACGTCCTTCGAACAACCACGCGCGCGCGCCGCGGGTTTCGGGTGCGATGATCAGCGTCGCGACGAGCGAGAGCAGGCTAGCCACGTAGATCAGCGGGGCAAAGCGCTCGAAGTGTCGATAGTCGATCGTCAAAATGATCAGCATCACGACGCTGCACAGCGCGACCACCATGCCCTGGCGGCGCACGATGTCGGAGACGCCGCCCTCGACACCCGAGTTGGTCGCCGAGGTGAGGTTGACGAAGGCAAACACGACCAGGATCGCCGCGATCGAGAAGAACACCCAGTCGAAGGACTGCAGGGACCTTCGGTCGATGTTCAGCATCATCGCGGCAGACTCCCCTGGGCGAGAACCACTGACGTCTCCTCCACTTCGGGTTGCCGGGGATGCTTTTCGAAGTAGCGCGCGAGCACCTTCTGCACGATCGGCGCGGCCACCTTGCCACCGCCCATACCCGCGTGCTCGACCAGGGCCACGACCACGATCTCGGGCGCCATGGCCGGAGCAAAGGCCACGAACAACGCGTGGTCGCGATAGCGCATCGGGATCTCTTCGGGCTCTAGACCCTTGACGAGGTCCAGGCTCACCACTTGGGTCGTGCCGCTCTTGCCCGCGACCACGATCCCGGGCACCCGAGCCCTGGCCCCGGTGCCGTGTTCGCCTTGGACCACCGCGATCAAACCGTCTCGCAGTATTTCGAGGATCTCCCGAGAAACCGGCAATCTCGACCGCTCTTCGGGGGTGATGATCTCGAGCACTTCCCGATCCCAGGTCTCCAGGCGTTTGACCAGTTGTGGACGAAGCACCCTGCCCCCGTTTGCGATCGCCGCGTACGCCACGGCGATTTGTAGCGGAGTGACGAGGTTGTAGCCCTGGCCGATGGCGGCCGAGACAGTCTCGCCCTTGATCCAGCCCTCGCCTTTGACGCGCCGCTTCCATTCCATGGTGGGGACCAGGCCCGCCTTCTCCGCGCCGAGATGGATGCCCGTAAGAGAGCCGAAACCAAAACCCCTGGCGTAGTGCGCAATGCGATCGATCCCGAGGCGAACCCCCAAGTTGTAGAAGTACACATCACACGATTCCTTGAGCGCCACGTCCATCGCCACCCGGCCGTGACCCCCTCGCTTCCAACAGCGATAGATCCGTCGTCCCATGCGGTAGTAGCCGGGACAGGTGATCTCCTCGTCGCGAGTGATCTCACCCTCTGCCAGCCCAGCCGCTGCGATCACGGCCTTGTAGGTCGAACCGGGAGCATATTCGCCAGACAGCGCACGGTTGCGCAGGGGTTTCCAGGGATCGGAGAGCAGTTGTTCCCAGGTCTGCGAATCGATGCCGCCGGCGAACGAGTTCGGGTCATAGGCGGGTAGAGAAACCAAAGCCAAGATTTCGCCGCTGGTCGGGTCGATCGCGACCAGGGCTCCCATGTGGTCCGGCACCTCGGGATCCGTCGAGCGAAAGGCCTCTTCTGCAACGCGCTGCAGATCCAGGTCCAACGTCAGCACCACCCGGCCGCCGGGGATCGGTTTGATCTCGTCGAGCAGCTCGATCTCACGGCCCGCCACGTCCACAACCAGGTTGCGCCCACCGGCACGGCCGCGCAGATGGGCCTCGAGCTGAGATTCGAGACCGAACTGCCCCACGATTTCGCCCGCGTCGTAGTCGCTGAACTGCGGCAGCGCGAGCTGTCGCGTCCCCACCTCGCCGATGGTTCCCAGCAGATGGGCTGCGAGATCGCCTTCGACGTAGTGGCGCCTGGGACCGATATTGGTCACCACCCCGGGCAAGGCGTAGCGATGGGATTCCACCTGGACGAAACGCTCGTAGCTGAGATCGCCGCGCAACACGACGGGTTGGAAGCGTCTGCGCCCGGTGGGTTGCCCCACCCTTCTCGCAAGCTCGCCCGGCGCCTCGTCCAAAATCTGACTGAGGGCGCGAAAGGTGCGGTCGCCGCGGTGTAGTTCGTTGGGGATGATCTGTACGCGATAAGCCGGCCGGGTCGAAGCCAGCACGCGACCCTCCCGGTCCACGATGTCGCCCCGGGGCGCCTCGAGACGGATCGTTCGCACGAAGTTCTGCTCGGAGCGGCTGCGAAGATCGGCCCCTTCGACAATTTGCAGCTGGAACAAGCGCAGCGAGAAAGTGAGGAACGCCAGCATGATCGCCACCGCGATTACGCCGATGCGGGCGCTGGAGATCTCCTGGGACCCGCTACCCAAGAGCCGCCCATTGCGGTAGCCGGAGTTCATAGGCTGGTCCTTCGGGTTTCGATCTCGAGGCCGGGACGACTGGCTTCACCGTCGGCCCATTCGCAAACTCGGATCATCAGGGCGGCGATTGCCGGGGCACAGACTGCATTCACCAGCACATGTAGGAACAAACCCCCGATTTCGGACCGGCTGAGCCATTCTGAGTCGGCGCCGAAGAATCGCATCAACAGCAGGAGTCCCAGGGCGTAGAAGATCGTCATCACCCCCGCGAACAACCCCAGCGCCGCCCCACCGCGCAGGTCGATTTTCTGGCGGGAGATCGCGGTCGCCGAAAAAACGAGCAGTCGCATCAAAGCGTGCCCGCCGAAGATCGAACTCGACAGCAGGTCGGCGGTAAAACCGAGGACCGAGGCGACGATCAAGCCGCTGGTTGCCCCCTGCCAGTGAAGGCCCAGCGCGATCACGACCAATAGACCCAGGTCCGGACACAGCTCGCGGGGAATCACCATGGACAGACCCCCTTGAATACCGAGGGCGATCAAGCCGAGGACCAGCACTGCAATAAAACGCTTCATCGCACATCACCCGTCGCTTGGGTTGTCTTGGTGTACTTGGTGTACGTGGTGTACTTGGCGCACTTGGTGTAGCGGTCGATCGTCATCTCCCCGGCCATCATGAAGCGGGTGTTGGCAACTCGGGGCCGGCGGCAACTTTACCGGTCACTGCGCCGTCGACAGCAATTCCCTCGACCTCATCCCCTTCGAGCGGATCGGAGGTTCCGTAGAGCAGTTCCATCGTCGGACCTCGATGGAACATCACGAACACTTGTTCGAGTCGTTCGAAGTCGACGGCCGGGGTGAGGATTGCGACCTGGATCAGATCACTTCCGCGCTCGCGAATCTCGGCCACCGAACCGATCCTGAGCCCCTTGGGATACACCGCATCGAGACCCGAGGTGATCACCACATCTCCGGGGCGGATATCACCCTCTCGAGCCACGAATTCGAACTCGAGTTTGCCGGCGCCGTTGCCGTGCACGACACCTCGGGTGCGGCTGCGCTGGACGACACCGTCGACGGCACTCTGTCGATCGAGCAACAACATGACCTTGGCCGCGTGGCTCGACGCCGCGGTCACAAGACCCGCCACCCCGTTGTTGGTAATGATCGGGTTGCCGGCATTGACACCGTCGTTGCTTCCGCGATCGACCACCACCGAGCGAAACCAGAGCGAGATATCGAGACCCACGACCTGGGCGGGCAACATCGGCACCTCGAAATCACCCCGCATGGCGGCGATCCGCTGCAAGTGCCCGCTGGCGACCAGCGCCTCTTGATATTGCAGGTTGATTTCCTCGAGTTCCGACACGCGAGCTTGCAGGCGTTCGTTCTCCATCCCGACGTCGATCAGGTTCACGTAGCTGTTCCACACGTTGCGAACGGCGGTCGCGGGCACCGAAACCAACTGCTGCACAGGGGCCGCGATCTCGAGCACCAGGGCCTGCCACCACGGGAGTTGTCGGTCTGGGTTCTCGAGGTCACGGGTGTCGCTCACCATCGCCACCGCCGCGATGAGCAGCAGGAAGATAAACGCGATGGGCGCGCTGAAGCGCTTCAGGAACTCGAGCATGTTCCCCCGCTGCGACAGTCAAGATCGCAAAAAAACCAACAACTCCAGCCAATTGCAGCCAATTGCAGCGGACCGTCGCGCGACCTTTCAGACCGCACCCGTCCGGGAGCCGTCGGACTCAGAAGCGAATCGAAACTTCCTTGAGCAAAGACAGGTCGTCGAGACAGCGGCCGGTTCCCATCACGACTGCGGTCAGCGGATCTTCTGCCAGCATGACAGGCAGACCCGTGACTTCGCGCAACAGGACATCGAGGTTCGCCAACAACGATCCACCGCCAACGAGCACAATTCCCTTGTCAACAATATCTGCCGAGAGTTCTGGGGGAGTCCTCTCGAGCGCCATCTTCACGCTTTCGACGATCGCATTGATCGGCTCGGCGAGTGCCTCGCGAATTTCTTCCGACTTGATTTCGAGCGTCTTGGGGACTCCCTGAACGAGATCTCGTCCCTTGACTTCCATCGAGCGAATCTCGTCCATGGGGTACGCAGTGCCGATCTGTATTTTGATCTGTTCGGCCGTCCGCTCGCCGATCAGCAAATTGTACTTGCGTTTGACGAAGTTGATGATGGCTTCGTCCATCTTGTCGCCGCCGACCCGGGTCGAGTTCGAGTAGACGACACCCGAAAGCGAAATCACCGCCACCTCGGTGGTGCCGCCGCCGATGTCGACGATCATGTTGCCCGAGGGTTCCGTGATCGGAAGCCCCGCGCCGATCGACGCCGCCATCGGCTCTTCGATCAGGTAGACCTCACGCGCGCCGGCGAGCATGGCGCTCTCTTTCACCGCACGCTTTTCGACTTGGGTGATGCCCGACGGCACCGCGATCACGATTCTGGGGCGCACCAGGCGCTTGCGATCGTGCACTCGCGCAATGAAGTAGCGAAGCATCGCTTCGGTGATTTCGAAGTCGGCGATGACGCCGTCCTTGATGGGGCGAATCGCCACGATGTTGCCGGGGGTGCGACCCAACATTTCCTTGGCCCGGGTCCCGACGGCGCGAACTCGGTCCGGGCCGCGACCGTCTTTGCAGATCGCCACGACGCTGGGTTCGGAAACCACGATGCCTCGACCCTTGACGTAGACGAGTGTGTTGGCAGTGCCGAGATCGATGGCGAGGTCGCTCGAAAATAATCCCAGAATGCTGTTCAAAATCATATTACTTGCCCTCTCGACCGGTTCTGTCAGACCCACGTTCGCACTTGTCTCGACTAACTTGCCCTGACCTTGTTTAGACCTTGTTTAGACTTTGCTTAGACCTTGCTCAGACCCTCATGGCCGGGGATGCATCGGCATAGGCCAGGCTAAGTACACGAAATTGCGGACGTTTGGATGCCCCCCGCCCACGCGTGCACAATACCAACCGACCCGAATGACCACAAGCGATGCGACACCATTGACTGCGTTCGGCTTGCCCGATGCGGAGCGCATAACTACTCTCGGGCTCCTCCCTGGCAGGCATCGGCCCGCTCGATCGATCTCGGATCCGATCGGCGGCGAGTTGGCTGTCAAACCGCGCGTCGGATCGGCTCGGAACAGATTTTTCGCACTCGATTCGGAAGGAGAACTCGTGCTCGACCAAATTCGCAAGCGTCAACGCTGGCTCACGGTCTTTTTCATCTTCGCCATCGGCATTGTGTTCGTATTTTTCCTGGGTCTGGGAGGTTCACAGCCCGGCGGCGGCCCGACGACACGCGGGGGCGAAATTGTCGTCGAACTCGACGGCACACAGATTCAGCTCTCCGACTATTTGCGCGTACGCGCCCAGCAGGAGGCGCGGATCAAAGCGTCTCTCGGCGAGCAATTCGATGCCAGCTCGTTCTCTTCGTTTCTCGATTCTCAGGCCCTGGGCGCAATCGTCAACAACGTGGTGATGTCTCAGAGCGCACTCGATCTCGGCCTGGTCGTGAGCCCCGAAGAGGTCAAGGACCTGCTGCGACACGATCCCTCCCTGCGCGACGCCAACGGCCGGTTCGACCAGCAGCGCTTCGACGACAACATCAAGTGGGACTACGGGAGCCAGGCCGCCTACCTGGGTGCCATGCAACGCGACCTGCTACAGCAGAAATTGTACGAATTGTTGGTTGGCCAGGCTCAGGTCGGCGACGCCGAAGCCCAGAGTGCTGGGCAGTACCGAATCCAGGAGGTTCGCATCGCATATGTCGCGATCGACGCCAAAACACTTCCCGAGGACCTGAAACCCGGGGCGTACGAGGTGCAACAACACCTCGAGGACAACCTGGAGGCGCTTCAAGCCGCCTACGACGCGGACGACGGCCGCTTTAGCACCCCCGAACAGGTGATGATGCGGCACATCCTGATCACGAACGCAGGCGACGACGGGGTGGACGACGGGGTGGATGGAGCCGACGGCAAGCGCGCTCGGGCCGAAAAAGTGCTCGAGCGACTCGCCGCCGGCGAGCAGTTCGCAGATCTGGCCTCGGAGTATTCAGGGGATCCGAGTTCCAAAGACGATGGCGGCAAGCTCGGCCTGATCGGTCGAGGCGACGTCGCACCCAATCTCGAAGCGGTGGTCTTTGCACTCGAGCCGGGCCAGCCCAGCGAGATCGTCGAAGGCATCGAAGGACTGCACATCGTTTGGATCGACGAGAAGATCGAGTCCGGCAAGACCGGCTTCGACGAGGCGGGCATGACCCTGGCTTCCGAAGGCGCCGCAGAGGAGACTGCGAACCGCCTGGCCAAAGAAATCTCGGACGCCGTCGCCGGGGGGCAGAGTCTTGAAGACGCCGCGCGCAACGCGGGCTTCACCTTGGAGCGAACCGGCCTGTTTACGCGAAGACGCGACGGCTTCATCCCCGGACTCGCGGGCGCTTCGCTCGAAATCCTCGCCACGGCCTTTAGCCTGGACCTCGACGCGCCGAGTTCGAAGCGGATCTTTGAAGTGGGGAACAAGCAAGTGCTGATTCAGTTGCTCGATCGTCCAGAGCCCGACCCGGCTGTGCTGGCGGACGCTGTGACGAGAGCCAAGGATTCTCTCTCGCGTCAGCGCCAGAACGAGTTGCTACAGGCCTGGGTCGACGATCGTCGAAAGGCGTTCGAAAACCAGCAGCGGCTGGTGGTCAACGCGGCATTGATCGCGGACCGCTGAGACATCCCCCACCGCTCAGGCGAATGAGTCCGGGCGGTGGCGGATCAGTTCCATGAATTCGGAACGGGTCTTCGAATCGGAATTGAAAACACCGCGCATGGAACTCGTGATCGCGAACGAGTTTTGCTTTTGGACGCCGCGCATCACCATGCACAAGTGCTTGGCCTCTACCACGACGGCAACGCCCTTGGGCCGCAGAACGTCTTCGATGATGCTCGCCACCTGCATGGTGAACCGCTCCTGGACCTGCAGCCGGCGAGCAAACATATCGACCAGGCGCGGGATCTTCGACAACCCGACCACTTTGCCCGCCGGGATGTATCCCACGTGCACCCTGCCAAAAAACGGAACCATGTGGTGTTCGCACAGGCTGTAGAAGTCGATGTCCTTGACCAACACCATCTCGTCGTAGTCGACCTCGAACAACGCATTGTTCAAGGTTTCAATCGGGTCCTGGGCATAGCCCTTGGTAAAGAAGCGCATCGCCGCGGCAACCCGCGCGGGGGTCCGCTGCAGGCCGTCGCGTTCGGGCTTTTCGCCCAGTTCGGTCAGGATGGTCGTGACTGCAGCTTCGATCGGGTCGCTCATCGAGGGTCTCCATATTCAAAAAAATTGCGCGGGGTTTCGGTGAGCCGAACTCTAACGAGTCGGACTGGATGCAGGCGCTCGAGGGCGGGGGCGAGTTCTCGGTACACGATTTCGGCGAAGTTCTCCGTGGTGGGAACCAGCGAGTCAAACGACTCGCACTGATTGAGAAGCTTATGTGAGTATCGAGCGGCGATCGTTGTGGCAAAAATATTGTCGAGCTGTTCGGTCGGGAGGATCTGGCCGGTCGTCTCATCTACCGGCCCGGTGATCGTCACCTCGAACTCGTAGTTGTGACCGTGGCCATTCTCGTTTGCACACTTGCCAAAGATTTTGTCGTTCTCCGCCACCGAAAGCAGGGGGTTCGCCAGCACGTGAGCGGCGGGAAGCTTGTAGCGGCGAGTCAATTCCAACATCGGTGTCTACCTGTTCCCCTAGCCCTAGCCCACGACATCGACGTAAAGATCGGAGTCCTGGTAAAGACGCAGCCGATCGAACATGCCCGCGGGCAGCGCGGCGGCCACGACTTTGTGGATCACGCTGGCCAGGTTTTCCGGCGTCGGAGGCACGTCCTTGAAGAACTCGGTGTCGGCGTTCAGGTCCTTGTGGTCGAAACGCGACATGACCTCGCGCTCGAGAATCGCCTTGAGATCGGTGAGATTGATCACCATGCCTGACTTCGAGTCGGGCTCTCCCCGCACCGTCACCTCCAACCGGTAGTTGTGGCCGTGCTGCTCGGCGGACAGGCCGAAGAGCTCCCGATTCTGGGCGTCGCTCAGCCCACTTGCGCGGTAGCGCAGTGAAGCCGAGAACTCGATTGCACGGGTCACCCGTACCACAACGATAACTCCTTGATTTAAATGAGGATGTGCCGCACAAGATCGCTGCACAAGAATAGCCGCCGAAAAAGCCGGGCGTCAAGCGGGGCGGTCCGGGGCAAAAGCGGGCTCGGCTCCCGTCAGGCCCAAAAACTCGGCTGAGGTCAGTAGGTGCGGAGCAAGCCGCGCACGATGCCGCGGATCGTAACCCTCTCTGCGGACACCAGGATCGGATCCATGGTCTTGTTGGCGGGCACCAGCTTGACCTGGTTGCCCTCGCGGTAAAAACGTTTGAGCGTGGCGTCGCTGCCGTCGATCAGGGCGACGACCGTTTGACCGTTGCGCGCTTCGGTGCGTTTTTCCACCACGACTAGATCGCCGCTGCAGATCTGGTCGTCGATCATCGAATCTCCCCGCACCCTGAGTACGAAGCTCTCACCGGGTCGACCGGCCATCTCGCTCGGGACGGACGTTGTCTCGTGTTCCTCGATGGCTTCGATGGGCGCACCCGCAGCGACCGTGCCGACCAGGGGCAAGGTTGTCAGCCCGGCGTCTTCTGCGGACCCTTCCCTTTCGCTCTGAGGCACCGGCTCGACGGAGCGAGAGCGGTTCCACGCCTTTCGCAGCAGGCCCTTCTCCACCAGGTGCTGCACGTGCTTGTGCACCGTGGCAACGGACGAGAGGCCAAAGTGCTCGGCGATCTCTTCGAGGCTCGGGGAGTAGCCCTGCTCTTCTACGAACGCGGAAATGAAATCAAAAATTTCTCGCTGTCGTCTCGTGAGTGCCATGGGTGAACGCCCTTTCTCTCTCGTCTCGCCTACGAGAGTTCACGAACATGAGACGAAAGTCAATGAGTTGGGCAAATTTCTCGCAGCGGACCCAGGACTGGGCCGGCTCGGGCCGGCGCGCGTCAGCTGGCGAGCTTGAATTCGGGCGATGCGCGGTAGAAGCGACGGAGCTCCCGGGCGAGCCCCGGGGTGTCGCCCCGGTCGGCATAGCGCCTGGCCAGGGCTCGGCAGTAGCCGTGGGCCCGGTGGCGCGCCACTTCGTAGCGACAGCGCGTTTCGTCGTCGAGCCAGTCGGCAAAGCCCTCGAACTCGAAGCAGGCGAAGCTCAAATGGCCCGAGACGTGGCAAAAGTAGAGGAAACGGTCGATTTCGGACTGGAGTTCGAGAATCAGGGCAGAAACCGGCAAATCGTGTGCGGCATGCCAGGCTAGACAGACCAGATGACTGGCTTCTTCCACCAGGGCCGAGGGGTCGTTGCGGTCGCTGGGATCGAGGTAGACGCCCAGCTGCAGCTCGTCTGCCTGTTCGATCACCAACACCCCCGTCCGCGGGCTGGGAGCGGGTAGCTGCGCACGAGCGAGACGCGGGGAGATTAAAAAATCGTCTCCCTTGAGATCAAGTTCGAGATCGTAGATATCGCTGATGAAGCGGCCCACCCGAGTGATTTCGGCACCGGGGTCGAGCCGACCGCTGTCGCGGGCAGATCGTTTAAAGCTATGTTTTTTCAACGTTTTTACCGCAGCCGGGCAAAGGATCCGCGCCGGGCTTTCTCTCAACTCATCGACAAAACCGGCGAAAAAGCTGACCGCCAAGGCGCTGAGATCGCCCGCTTCGCCAGTTGGGGCGGGAATATTTCGAAGCTGCGTCTTGACGCTCACAGTGGAGCGAATAGATTCCGCCGCCAGTTGGCAGTCGAGTGGTTCGAGTGCCAAAATCCCAGCCCGCAGGACGAGTTGCACATTCATCCTCCCGACCGGCGGCAATCACAGTTTCCCCCAAGCCCTTTCACCGTGCGGCCCGAGGCGGCCATGCGGGCGGGGCCCAAACATAGAGAAGAAGAGGAAAACGGACTCATGAAGATTCGTCCGCTCCAAGATCGCATTCTAGTCAAGCGCATCGACGAGGATGAGAAGTCAAAAGGCGGGATCATCATCCCCGATAGCGCCAAAGAAAAACCCCAGGAAGGCCGGGTCGTTTCGGTTGGCAGTGGTCGCGTGTCGGAGGACGGCACCGTGCGTCCCTTGGACGTAAAGAAGGGCGACAAGGTTTTGTTCGGCAAGTACGGCGGAACGGAAGTCACCGTCGACGGTGAAGAACACCTCATCATTCGCGAGGATGACATCCTCGGGATCATCGAGAAGTAGGAGAAGCAAGCAATCATGGCCAAAGAAATTAAGTTCGATCAAGAAGCGCGTACGAAGCTGCTCGCCGGCGTCGACGGGCTTGCCAATGCGGTCAAGGTGACGCTCGGCCCGAAGGGTCGCAATGTCATCATCGACAAGAGTTTCGGTTCTCCCACGGTGACGAAGGACGGTGTCACGGTCGCCAAGGAGATCGAGTTCGAAGACAAGTTCGAGAACATGGGCGCCCAGATGGTGAAGGAAGTTGCCAGCAAGACGTCCGATGTCGCCGGTGACGGAACCACGACAGCCACCGTGCTCGCACAGGCGATCTACCGCGAGGGCGCCAAGCTCGTGGTCGCCGGTATGAACCCGATGGACCTGAAGCGCGGCATTGACGCCGCTGTCAAATGCGTTTCGGAGTCGCTGACCAAGCTCAGCAAGGCGACGCGCGACACGGATGAGATCGCCCAGGTCGGGACCATCTCGGCAAACAACGACGAGACGATCGGCCAAATCATCGCCGAAGCAATGAACAAGGTGGGACGCGAAGGCGTGATCACGGTCGAAGAGGGCAAGAGCCTCGAGACCGAGCTCGACGTAGTCGAGGGCATGCAGTTCGATCGCGGTTACCTCTCGCCCTACTTCGTGACGGACCCGGAGAGCATGGAAGTCGCGCTCGAAGAGCCCCTGATCCTGCTTCACGAGAAGAAGATCTCCAACATGAAGGATCTCCTCCCACTGCTCGAGCAGGTTGCCCGCCAGGGTCGCCCGCTGCTGATCGTGGCTGAGGACATCGACGGCGAGGCTTTGGCCACGCTGGTGGTGAACAAGATCCGTGGCACGCTGAACGTCGCCGCCGTCAAGGCGCCCGGCTTCGGTGACCGCCGCAAGGCAATGCTCCAGGACATGGCGATCCTCACGGGTGGTCAGGTCATTGCTGAAGAACTCGGCCTCAAGCTCGAAAACGTGACGGTCAAGGATCTCGGCAAGGCCAAGAGCGTGATCATCGACAAGGACAACACCACCGTCATCGACGGCGGTGGGACCAAGAAGGAGATCGAAGGTCGCTGCGCGGAGATTCGGGCACAGGTCGAAGAAACTTCTTCGGACTATGACCGGGAGAAGCTCAGTGAGCGTCTCGCCAAGTTGGTCGGCGGTGTTGCGGTCGTGAAGGTCGGCGCCGCAACCGAGACGGAGATGAAGGAAAAGAAGGCCCGCGTCGAAGACGCACTGAACGCAACCCGCGCCGCTGTAGAAGAGGGCATCGTCCCCGGCGGTGGTGTGGCGTTGATTCGCGCCCAGAAGGATCTGGACAAACTCGACCTCGAGGGCGACCAGGCTGCGGGTGTCGAGATCGTGCGCAAGGCCATTGAGACTCCTTGTCGGTTCATCGCCGACAATGCCGGAGTCGAGGGCTCGATCGTCGTGGACAAGGTGAAGGGGTTGAAGGGAGCTTTCGGCTTCAACGCTGCCACCGAAGTGTACGAAGACCTGCTCAAGGCCGGTGTGATCGACCCGACCAAGGTGGTGCGCATCTCACTCCTGAACGCAGCCAGCGTTTCGGGTCTGCTGCTCACGACCGAGGCCATGATCGCCGACGCCCCCGAAGAGGGTGGCGGTGGCGGCGGTATGGGTGGCGGAATGCCAGGTATGGGTGGCGGAATGCCAGGCATGATGTAATTCCGTCAAAAGCGGAATTGCGGTGTCATTTTGACGGCCCCGGAGCATTGCTCCGGGGCCGTCTCTTTGTTTGAAAGCGTCGGTCGACGGCGCTGAGAATCAGCGCCGC
>Ga0114950_10002173_pt1 | contig 15001 bp, 16 predicted proteins | sample N075metaG_FD_83503 | JGI IMG/M metagenome (GOLD analysis project Ga0114950, IMG submission 83503) | Deep subsurface microbial communities from Kermadec Trench to uncover new lineages of life (NeLLi) - N075 metaG | ecosystem: Environmental > Aquatic > Marine > Ocean trench > Sediment | place... | reverse complement strand
AGCGTCACGTCTGGGGAGCCAAACCATACGCTGAGCGAAACATCGGCTCTCTGGTTAACAGCCGAAGGGCGCAGACTTCCCGCCGAATACGGGTCGCCGCGAGGGACCGTCGAGAGCGCCCTCTGTCCTCTTGACCCACGTTGGGCTCTCTGGCTCTCCGACCGTCGAGAGAGCACCCACCACATCAGCGATCGTAGCCGGGTCGTGAACTGATCGACAGCTATCGACGTGAACGGTAAGCGGACTAGAATTGCCCGGATTCGGACTCGGCCGAGTAATTGGATACTACGCGCTTGACCATGGGAACTCCGGATGTGATGGGAGAGAAACCATCGTAACATCCGTGCCAAGAGTCACTTGGAGCCGGTCATCATCGTGCTAAAGTCGCTGGCGCACTACAGGTGGCTGCAGTCAACTGATTCGCTCTCCGGGATTCCCGGGGCGGTTCAGTTGAACGACAGGTCGTTCTCACGATCGCTGACGAAGCCGTGGGCGTTCTCCTCCCCTCGATACTCACGACGAGCTGATCGGAGAGTGGCCTGGTTAGCTGACATACCAAGTAGGGAGGCCGCATGGCGTTGTTAGACGGTGGACAGAGGGTTGAAGGACCAGTGGCAGGCTATGTGTACGCCCTTGTCGCCACCATCATCGTCGCCGGAACGACGCTTTCATGCGCGCCAGCGGGTGATGAGGCTCCCCTCGTCGCTGAGCCGCCCGTGGAGGGCACCTCGAATTTCCATTTCGAGTACGAGGGACTGTCCTCGGCCAAGGTTGAGCAACTTCGCCAGCAGGAGGCGCTCGACGAAATCACCACGGCGGCTCGTACAGACTTGGAAGTCTTCGAGGCACTAACCCTGTGGGCCCGACAGCAGTTTGAGCCAGGCTTCCCGGACCCCTACCCGCTCAGCAACGGCGTTGATATTCTGGCCGATATACGCTCGGGTAAGACCAGCGGATTCTGTGGCCAGTACGCTTATCTTCTGGCTGACGCCCTGAAGAGCTTCGGGTATTTCGATGTGCGCTACGTGGAGACCTTTGCCAGCGAGGACGAGAGCCACTTCCTGGTCGAGGTCTGGAGCAACCGGCTCGCGCGCTGGATACTCCTCGATCCGCTCTACGCTGCGATTGTCGTGGACGAGGACGGCACGCCGCTGTCGACGTGGGACGTTCACGCCATCGCCGCAGGCCGCGGCCCCGCCGGGGCGCGACGCAAGTGGCTGGCCCCGGAAACCGAGGTTCCGCGCGAGCCTGATGAGCAGTTCTTCGCCCTGTTTCGCTTGCCCGCTATCAGCCTGCGCAACAATCTGGCCCGCGAGACAATGCCGTGGTCGATTCCTGAGCGGCGGCAGCAATTCCTTGCTCTCCGCGACGATATCAACGCTGACCTGCTTCCTGGCTACTACCTGCAAGAGAGCAACCGCAAGGAGGATTTCACCGCCGCGCGGAACACCTGTCGCATCGAAGCCTTGACAGCTGTCGACGGCATTGTGTTGAGATTGGACAATCTCGGCACCAGCACCCACTTCTGGAAGTTCCAAATCAGCATCGACGACGGCGAGTGGCATGACGCTGCCTGGGAAACACTCCATCCGGGTGGCTTCCGGACGATAGACTGCGTGCCGGTGAACCGAAAGGGCGTCCGGGGCGTCGCTACACGTCTCACGCTGAAGGACTGACCGGCTAAACTGGAATCCTCGCCGGTTCGGAACCCGTGCTGTTCATTTATTCAGCCGACCGACATTGCGAGTCGACGAATGACGCACGAATCGATCTACGCAGCGGCGCGATGGTAGAAACGAAGCATCCCACCGAGCCGCTGGACGCATTCAACGGCGGTCCATGCCGATTCGGCACGGTCACCCGGCTCGATCAGTCGATTATCGATCCCCTGGTGATTTCGCTCCCGATGATAATGAGCGGTGTACTCGCGAGTGGCCGTTCGCAGCGACCGTTCGCCGAAGAAGATCATTCGATTGAGACACTCATCCTTGATCGACCTGACGAATCGCTCGGCGTAGGCATTCAGGTTGGGCGAACGGTACGGCAAACGTACGACTTCGAGACGAGCATCCTTTAGGAGAACCCTGAACGCCAAAGAGTACTTGGAGTCCCGGTCGATGATCAGGAACCGTTTCTTGGCCAGGAAGCCATCGAGAGGATCGGTGAGATTCCGGCCGATCTGCATCATCCATGGCTCACTTGGACCGGGCGTGATTCCAGCAATGTCGATGCGGCGTGTCGCGAGTTCGATCACGAAGAACACGTAGAACGTAACGAGTCCACGCGGTGCCCAAACCTCGACGGTGAAGAAATCGGCGGCGGCGAGTACGTCCCAGTGGGCCTTAAGGAATTGGCTCCACGTCGTTCGCTTGCCCCGTTCGGGAGCGGGATCGATTCCGTTCTCTTTAAAGATGTTACTGATCGTAGTCCGGCCGACCCGATGGCCAACGTTTTGAAGTGCCCCCTGGATCCGCGTGTATCCCCATCCGCGATTCTCCCGTGCCATGCGGACGACCAGGTCGGCGATGATCTCCATGACTCGTGGTCGGCCAGGGGATCGGCGCTTGCGGGTCCACTTCTGGGCAATCAGTTTTCGGTGCCATCGAAGGATGGTGTCGGGCGTGACGAGCGACGCGACCTCGGTGAGAGCCCGTCGGCCGATCGCTTTGCCGCGCACAGCAAGCCGTCGCCGTTGAGTGTCGTCAGTCGAAGTCGCCTGCGACCGATTTGCTCCTTCAGGACACGGTTCTCTTCTCGAAGATAATCGATGACTGCGTCTTGTTGACGCGTAATCCAACCGGCCATCGCGGCCACGAGGATCTGCCATGGGTGGAGTACCGTCGACATCCGCGGATCGTAACCAGGTCGAGGACCGATCGACAGCTATCGAGGTGGCGGTGAGTGGGTTAGAATTCCAAGGATTCGGGTTCGGCCGAGTAAATGGATACTACGAGGTCAAAGTTATTCATAAGTTCCTCGGTTCGTTACGAGCCCGGGGGGCGTCCAATCTTACCTTGAAAGCCGCCTTAAAGAAGCGGGAAAGAAGCTGATTTGGCAGAGTACCGAAATCAAACTGCTCCACCATCTCGAGTTGAGCAAGTTAGATACGTCCGAATGGACTCTCGGCGAGCCGCGTGTTGAAGCTGGCAAAGTAGTCGGTCACTATGGAACTTTTGAGTTATCGGGGGAGTGGTTCACAGGACTGCGTGGTCTCTTTTGGTGGTATTACTCCAAAGAGGGTGATCTGTGGGTATGGCGATACAAGGACAAGGACGGGAAAATCATAGCCGAGGTGTTCATAGCACCCAGCGACACCAACTTGTCCCCCGGCCGATGTGACGATTGTAAAGACCCGATCAGACGTGGGGCCTTATCTCTAACGGGGTCAGGGTCGTCCACGGCCGGAATGAATCCGGGACGACGGATCTCGATTTATCACAAGGGTGTTTGTATCAACTGCCCTATCGAATGAATCAAGGAGACCTAGTATGAGCCGGACAACAAGGGCGCTGACGTTCGCGTTTCTTTTTGTAGGCTGTAGCAGCAATGCCGCGGTGGAAACTACGTGGCGAGTCGAAGTGCTCACAGTAACCGAGAATCCAGCGGTTGAGGTCTGGCTTGAACTGCGGGACGACGAGGGCGAGTTTATCGCCCGAAGTGGCAACCTCGATTCTTTGCGAAGCACGATGTGGACGATCGGTCCTATCTCCCCTGGGACGTATACATTGGCTCCAGTTGTTCCACAGGGAGACGATCAGTTAATGCACTACTCACCATTGCGTATCGACGTACAGGAGGGGGAATTCTCGCGTTGGATTGGTCTGATAGTAGACAACGATGAGGTCCCAAATCGAGTCGAAGCAATTAAGAGCTGTACAACGTTGAGTGATATCGACGCCGTCTGGAACGGCGAACGCCTACAGATTCGAAACGTCGGAAAAAAATCCATGCGGTTTTGCACTAATGACGATCCGACTGTCGAGCTAAGCACGTCAATAAGTGGGTCGGACGTGCAGATTTCAGCGATCGAGCTCGGCCCCGGAGTCTTGAAACCCGGAGATTCCGTATATGTAGAGCTTCCTGACCTGCCGAAGCTCGACGGAGGCGTGCCCCCACTAACCGTTGATCTGTTCGTCGAACCCCGTGGACAGTCTTATGCCGATTACGGGTGGGAAGCTCGCCCATCGAAACCGTTCGTATCATCACCTTGTTGCGACCGAGTAAGGTCTCGGCCTGTCGTTATTTCTCGGGGGGTTGAGGTTGGAGGCGACCGGATGCCACCTACTCGAGATCTTAGGAAGGAGGCGACCATACAGACCTTTAGACGTCTAACCGCCGCGATAGGGGATATCTCCAAAGAGTGTGGCGGGCTTCTGGAGTCGCCGCTACAAGCGCTGACGGAATTAGACGTTTTGGCCGAGTTGGTCGATAGCGAAAGACGCGATGCTTGGGGCAACTCGATTCTATGCGCCTTCGAGTCGTCTGTTCTGGTCTTGATTAGCCCAGGAGCCGATGGGCACCTGAACGGTGTGTACGATTGGGGGAAAAGAGCTCCTGTTGGGGACTTTGCCTACATCAAAAGAACGCTGTGCGAGGCGGCGGCGAGTGTAAACGCTGACGACTTAATAATGGTTAACGGAACAATGTGCTCCACTAGACGGGCGATCGATTAGCCTCGGAGGCAATTCCCTGCCGGACCACGTGGATTGCAAAGAAGAGGACTAGGAAACGCAACCGATGGCAGGGCCAGGCGCACGCGAGGTCCTTCTTGGGTTTCGTTCAGCGTCACGTCTGGGGAGCCAAACCATACGCTGGGCGAAACTTCGGCTCTCTGGTTAACAGCCGGAGTGCGGATTTCCCGCCAGTTCCCGGATTTGCCAATCTCGGCCTGAGAGCCACTCCGACCGTCGCACCCCGAAGCCGGCTCTTCTGATCTCTCCGCTCCCAGAGAGCACCGGCGTATCCTCGGCCAAGGCTGGCTACTTTGAGGAGTGCCTGGCCAGGGCCGCATTAGCCCAGCCTCACCGGCTCCTGTTCAACCCCGCATTGCACGAGCGCGCCTCACCGAATCCTCATCGAATGCTCAGAAAAGCCTCATGAAACGGCAGGTCAATCAGCGGTATTTTTTTCACCAGGGCGGGGAGACGAATCAAGATCGCCCAGGACACACGAGCGAGTCCGCGAGCTGTTCGGAGGGCGCCTGGAATGCATGGACGGGATCAGTCAATCTTGTGGGAGGTTAGCGGTATGAAGACATTTCTCTCTGCCAGGTGCTCTGGGCTCGCTATTGCATTGATGGTGCTCGCGCCCGCAGGTTGCTTTCTAACACACAATCACCCATCGGATCAGGATCTCATCGCACACTTTGGAAAGCATCGATCTGATTTTGATACGCTGCGCCAAATGTTGGACGACGACCCAGAGCTGTTTAGGGTGAATACTACCTACTACAGAGACGATAGTAGTCAGTTTGTCTCCCACCACAAGCCAAGCGCGGTACTTTCAAGAAACCGCTGGGCAGCCTATCGCGATTTCTTTCGCAAGCTGCAACTGGAGAACGGCGTATGGCAGGCGCAATCCGGCAAGTATGGGAGAATGGTCTTTTTTTTCGTATCTATAGGGGGGATTCTGGATAGTACTTCCGCTAAAGGAATCGCTTACATTTCTGAGCCACCCACCAAAAGAATCGTTTACATTTCTGAGCCACCGCCGGTCTCGAGCGATTCACTCGACAATTCATTTGAAAGAAGCTTATTGTACGGTTACAAACATATCGAAGGAAACTGGTACGTTTTCTTCAGTTATAATGGCCAGCGGTAGCGTTCGCCTACTGCTGCTGGCTAACAATCGGATACAGACGGTCGATCCTGGCCAGGACCGCGCCAGCCCGGCCCGCAGGTGATGGACGACGTTAGGTGTACGGAAGAACCAACTTAAGAAGATGCGTATCTACAGTTCCTTGAACAAGTTTGACGTTTACAATGTTCGAAACTTTCTGGAATCTCGCGGCGTGCCATGCGAGATACGCGGCGAGCACTTAGCGAACTTAGTCGGTATGATTCCGATACCAGATGCGATGCTTGAGATCTGGCTTCTTGACGAATCGCAAGCTGCCCAAGCCAAGAAGATTCTCGCAGAGTCGGAGACCTCTCAATCATCTCCGTGGACTTGCAGCAAATGCGGAGAATCAATTGAGGGGCAGTTCAGCGAATGTTGGAAGTGCAGGGCTAGCCGCCCCGCAAGTGATTGAGCGCAAGACCTGAAAGCGCGGGGCTCGACACCTAACTAGCGCATGCGCCTAACGAATCCTGCCTGTCCTATACTTCTCCCAGGTTGGCAGTTGATCTGAAGTCAGTCACTGGCCAGGGCCGCGCCAGCCCGGCCCGCAGGTGATGCGCGACGTTATATGGACCTGAGCTGAATTGGAGTTTGCGAATCCCAACTTTGGTGACGCCCTAGACATTGCGTGGCGGGAGTTTGGAGCCAGTCTCGGTCTAGCGTTGCTCCTCTTTGGCAGTTCACTCGTTGCGCGAATGGCTAATGCCACTAAGCTCAAACGAACGGCTCTTGTGCTTCACGGCCTGCCTACCATTGCCTGGGGACTTCAAACAGTCTTTGCACTGTTCTCGGTCGTTGAACCTAGTAACCAGCCTCACACCACGGAGATGTTTGTCGCTTCGCTACTCAACCGATTCCTCGCGATCGCAATAGTTGCGCTAACGGTCCTTACCTCAGAACACGTGTCACGTCGAATCAGCCGGAGTGCAAACACTGGTAATTCTCAATGGCTATTAAAGGCGGTGCCGGTCGTGGTCATTGGAGATCTTCTGTTGGTTGTCATCGTCCTGCTCGTGTTTGCTGGACCGAATTGAGTACCGCATATGACTAACGCCCACCTAACGGATCCGGCCTGTCAGGGGCGCCAATCGGCAAGGCGTATAATTGGCTCTCTCGTCATCGGCAGGAGATCTGATGCACGCAAGGTCTGAACGTGCGCCGCGCTTCGCATTGACTGGCGGATTGGTGGCGCTGGCGATTTCATGGCACGGGACGATGCCGGCGATGGGCCAGCAAGCAGCAGGGCCCGCCGCCAGACCAACGGTGGACAGTGTGGAAGAGTTGCTAATCGTCCTCGAGGAGGTCCACGGTCTGCACTTTAGGATCTGCAGTGGGCCTGCCGAAGGAACGCAATTCTGTACACGGGCCCGCGTCGACTCGGCGAGCGTACGCGATACCCTCCAGGAGTGCCTCGACAACCTAGCCGATGCACCGAACTGGGTGGAAGGGAAGAAAAAGTCCCGTCTACGGATCACGTTGGGCAGACGCGATGTTATTGTGACACTCCATACAAAGAAGCGGCGGCTATCCATCGCCTTCAACCCTGCACTACCGGACTGCGGTGACGATCCGAGAAAAGTGCGGATCGGCGAATACAAGGGCAACCCCACATTTGAGTCCCCGGAGCGGATCGAAGGAGTGGGCAACCATCCGACGTTTCCCAAGCGTGCGCGAGTTGCGCGGGTGGGCGGTCGGGTCGATGCACTGGGAACGATCGATACCGAAGGACGGATCCTTGATCTCTGCCTTCTCGACGTCAGTGCCCGCGGTTACGGCTTCGAGGCCGCCTTCTTCAACGCCTTGCGGGAGTGGCGTTACCGGCCAGCAACACTAAACAGCGAGACGATCGCCGTCTCGTTTACGATCTCTTCCACGTGGACGATCCACTGATGATCTACCCAGGGCGTCGATTCGAACGATCAAAAGAAACAGATTAGTCCAGGCGTATACTTGCCCCCAGGCTGGCAGCGTTGACAACCGCCTGGCCAGGGCCGCGCCAGCCCGGCCCGCAGGTGATGGGCGACGTTGAACTTGAGGAGTGTCGATGCGAAAGACAGGTCTCTTTCTTGCAACAATAGTGTTGGGTTTCGCTACGCAACTGTTAGCGGCTGATATCGAGGGCAAGTTGGATGTGAAGTCCGCCGTTGCAGGGGTCGAGACGCAGTTCACCGTTGCCCGGGAGTCCGGAGGAGCCGATCGACGGCCATCCATCACGGCTCCTCGCATCGTTATGACGGACTCGCATTTCATGGCCAACACCCCAGCACAAATTGATCTTCCGAAAGTGGCGGGAGAAATAACTCTCGACGCGAGCCGCGACGGCCCAGGTCTCCGGATGGAGTTCTCCTCGGCTGTGCCGGGGCAGAGCATTATCGTTGAGGGCCGTTCTATCCGTCTGCAGTGGGACAACGACGGTGGACTGCTATCGGTGCAGGCCGAGAGGATACGAACAACCCAGGTCGAATGAACGGACGGCTGGCAACCGTGATAACCGCCTAGCCAGGGCCGCGCCAGCCCGGCCCGTAGGTGATGTGCAACGTTGGACGGATAAAGTTGGACGCCCTTAGGATAGTCGTTCTTGCTTGTGGCTTGGCGCTGTTTGTGAACGTGGAGGCCGAACAAACTAACAGCGTCGAACCAACCATCGAAGTCCTGGGTGCTCCAGGTTACGAGCTCACGGAGAGCGACGTTGAAACTGTACTATCCATCGCCACTAGGTTGGGAATAGAAAGGATTAGCCGAATCGAGGTTCAGAACCTGGATCACCGTGCTGTCCAAGAACTGGGACGACCGACATTCCAAGTCGATGAATGACTCGCAAATCGATCTACGCCGCGGCGCGATGGTAGAAACGAAGCATCCCGCCGAGCCGCTGGGCGCATTCGATGACGCTCGATGGAGATTCAGCGCAAACGGACGGCTCGATCAACCGATTATCGATCCCTTGATGATTCCGTTCCCGATGATAGTGAGCGGCATACTCGCGAGTGGCCTTTCGCAGCGACCGTTCGCCGAAGAAGATCATTCGATTGAGACACTCATCCTTGATCGATCTGACGAATCGTTCGGCGTAGGCGTTCAGGTTGGGCGAGCGGTGCGGCAGACGTACGACTTCGACGCCGGCATCCTTCAAGAGATTCCTGAACGCGATGGAGAACTTGGTATCCCGGTCGAGGATGAGAAATCGTTTCTCAGCGAGAGATCCGTCGAGTGGATCGGTGAGGTTCCGGCCGATCTGCATCATCCACGGCTCACCTGGGCTGGGCGTGATTCCAGCGATGTCGATACGACGGGTCGCGAGTTCAATAACAAAGAACAGGTAGAACGTAACGAGACCCCGCGGTCCCCAGACCTCGACGGTAAAGAAGTCGGCAGCGGCGAGTACGCTCCAGTGGGCCTTCAGGAACCGACTCCAAGTCGTTCGTTTGCCGCGCTCGGGAGCGGGATCGATTCCGTTCTCTTTAAAGACGTTGCTGATCGTAGTCCGTCCGACTCGATGACCAACGTTCTGGAGTGCGCCTTGGATTCGCGTGTATCCCCATGCACGATTCTCCCGTGCCATGCGGACGACCAACTCGGCGATGATCTCCATGACTCGAGGCCGGCCGGGGGAGCGACGTTTGTACGTCCACTTCTGGGCGATAAGTTGTCGGTGCCAACGAAGGATCGTGTCGGGGGTGACGAGCGACGCGACCTCGGTAAGAGCCCTGCGGCCGATCGCTTTGCCACGCACGGCAAGCCGTCGGCGCTGCGCATCGGTCAATCGGAGTCGTTTGCGCCCGAGTTGCTCCCTCAGAACCCGGTTCTCTTCACGGAGATAGTTGATGACCGCGTCTTGTTGACGCGTGATCCATCCGGCCATCGCGGCCACCAGGATCTGCCAGGGATGGATCACCGTTGCCATCCGGTGATCGTAGCGGGGCCGGGGATCGATCGACAGTCATCGGCGTGATGATGAGTGGGTTAAAATCGCCCGGTTTTAGGTTCGGCTGAGTAAATGGACAATAGGCCCTCTTGATCGCATCCGGCTTCCAGCTAGTCGGGCTTTCCACCGCGATTGAGAATGCGGTAGGCCAGCAACCCGGAGAGCAGGGTGATGACCGCGGCGAACCACTCCCGGGGGCGCTGCGTGGCCGCCAGCAATCCGAGCGTGACGGTCGCCACGATAAAAATGCCGGGCACCAGCGGATACCCGATCCCGGCCACCACCGACTTTCCTTCCCGGTGGCGCAGCACGAACAGGCAGGCGACCGTTCCCGCCGCGCTCATCGACAACACGAACCCGAGGTAGGACAGCAGTGCGCTCAATCCCGACACGCTCACGACGATCGCTGCGAGAACCACCTGGAGGGTGATCGAAGCCAGCGGTGCCCGGCTCCCCTGTCCGTCGCCCGGGCCCGCAAGGAACGCCGGAAACACCTTGTCGCGCGCCATCCGCGCGTAAACCCGCGGCCCGGCGACGATCATCGACGACACCGAGCTGAGCAAGGCCAGACTGATCACGATGCGCAAGACGGTCGATACCCCTCCGCCGCCGAGCGCCTCGGCCGCGGCGGCGGCAACGTCCGGACGGCCGGCGACGTTTTCGGGGAGTGGGACGTACAGGAACACCGCGTTCAGCACGAGGTAGATGGCGACGACGATCGACGTCCCGAGCCACAGCGCGCGGGGGGCGCTCCGGGGCGCGTCCTCGATCTCGCCCGCGACGTAGACGGCCGCGTTGAACCCGCTGTAGCTCAGCGAGATCCAGACCAGGGACGTCGCAAACGCCGTCAGGGAAAACGCCGCGGCGGGTCCCGGAACGCCCAGACCCGGCCATCCGGTGTCCCCGAATCGGATCAGTGCGAAGCCGACGAACCCCACGAGAAAGAGGAGCTTCAGCAGCACGACCGCGTTTTGCGCCCGCACGCCGTAGCGCACGACGATGCCGTGCAACGCTCCGCAGACGACGATCGCCGAAATGCCAACAGCCCCCGCGGGCAGCCACGCCGGACGGACACTTTCCGGCACGACGTAGGTCTCGAAAACGGTCGCGGCGAAGGCGATCGCCCCGGTGAATCCGGCCAGCAGCGAGACCCAGCCCGCGAGAAACCCGGCTCCGGGGTGGATCACCCGGCTGAGGAACAGGTATTCGCCGCCCGACACGGCCATGCGTCGAACCAGGCCCCCGTAGCTCACCGCCCCACACAGGGCGATGATCCCGCCGACGAGCCAGGCCGCCATCACGCGTGGCCGGCTACCGAGGTCGGCGAGCGCGAAACCGCTGGTCGTGAAGATCCCCGCGCCGATCATGTTGGCCACGACCAACGCCGTCGCCGAGACCCACCCGAACGGGCGACCCGGCGTGGGGCGGTCGGTCACTTCTTCTTGAATTTCAGGAAGAAGTTTTCTTCAAAGCTCGGAATCTCGATTTCCTCGACGAAGGCGAAGCCGGCGGCTTCGATCTCACGGCGGAACACGTCCTTCCCGGCTCGCATGTGATCGAGCACCCACTCGCGCGACTGCCCGGGAATCCGTTCGAAATCGACCACGACCAGCCGCCCGTCGCGAGCGAGCGCCCGGTGGATCGAGGCCAGCATCGGTTCGACCGCCTCGAGATGGTGATACGTGTCGCAGAGGAAGGCGAGGTCCACCGATCCCGGCGGCAACGCGATCGAATCGATCCGGCCGAATACGGCCGTGACGTTGGCCAGTCCGGCTTCGCTAACCGTGCGATTGATGTGCAGGAGAAAACCCGGTCCGATGTCGACGGCGTGGACCCAACCGTCCTTGCCGACGGCCGCCGCGAACAGCCGCGTGTACAATCCGGTCCCGGCGCCGATATCGGCCACACGATCCCCGGCCCGCACACCGGTTGCTCGCAGAACGTCGTGCCGCGCCACGAACACCTCGCGGCTCTCGCCCTCGAAACGCTCGACCCAGGTGTCGACGTCCAGTTCGGGGTCGATGAAGCGACGGTTCAACTCCGCCGGCGCGCCCGTGACGGCCGGTTTTTTTTCGCCTTCGGCTGCGGCCATGGGCGCCAGAGTCAGGAGCAACGCGGCAGCGGTCCACTTCAGCGATCGATCGCGCACGAGTTCTCCGTTTTGGTCTTCTGATCCATCTTCCGGGGGTACACGGGCTAATTGCTGCGCGTGTAGCGAATTTCCATCGCTTTGGATTCCTGATCGCCACTGGGGTCGCCCTTGTATTCCTGGCGCAGGAAGTGGCCGCCGAGTTCGAACGTGTTCGTCATCGTGCCGGTGGAAACGTTCGGATCGCCGGGCCCATTCAGATCTTGACTTCGGCGCGGAAGGTGCCGACGAATGGGGTTAGGCGTTCGTGGTCGGCGGTGGGGGCTGACATTGCGGCGAAGTCGGGTTGTTTGTGTTCTTTGGGCATTGGGTTTTCCTCTGTGGCCGACAGCGCTGCTTTTGGAACGCGCGAGTGACACGCAAGTACGCTTAGATCACGCTGAGTATACTCTGGTCTTTCCCCGGTTTGACACCGCCCTAGTTTAGCCGGATATGATTCCGGCAGGAGGTGCGGCATGGGGGAGCGTACGCGACTCTGTTGGGCCGTTGGGTCAAGCAGCATCGCGTTGATCCTTCACACTCTTTTCCGGGGAACGGAAACCTGAAGGCTCGAGACAAGGAGGTTGAAGATCTCCGACGACAGGTTGCTCGCCTGAGGGGCGAACTGTCCTTCTTAAAAAAAGTCTCCGGGTACTTCCCCAAAAACCAGCGATGAAATATCCGCGGATCGAAGAGCACCGGGACGGATATCCGATCCGGTGGATGTGCTCTGCGCTGGCAGTTTCCAATCGCGGCTTTCGATCCTGGCGATCTCGTCCGGAGCCAAGCCGGCGCCAGGAGGATCGGCGGCTGCTGATCGACATCCGTACGAGCTTTGAAAACAGCGATCGGACTTACGGCGGCCCGCGAGTACTGAAAGATCTTCAGGAGGTTGGCCAGCGGACGTCTAAAAAGTGAGTCGCCCGCTTGAATACTATGCGGCCACAGGGGGCAAGAGACAAGCTACCAGATCATCGTGACGATCCAACTAAAAAACCTTAAAGATGGAATCTATAGAGGATGATCCGTTTTTACCGAAAAAATCAAGATAATAGCGGTCAATTTGATAATTTGTATTTGTCAAGTCAAGGAATTCAGATATGTCCTTCTGTTTTACAGAGCTGTCTTCAACAATTAGATAATCACCGGTGGACAGGAAAGAATCAATCTCTAAAAGAACGTTTCTAACGTTCACATGGGCGTCCTCTGATACAAGCTTAGTCCCAATAAAGCGGTCCTTGAAGGGCAAAGGATTGGTACTCGATATCCCCTCGAGATCAAACTCTATGAATGTGACATTTGGATAGGAAATGTCCGGCTTCTTAATATCGTAGCTATATACGTGTGTCTCAAACCCTAAGGCGGAAGCCATATCAGCAAACCAGATTGCACTTCCCCCAGGCCCGGAACCTAATTCCACAATTACTTGAGGTTTGATTTCATACATAATCATCGAATAGATGACGAGGTCAAAACTTGTCTTGAACACGTCATATTGCTTCCATTTCACGACAGAATGAGTACCTTGTGACATTAAAAAGGCCTGCTGCGACAAGCTTCTCTTTTTTCCTGTCAACGGGCAGAAGTCATTTATTCTCTCCTCGTACGAACAGAACCGGTTTTGTTTTGACTCCAGCAATTGCTCAAAAAGATCACACCATTGTTCTGCTTCTCGCCTCGCCGCCGGGCTAAATTCCCGATCTTGTTCTCGTTGAAGTGCGGCTTCCACCACATTGTCAAAAAATGTTCGTGTATTTCCCTGCAACAGAAGCTTCTGTCTGAAACTATCGACAAGGTCCTGCCGATCCTTAAGACTCCTTGGTTTCTTATACTCCTGTTCACTCCTCGAACTATCCGCCGACGTTGGAGACATGTCTGCTAGTCCGCCAGGCTTTGCCTGCCGACTTCGCCGGTTTGTATCTTCACGAAATGGTTCGGATGAGACCTGGTGACTTGTATTCCTGTCCAGCACACGTATTCCAACGACAAGGCAGATGATCACGGTAGTACTAGCGAGCACCACTAATAGAATCTTTATTTTGGTGTTCATTTACATCCTGTACTTTCTGTGAGAAATTTGAATCGCCGTAAGGGGATACATACCCCTATGCACGCTACGAATCCGTCGCTGATCATATTCCTCCGGCGGTCAGAATACCAAGAATTCGGGCGTAGTGTGCCGAAACTGGATCGGCGGATATTTGGCTGGATGTCAGCACTTTGAGGCCGCTCCGGCGCACCGTTTCCGATTGTCATCCGTCGTAAAATGGCACCCATGAAGGCGAAATCGTGGTGTTCTCCGGGCCAGTTGTTGATGTTGATGCGATCCCCTGGTGATTTCGCCCCCGATGATAATGAGCGGCGTACTCGCGGGTGGCCTTTCGCAGCGATCGTTCGCCGAAGAAGATCATTCGATTAAGACACTCATCTTTGATCGACCTGATGAATCGCTCGGCGTAGGCGTTCAGGTTGGGCCGAGTATTCAGACTACGGCGGCCGCCGCGTCAGGATTGTCCCGGCCGTGTCGAGGTGTTTCGATTGATCTCCTGTCGCTCGAAAGGAGGCAATCCGATCTCGGCACGCCACATCCCGAGTAGGCGGCGCGTGCGAGGGGCTCGGTCCCCGGTCGGATCCAGTTTGCCGCCTGGTCGGAGGTACTCCCACTCTTCGGAGTGCCGCAATCGGGCCCAGGCCTCGAATTCGTCGAATCGGTCGTTGCTCGGCGCGGAGGGTTGGCCAGGATAGGCCGCGGAAATCATATAGCCCTCGATCCGACCCGTGTCGTCGAAGAAGTAGGTGATGCGATATCGCGGCATATCCTTCCGCTCGAGCAACCTAAAGTAGTCGTTCATCTCCTCGACGACGCTCCAGACCATCTGATCCTCAACGATCCAGCTACCCAGCTCTCCGTGCGAGTTGAAGTGCTCGTCGCAGTTCTTGTAGCGGCCGGCACCCAGCTTCACCGGAAAACCCTCGCCTTCACGGGAGTCGTACCACACGCGAGGGTCGTCACTCAGAAAATCTCGCGCAGTGTCATAGTCCCCTGCGGTACGCGCGGCACGGAACCTCTCGACCACGTCGACGAGATTCACATCGGTCGCCTGGACGGT
>Ga0114950_10002169_pt1 | contig 15019 bp, 15 predicted proteins | sample N075metaG_FD_83503 | JGI IMG/M metagenome (GOLD analysis project Ga0114950, IMG submission 83503) | Deep subsurface microbial communities from Kermadec Trench to uncover new lineages of life (NeLLi) - N075 metaG | ecosystem: Environmental > Aquatic > Marine > Ocean trench > Sediment | place... | reverse complement strand
GCCAGCCCGATTCGCCGACCGTCGCGAGGTAAAACGTATCGCGTTCGGCGACGTACGCGGTCTCGCTGGGGCCGAGCCGATCATTGGGTCCGGCCACCGTCTGCAGGTGTTCGTTATGCGCCCGAGAACCGTATGCGGTCTGTGCGGCCTTGACACTGTCGGTGAACGCAATGTCGGCAAATCGGTGGGACATGTTGATTTCCTCATGTTGCTTCGGCTTGCCAGGTGGTCAGCGCCGACTGGCGAGACCACCTGGGTTGCCGTGACAGGATATCCCTATGGATTTTCTGCTGCTCTCCGGGCGTCTGAATTACGCAACATGAAGTTACGTATCAGACCGGCAATTTCTTCGCCGTGGGTTTCTAGCGCAAAATGTCCGGTATCGATCAGGTGAAAATCCAGCGTCTCAAGATCTCTCTTATAGGCTTCTGCACCTGCCGCAGGAAAGATTTCATCGTTCTGGCCCCAGACGATCAGGGTCGGTGGCTGGTACTCCCGCAGATATGCCTGCCAGGCCGGGTACAGTGGTGGATTGGCGCCGTAGCTGTAGAACATCTGTAACTGAATCTCTTGGTTTCCCTCACGATCCAGCAGCGGCTGAACATGGCCCCAGTTGTCAGGACTGACCGCCAGGACGTCGGGCACGCCGTTCGTGTATTGCCACTTGGTGGCACCCAGCGTCAGCAGAAAACGCAGCGCATCCTCATTTGCCATCGCGGGTTGCTTGTAGGCCTCCTTGACGTTGCGCCACCAGGCATTGTCCAGCCCCTGGTTGATTGCGTCGCGGTCTTGCCAATACGCCTGGATGGGTTCCCAGAAGTCATTGTCGATGCCCTCATCATAGGCGTTGCCGTTCTGGATGATCAGCGCCTCGATCCGTTCCGGCCGCCTCACTGCGATCCGGAATCCGATCGGTGCACCATAATCCATCAGGTACATGCTGTAATTATCCAGCCCGATTTTGTCGGTGAATCGCTCGATGATCTGCGCGACGTTATCGAACGAGTAGTCGAACTCGTCGACGCCGGGCATGGCGCTGAAGCCGTAACCCGGATAGTCGGGCGCGATCAGATGGTATTGGTCAGCCAGAGCCGGAATCAGATTGCGAAACATGTGCGAAGATGTTGGAAACCCGTGCAGGAGCAGGATGGTTGGATTATCCGGGTTGCCGGCTTCGCGATAGAAAATCTCTACTCCTTCGATTTCGACGGTCTTGTAGCTGACAGGGTTCGGCGAATCCGCCGCTTGGGCGATGCCGAAGCCGAGAAACAGATACAGGGCGGTTAGGATAAATGTCTTTGAGAGGTGCCGTTGCATGAGTGTTCTCCGTGGTGGCGATGGTTCGGTCCGCGTTCAGGCGGAACTGACCAGGGTTGCGCAGGGGGTCGAGCGGCCGGGATTTCCGGTAATCACGAGGTACACCATGATCAGGATCAGTACCGTCTGGAACTGAATGCCGCCCATCGGGTGAGTCTCACTCGGCAGGAAATTCCAGCGGCCCCAGTGCACCAGCACAATCGCGCCAATCATGACCGGAATGTTCAGCGCTGCGCCGATCCGGGTTAGCGTGTCGGACAATGCATCGTCGCGGAATCCGCCGATCAGTAGCAGCAACGCACCCCCAACTTCAGCGAGCGCGACCAGCACCACTTCGGTATACGAGATCGGCAGCATGCCGGCGAAACCCTGCAGGTCCATCAGTTTCAGTACCCCGTGGTAAAGGAAGACGCTGACCAGGCCAAGGCGTAACAGCCAATGGGCATTGTTGGTCAGTTGAGTTGGAAGTTTCATGGTGATCTCCTTGATTGAGTGCGTCGTCAAATAGTTCAGGTTTGTTCGGTCAGCGAGCCGAATACTGTTGCTTCATCCGCGTTGTGGCTTCTCTGGTGGTCCACACGGTGTTGGCGATGAAGCGGAAGTTGACCAGCGCGGCCTCATAGCCATCGCCTTCCTCAACCTGGGCGGCGGCAGTTGCATCGGACACGACGGCGACCTCGAAGCCCTGCTCCAGCAGCTCGCGCATATGCGATTCGGTGCACAGATTGGCCGACATGCCGCCGAGGATGATCTTGTCGATGCCGCGCTTGCGGAGTTGCAGCACGAGGTCGTTTGTTTCGGGGCCGTAGACCTTGTGCGGGCTCGTAATCACCGTGGCACCGTCATTGATGTAGGGCTTGTAGCGTTCCAGCCAATCGGGGCCCGACCCTTCGAATCCTTCCACCGTCAGCGCGCCCATACGATCGAACATGCCGATGTTGTGCATCAATCGTTCGAGCGCGCCTTCAAAATGCCAACCGTGATCCGTGGGATAGTAATAATGCGGCGAGATAAACACCGGAATGCCTTGTGCCTTGGCGGTCTTCAGCAGGGCCTCGATATTCTCCACCGTGCGGTTCGCAATCACGCTTTTGCCCACGACGCCCCAGGTCACGCCGTCCGGGCTAAGAAAATCGTTCTGCGGGTCGGTGATAACCAACGCGGTGCGGCCCGGCACGATCTCCATGCCGGGGTCTGGCAACTGGGCTTGCGTGGCCGTGGCGATCATGCTCAGAGCGACGAATGAAGCCAGAATTGTGATGCTTGCCTTCATGGTTTTATCCTCAGTGATAGATGTAAGGTCTAAGTGCCAATGCGTCGGTCACTGGCCTGAATAGGGATGTCGTTGGCGCTCATGTCGCGGCGACTCATGTAGCCGTCGGCATCGAATTCCCAGTGTTCGTTGCCGTGGGTGCGATACCACTGACCGGTTTTCGCGTGCTGCCATTCGTATTCGAAGCGCACCGATATACGGTTGTCGGTGAAGGCCCATAGTTCCTTGTGCAGCCGATAGTGGAGTTCCTTCTCCCACTTGCAGGTCAGGAATTCGCGGATCGCGTCGCGGCCGGTAAAGAACTTGTCGCGGTTACGCCAGTCGGAGTCCTCGGTGTAGGCCTGCGCGACGGTATCGGGGTTGCGCGTGTTCCACGCTGTTTCGGCGGCCTGCACCTTTTGCAACGCGGTCTCGCGGGTGAACGGCGGTGTCGGGGGTCGGTTCATCGGCTTCACTCGCTAGACCACTGCGTGTTGCTGCTGATCCATCCACGCGTCCAGCGCGTACGGGACTTCGGCCAGCGTGCCGTCGGTAAAGACCAGGAAGCTGTCCGGCGCCAGCGGCTGTCCGCGCTCCGGGATCGGGCCGTAGCCGGGTTCAGGAATGCTTGACGTCAACGTCAGCGCCGAGGCGGTTGAAAGGCCGTTGTCTTCGGGGTCGTACATGGCAGTCTCCGTTTGCATCGTCTTCGTGCTTCTCTCCGATCGAATACACTGCAGAAACCGTGCCAATCAGTGATTGCCTGATAAAACAAAGAGTTAACCGATTCATAAAACCGTAGAAATTTGCGGTTATGAAAAAACTGTGGTCTAATCCTCAGAAAACTGAGGTATGAAAAGACCATGACAAGCGGGACCGCTACGTTGTTGCAGGATTCACCGGCGTTGCTGGCCGAGTTCGACGAATCACTCGTCTGCCGACAGATCTCGGCAGGCTGGCGCGAGCAATTGGGCCTCGCAGCCGCCGCGCCGGTCGCGATCCCGGCGGCCCGGATGTTCGACCTCGACGCCGACGCGGAACTGCTCGCGCAACTCTCGGACGTGTTGCAGGACGCGCACGTGATTCGCGATGTGGCGGTTGTCCTCTCGTCACCTGACGGGCCGATCGAAGGTTGCCTGTCGGCCTGGCGGGTGCAGGGTCCCGGCGACGAGGAATCCAGCGTATTCGTGACGGTAGCGAACGTCGATGAATTGGCCCGGACGCTGCATGAGCTCACCGAACTGCACAGCCATCATCAATTGATCCTCGATGCGGCCGGCGAGGGCATCTACGGCCTGGATGCAAACGGCCTGACAACGTTTGGTAATGCGGCGACCGAGCGGATACTCGGCTGGAGTCCCGAAGACATCAAAGGTAAGGCTGCGCACGACGTGCATCATCACTCTCACGCGGATGGATCGCCGTACTCCCGTGAAGAATGTCCGATTTATGCCGCGCTGAAAGATGGTGAGGTGCACCGGGTTGACACCGAGGTGTTCTGGCACACCGACGGGACAGCGATACCGGTCGAGTATACGAGTACCCCGATCCTGGTGGGAGGCAAGCCGAACGGTGCCGTCGTCGTGTTCCGCAATATTTCTCAACGCAAGGAGACCGAGCGCCAGCGCGAGGCGGCCTACGCCGAGATCAAGACGCTGAAAGAGCATCTGGAACAGGAGCGTGATTACCTGCGCGATGAAATCAGCGTGACTGTGAACTTCGGCGAAATTATCGGCGATAGTCCGGCGCTGAAGCGCACGTTGGTGCAGATCGAAGCGGTCGCTGCGACGCCGGTAAACGTGCTGATTCTCGGCGAGTCCGGTGTCGGCAAGGAGATGGTGGCGCGCGCGATTCACTGTGGGAGTGGCCGCGCCGACAAGCCGCTGGTCAAGGTGAACTGCGCATCGATTCCGCAGGGCCTGTTCGAGAGCGAGTTCTTCGGCCACGTCAAAGGCGCATTCACCGGCGCATACCAGGACCGGGTTGGTCGGCTGCAGCTGGCCGCCGGGGGGACACTGTTTCTGGACGAAGTCGGTGAAATCCCGATGTCACTGCAAAGCAAATTGCTGCGGGCTCTGCAGGAACACGAATTCGAGCGCGTCGGCGACGATCAGACCGTCAAGGTCGATGTGCGCGTCGTCGCTGCGACCAACCGCGATCTACAGGCAGAGGTCAAGGCCGGACGTTTTCGGGAAGACCTGTTCTATCGGCTCAGTGTTTTTCCGATCGAGGTGCCCCCATTGCGCGATCGGCCGGAGGATATCGTGCCGCTGGCCGCGCATTTCCTCGACAGCATCTGCCGGGAGCTCGGTCGTGGGGAGCTGAATCTGACGCGCCGGCAGGCCGCGGACCTGAAGCGCCACGACTGGCCGGGCAACATCCGGGAACTGAAGAACGTACTCGACCGGGCCGTGATCTTGTCCCGGGGTGACCGCTTGCGTCTGGATCTCGCGATGTCGGGTAGCGGCGACCGGGTGCCGGGGCCTGACAAAGCGCCGGGCGACGGTGCCGATTACCTGACCGAGGAAGAGTTTCGCGCTCTGGAGAAACAGAACATGATAGCGGTGCTGCGCCATGCGGACGGCCGCGTCTGGGGATCGGATGGCGCTGCCGCGCTGCTCGGCATCAAGCCGTCGACATTGACTTATCGCATGAAGGCCATGGGGATCAGTAAGCAGGAGGCGGGTTGCATCGCGGATATTCCGGGGTGAGAGCGTCCTCGATAAGCCTGTTACGACCGGGACATGAGTTCAGAACCCGGTCATCTGTCCGGGACGTGCCCGCAGCAGTTTGAAGCGACGGAATCCCAGGTCTCGGAGGGGTTTCAGGTCGAAGTCGATCATGCCCAGCAACTCACGCTCTTTCAGCGACTGAGAACACTGGAATTCCACGGTGTTGTTGCCCTTGTTTATTTTCGAAACCGATACATAGCAGGTCATTGACGGGCATGTGAATGCACAACCTGCATTGGCAAATAGGGTGATTCGATCCTTGTCCTCGATGGCGCCCAGAAATTCAAGATCCTCGTTGGACTTCATTGGCAGCACTACCTCATCGTAGATCTCGAATGCTTTATCCAGCTTTCTCCGGTTATTGATGTTCTTTATGACGCTGGCATCGATCCGATAATCCGGGAAGTCCTGCCGAAGCCAGCGCGCCAGATCATCATTGGTGGCGATAATCGAGTTGCCCTTACGGCAATACTTGCGCAGCAAAGCAAAATTTTCCTGGTATTCGGCGCGTGTGACGTAGTGGTTCGACATCGGAATCCGCAGTCCGATGCCGGCATTATTGAGTTGCTGGACATCCCGATCCGAGAGCTCTCGTCTGACGAAGCCTCGCCCGCCATAGAGGGTCGATTGCTCTACAAATCCAAACAGGCTTTCAATCTGCGCCAGTACGACGTTGCCATATTGACGCCGCAGGAAGGCAAACACCGGGACATTCGTCGGCTTGCCCCGGGCAGAGACCGTGAAAGTGTATTCCGGTTGCGGATCGGGTGCGGCCTTTGCAAACATGGCTGGTCGATACTGCATGCGCCGTTGTGTCAGCGCACATCATGTTCCGTGCTGAACGTCGATCCAATAAATGGTACGCAGTTCCCGCCGGTGTTGGCCATGCGTACTTCCACCTAATCGCATATTGCGTAACACAATAATATCAAGCACTTGCGCCGACCACGGGCGAACTGCCACGCTGGCAAACCAATCGAAGCCCGACTGGATGCGGATCAGGCTTCTACCAGAACGAAGCTGGCATTGCGTATCAACTTCGGGGGAATGCGGTGTTTGATCTCAGCGTGCAACTCGGGGAGCTTCGACCAATGCAGGCCCTGGCGGTAGTGATGCGCGGTGTGATAACCCAGATTGCCCGTCAATAGATTGAAGATTCGGTTGGTGTTGTTGTATGAGGCCAGGAATGCATCATCCGTGTCCAGACCGCTGTGATGGTCGTAGGTCACCCAGACGGTAAACAACAGGCTGATTACCATCGGTAACAAGAACACGAACAGCGCCGGCAGGAACCGGAACCAGCACAGCAATGCGATGCCAACTAACGTCAGTAGCGTGTAAAAAATGAACACGCGCTGTAGCCGCGGAAATTTCTTACCTACCTGATAGCCTCGGTAATAAGCCGTGCCCGTGACGGTCAGTGTGTATTCCAGCGCGCTCATGGCAGTGCCGTCCGCGCGCTTCCAGGCGCTTTCATCGCGCGACTGATCCAGGAAATTTCTGTGATGGCCGAGCACGTGGTGCAGGACCCACAGGTTTGTCGTGACGCCGGTATGCAGTGCGTAGAAAAACTCGAGGATGCGGTTGAGCGGTTTGGCGTGGAATGTCATCGTATGCTGATGGTGATGATTCCAGGCACAGATCAGGCCTTTGGGAATCAGCATGAGCAGCGCGTAGCCAGCCAGCCAGCCAATCTGGTTGACCAGAAAATAGACGGCAAAGTCGAGTGTGCTAAATAGCAGCACAAGTAGAACCGGAATCCGGTCCGCAGCAAATCGGAACATAAGTACAGCTTAGGGGATCAGGAATTCCGTGATCCCTGGATCGTTACTAATGGGGGCGCACAACGCTGGAAGGCTAGCACGAAGACACCGGCCAGGGGCGAAAAATTTGTGTCGTACGCCGGCGAATTTCAAGCGTATTTCTGTAAGATTATGAATATAATGATGTTTCTTATGACGCAATCTGTCTTACCAAGTTGCGAAACTGGGCGCTGGTAGGGTTTCACCCCCGGCTGCGCCGTTGGCCGCATGTGTATGGCGATGTTTGATCGCCAAACTGCCGGGACATTGATCATATGAGGACGGAACCATGTCGCGCGGCCTACGTCGTCGATGAAAGGCCAGGCTGAACCGGCCGCGTCAGGCCTCGATTTACTTGTCGGTCTTTCGGGATAGCCCCACCTGCAGCATGCCTTTGCCGAATCTTTCGGTGACGCTGTCGATCGTATTCAACAGCTGTTTATCCTGGCGCCGTCGTTCCGGTTGATCAAACAGGTCTGCCTGCGGTTGTGCTTCGTCTTCCCAACCGCTGATGCCCACGCCGATCAGGCGCACGGGCTTGTGCGGCAGGTCGCCATGCAGGAACAACGTCCAGGCGGTTTTCAGCATCACCCGTTCGTCATCGGTGGGGCTGGCCAGCCGCTGCCGGCGTGTGTGGGTCTCGAACCCCTCGAATCGAATTTTCAGTGTCACGCCGGTTCCTGCCAGGCCTTCCCGACGTGCTGTTCGCGCCACATCGGCCGCCAGCTCACGCAGTACGTCGTGCAGGATTGCGGGGTCACGGACGTCGGTCTCGAAGGTATGTTCTTTCGAAATACTCTTGCGCTGCCGTTCGGTCACGACTGTGTCCGACGCACGCCCAAAGGCCTGGTCGTGGAAACTCGCCGCAGCTCGCTGTCCGAGGTGCTGCTCGAGTACCGCCAGCGGGAGGGTGCGCAGTTGTGCCACGGTCTCGATGCCGAGCCGGTCGAAAATCTTCTGAGTCTGCCGGCCGAGTCCACGCAGGTTGGACACCGGCATCGGTGCCAGGAAGTCGAGTACCTGGTCCGTCGATACGACTGCGAGCCCGTCCGGTTTGCAGGACTCGGAGCCGAGTTTGGCGATCAGCCGGTTCGGGCCGATGCCAACCGAAGCGGTGAGCCCGGTGGCCGAGAGAATTCGCTGTCGGATCTCGGTACCGATTTTGTGGGGCGGGCCGACCAGCTTATCGAGGCCGCTGATATCGAGGTAGGCTTCATCGATCGATGCCGCCTCGACCACCGGCGTCATGGTCTCGAGTACCCGGAAGATCTGCCGCGAGGCCCGGCGATACTTCTCCATGTCGGGACGCAGGTACACGGCATCCGGGCAGCGCCGGTAGGCCTCCGATATCGGCATGGCCGAGTGGACGCCGAATCGGCGCACCTCGTACGACGCTGCCGCAACGACCCCGCGATGACCGGGCAGCGCGCCGACGACCACGGGGCGACCGCGGTAGTCAGGATGGTCGCGCTGTTCGCAGCTCGTGAAGAACGCGTCCAGGTCCACGTGGGCGATCCAGCGTGCTTGTTGATGAGATTGGGCCATGCGGATTCCTGGTTGCGCGCGGCGAGCCCGGTCATTTTATCAACCGGGCCAGTTGCCCGTCGGCACGTTCGACGCGGGGCGCTGGCGACGCAGAGGTACTTGATTCCCAGGTAATCGTCGATGCCGTATATTTCGAGCCCTCACGGTCGAGGCGACCCAGCTGCTGGTCTGCAGCGTGGTGTGACACGGGCGCAGTATCCGAAAATGTTCCTGATACTGCGAATGAGAAAAGGCCCATAAATAGTTGATTTATGGTTCAAGCCATTAGACATAATTCCGATTTCTGGAATTCGAATTCGGGCTGGGGTAGGGTTTAGCTTCCGGTGACACCGATGACGCACACGTCGCTTCGCCGGAAATAAAATTATATAGAACGGATAAAAGTAACCAGAAACAGGTCTGTTTGCGCCTGTACCGGCGTAATTTTATAAGGGGATTATGTCATGGCAGCATAGCTGCCGTGTAATTATCGATCGTGCCGCATTCGGCACGTCTGTCGCCGCCGTGATTGCCGCGTTCGGCATTTCGCTGGTGTTCATGCTCACCGCTCCCGTCGTTCGCGCCGCTACGGTATTGATGGAGGAGCACTTCGAGGGTATCACCGGCTTTGGTGCCGGCAGCGATCCGCGTATCTTCGGTGTTCCGACTACCGACGGGAGTTCGGATGCGAACGGCACAACGATCGGCGACGCGGACAATGACTGGTATGCTGCACGGATCGAGCAACCCAATGGCGGGGCGATCTGGCAGGATGTCGGCTCGCAGAGTAACGGCGGTGGCAGCAATACCAGCCACACCGGGCTCGTCGAAGATGATGCCGGCCTGTTGATCCGGATCGATACGACGGGCTTCACCGATATAACGATCGATTTCGATTGGCGCACGTTCAGCGCGGGCTCCCATGACAAGTTCGTGTTTGGTTATTACGTCGGTGATCTGATAGCCGATGTCCCTGCCTCGCAGTTCGATGCCGCGAGTCGCAGCCTCAACCTGCAGAACATCGCTCATGATCCGGCTAACGGCATTGATAGCGTGTGGAACTGGGATCCGCAAAACCTGGGCAATGCCGGGGATTGGATCGAGTTGATGCGTGCCGGTGCCAACAGCACATGGAGTTCGGTGACTTTTAACCTGGCCGGTGCCGGGAACGGTGAGGTATGGATCGCTTTCTGGCTCGACAACGGCGAGAACGACTTCGGCAAGTTCGACAATATCGTTGTGACGGGCAACGCGGTGCCTGTCCCCGCGGCTGTGTGGCTGTTTGGTTCGGCGCTGGGCTTGCTGGGCTGGCGGCGGCGGCACGACCGGCTCACAAACGTCGCCAGCGCGCGGGGCTGACCTGCTCGACCCTGCAACCGGCCCATTTCATCGGTACATTTCAGCGGCTCTATCGTGCCGGTACCACCTTGCGCTATAATTGACACCACCTTGGGGGTGGCCGTCATGGCCTGAGATCTGGCAACAGGAACCCTTGGAACCTGATCCGGTTAATACCGGCGTAGGAAGAGGACGCGCCGCTGCCAGCATTCCCGACCGACCGTCGACACCGGGTCTCTCACTACAACAGAGATCCGTTTCATGTTTGTCTTATATAGAATCCGGGTAGCGACCGTGGTCGCCGTGGCGTTCGCCGCCGTCGTACCCCCGTCGCTCGCCGCGCCGGCGCTGCAGCGCGAGGAATTGGTTGTCTCGACGTTTCGTGAGACCGGGGCCGGGCGCCTGCCAGCCAGCGTGACCGTGCTTGACCGCGAGACGATCCGCGCGACCGTCGTGCAGCATTTCGAGGAATTGATCGAACTGGTGCCGAACCTGAATTACTCGGGAGACGGCAATCGCGCCCGCTATCTCCAGATTCGCGGGATCGGCGAGCTTGAGCAATACCAGGGGGCGCCTAATCCATCCGTCGGCTTTATCATCGACGACATCGACCTGTCGGGACTCGGCAGCGCTGCGACGCTGTTCGATGTCGACCAGGTCGATGTGCTGCGCGGGCCGCAGGGCACGCGTCTGGGCGCAAATGCGCTGGCCGGGCTGATCTACGTGAAATCGGCCGAGCCGGCCGATGAATTTGAATCACGCGTCGAGGCGACGGCCGGCAGCGATGATACGTACGCGCTCGGCGGCATGGTGACTGGCCCGCTCGGCGATCGGGCCGGCTACCGGCTGGCCGTGCAGCAATACCAGAGCGACGGGTTTCAGAAGAACCAACGGCTCGGCCGGTCGGACACCAATAGCTTCGATGAGCTGACGGTGCGCGGCAAGCTGCGCGTTGACCTGAACGACGACTGGCGTGTCGATTTCACCGGGCTCTATGCCGATATCGACGACGGTTACGATGCGTGGGCGGTGGATAACAACGGCGACGTCACGTATTCGGACAAGCCGGGCGAAGATGCGCAGGAAACCACGGCCGGGTCTCTCAAGTTCACGGGGAATATCAATAACAGCGTGACCTTCATCAGCATCACGAGCCTCGCGCACACCGATGCGACGTTCAGCTTCGATGCCGACTGGGGCAACGACGACTTCTGGAATACGCCGGAATTCGGTCACTCGATCTACGACTTCTTTTCAAGCACCGAGCGCGATCGCGATACCGCAAGCCAGGAGTTTCGCCTTGTCTCGGGGCCAAACGCGCAGCTGTTCGGCCGCATCGACTGGGTCGTTGGCCTCTATGGTCTGAATCTGGACGAGAACATCGATGTCGTCGATACGGGTCGCGACGATTTTTTCTGCGTGACGGTGTGCGTAACGCTATTTTCGAGTCGCTACGAATCGGAGAGCCGCGCGGTTTTCGGTGAGCTCGGTATCCCGCTCGGCACCGCTTTCCGGCTTGACTTCGGGTTGCGCTGGGAGCACTGGGAGGCCGACTACGTCGATGCGGGTGTGAGCTTCTCGCCCGAGGACGATCTGCTGGGTGGCCACGCGAACCTGAGTTATCAACTTTCGGCGGCGACCATGCTGTACGGGCGCATTGCGCGCGGCTACAAGGCCGGCGGCTTCAACCTGGATGCCAACGCGCCGCCGGACAAGATCCTGTTCGAGTCTGAGGCCCTGTGGAACTATGAGCTGGGCTGGAAGATTCTGGCAGGCGACATTCGCGCCGACGTCGTGCTGTTCTGGATGGAGCGCGAAGACATGCAGATCAAGGTGCCGGTGCAGGATACGGCGGGCAACCCGATCGCGTTTTCGTTCCTGACGGATAACGCCGACAAGGGCCGCAATCGGGGTGTCGAGGCCAGCATCGATTGGGGCGTGACCGCGGCGGTAACCCTGCACGGCGCACTTGGCCTGCTGGATACCGAGATCAGCAATTTCGAATATGTGCGCGATCTCGAAGATCGCGACCAGGCGCACGCGCCGCATTATAATTTTGCAGTCGGCGCGACCTGGCAGAATGGGCGGGGCTGGATGGTGCGTGCGGATGTAACCGGCAAGGATGAGTTCTATTACGACACCAGTCACGACCAGAAGTCCGAGTCCTACCGGCGGGTTAACCTGCGGCTCGGCAAGACCTGGGGTGCGTGGTCCGTGTTTGCCTGGGGCCGCAATATTTTCGATGAGCGTTACTATGTGCGCGGATTCTTCTTCGGCAACGAGCCGCCGCTGTGGGAGGATACGCTGTACACGCAGGCCGGCGAGCCGCGCCAGGTCGGTCTGACTGCACGCTATGAATTCCGGTAACCGGATGCGAGGAGACGAGGCCATGAAAATTACGCTGGATATCAGTCTGTACCCGCTGGATGCCGATTACATCCCGGTCATCAAGCGTTTCATCCGCGAGTTGCGCAAGCAGGCGCAGATCGAGATTGTGACCAATCAGATGAGTACACAGGTGCGTGGCGAGTTCGATATCGTCTGGGCGGCGGTCACGGCCGGCATGCGCCAGAGCATGGCGGGCGACATCAAGTGCATGTTCGTGACCAAATGCCTGAACGCGGATCTGGATATCGGCCGTCTGCCCGTCATTGAGTGAACTGCCGCAAATCCTGACGGATGCCGCCGCGGCCATGTCCGGGTGGGAGGGGGCCGCGGTCGTGCTTGCCATCGTCTACCTCGCGCTGGCCATCCGGCAGAACCTCTGGTGCTGGGCGGCCGCGTTCGCATCGACGAGCATCTACCTGGTGTTGATGTACGCGGCACTCTTGTATATGGAATCGGTGCTGCAAGTGTTTTACCTCGGCATGGCCGTCTACGGCTGGTATCACTGGCGCCACGGGCCGGACCCCGATCATGCGCTGCCGGTCAAGACCTGGAGTGTGGCAACGCACGTGCGGGTCATCGCCGGCGTCTTCGCGCTGGCGGGGCTCAGCGGCGCCTTGCTCGGTCGCTACAGTGACGCCGCCTTGCCGTATCTCGATTCGTTCACGACCTGGGGTGCGGTTGTCACAACGTGGATGGTGGCGCGCAAGATACTCGAAAACTGGCTGTACTGGTTCGTCATCGACAGCGTGTCGATCTATCTGTATGTCAGTCGCGAGTTGTATCTGACAGCGCTGTTATTCGCGTTCTATCTTGTGCTGATCGTGATCGGTTACATCGCCTGGCGTCGGGAGATGTATGGCGGTGAAGCGGAGGCGGCATGAACGCGGAGCGGGTACTGGCGGGGATAGAAAGTTTAACCGGTGCGGAAATCGTGCGTGCATTTGACGGTGGGCCCGCCAGTCAGAGCTATCTGGTTCGGCATCACGACACGCGCTACGTGTTGCGTATTGATACACCGATTGCGCGCATGCTGAATCTGGATCGCGTGACCGAAGCCGGGCTGCTCGCGGCGGTTGCCGAAGCGGGGCTCGGCCCCGAGCCGATATTCACCGATGCCGGGAACGGCGTACTCGTCACCCGTTACCTCGAGGGCCGCGCCTGGACCGAGCATGACTTGCACGCGGACGATGCCCTGGGGCGACTTGCCGAATTGTTAAAGCAGGTACATGGCTTGCCTGCGATCGGCCGGCCGATCGAGTTGCCGTACAAGTTGTCGGCTTATGCCCGGGCAATCGGTTCGTCCAAGGCCGACGAACTCGCGATCGAAGCGCTGGATATCCTGGCAGGTCTCGGTGACAGCGACGCGCGCCAGTGCCTGTGTCACAACGATGTCACCTGCGCGAATGTCATCGATGGCGACCGGCTCGCACTGATCGACTGGGAATATGCCGCGCTCGGCGATCCGTTTTTCGATCTCGCGACGGTCGTCCAGCATCACGGGCTCGACGATTCACAGGCGACGAAATTGCTGCGCATCTACCTCGGCCAGGCGGTGGACGAGGATATACACCGGCTGCGGCAGTGGTGCGAGTTGTATGGCCGGCTGGCGGCCCTGTGGGAGGCCGCGGTCGAGCAATTCAGCGGGCCCGACTGAGTCGGCGGCCCGGATCGCAGCCGCTATTCAATCGCCCCGCGCGGTAACTGCTCGTGGCGGCGCAGCCCGGGTGTGATCTCGTCCCGGTCCAGATTATCCAGAAAATACTGCACGGGCCAGAGGTGACCCCGGCCGGGGTAGTCCGCGCGTGACGGCATGCTCGTGACATCGATGTTGTAGGCATTTTCCAGCGGTGCGTTGGTGCCGGGTACCGGATCATCCGTCGTGTAGATTGCGCCGGCAAAATCGCCGCATTCGCCGTAGTGTCGGTAACCGTAGTAATAGTCCAGGCCGCCGTGGATACCCATGCCGTCGAGATAGGTCATCTCGACCCGCGCAGGTTTGTCGGCCTTCGACTTGTAGGCTTCGCACAGCGGGTTCAGCAGGTAGGCGCCGGCGCTGTGCGCGATCAGGCGGATGTGCTCCAGTGCGTTCAGGCCGGCCAGTTCTTCGCCCAGCGCACGGCCGATTTTCTCACCGTTGGCACCGGCGCGCTGCCGGTTGTCCGACCACGGTGACCAGACATAGTGGCGGACCACGACTCCGGGCTGGTCGCCGATCTGCTCATCGATGCGGTCTGCGATTGCCAGCAGCGTAGGTTCATCGCGACCGCCGGTTCCATGCAGCAGCAACACCAGGTAGGTCGTGTCGTCCGCAAGTTCCAGCGGGGTGGCGATTGCAGCGGACGGCCAGCGCCCGTAGACCTCGAGCGCGACGGCCAGCACGAGCAGCACACCGGCGAACCGGCCGAGATTTTTCTTCCAGGCAGGTTTTTTCATCGGCACACTCCGGTTGGGTGGTAATTCTCCCGTTCATAACGGTATCCGGAAGGCGAAACCACGTGGCTCTTGCCAATTTATGATACGGGGTCGTCCCGCATTGTAACGCCCGACCGCTTGGGAACCGCTCTTTTAACCGCTCGGGGGATAGCCGGTGGGCGCGCCCGGTTGCTGGCTGCTGGCGGCACCGGCTGTCGGGCTCGAATATTAGTTGATCATGTCGCTGAACAATC
>Ga0114950_10002168_pt1 | contig 15020 bp, 11 predicted proteins | sample N075metaG_FD_83503 | JGI IMG/M metagenome (GOLD analysis project Ga0114950, IMG submission 83503) | Deep subsurface microbial communities from Kermadec Trench to uncover new lineages of life (NeLLi) - N075 metaG | ecosystem: Environmental > Aquatic > Marine > Ocean trench > Sediment | place... | reverse complement strand
GTTCGTTGATCCCTGCCGCTACCGCGTCGACATCAGTTGCGTCCACGAACGTCACATCGACCCCGTGCGCTGAAAAGCTGTTGAAAAGGCTGTTGGTGTTGCCGAACAGGAAGGAGCTGGAAACGAAGTGGTCACCGTTCTTCAGCAACGCAAACAACATGGTTCCGATGGCGGCCATGCCCGTTGCAAAGCACACGGTCTGCAAACCATCTTCCATCTTGGAGATCTTCGTTTGCAGCGCTTCGATCGTAGGATTAACCTGCCGGCCATAGGTGAACCCGGCTTGCTTGCCCTGGAACACGGCCGCCAGATCGCGCGCGTCCTCGTAGCCGTATGCGACCGTCGCATGTATCGGTTTGTGCAGCGATCCATGCTCAATTACATCGAGACGATCGCTGTGCACGATCTTCGTGGTAAAGCCTTTCATGGGCAGCGTCCTGTCGTGACTATGCGACCGGCGCGGGTTCGGTGTGTTGTTCTAACACCAACGCCCGATAGGGATCCTCCTGCAGCAGCGCCTTAATTTTCGCCGCCGGAACCGGCCCGCTGAAGATAAAGCCCTGCACTTCGCTGCAGCCCTGGGAACGCAGATAGCGCAGCTGGGTGCGGTTCTCCACGCCTTCGGCAATCAGATCGAGTTTCAAACCACGGGCCATGGCAACGATCGCGTTGATGATGCTGGCGTCGCCCTGTTCTGCGCGGATATCCGCGACAAAGCTGCGATCGATTTTCAGAGTGTTGATCGGGAACTGTTGCAGGTAGCGCAGCGACGAGTACCCCATGCCGAAATCATCGATGGCGATGCAAACACCGAGCCGTCGCAACTCCTTCAGCTTTGGAATAATCACTTCCATATCCTGCATCAGGATATTCTCGGTGATTTCCAGCTTCACGCTGGACGGTTCGAGACCGGAGGCGGCCATGCTGCCAAGAAATCGATCCACGAAGTTTTCCTGCTCGAGTTGCAGCGCAGACAGATTCACCGAAACCCGGATGTCTCCCACCCCGCCCCGGTGCCAACCTGCAACATCGGAGAAAGCGCGCTTCTGAACATACTCGTCGATCCTGGTGATGAGTCCGGCTTCCACCGCCATGGGCAGAAAATCGTTCGGCTCCAGCAACCCGCGGGACGGGTGCCGCCAGCGCACGAGAGCTTCCACCCCAACGATGCGACCGGAACTCAGCGACACCTGCGGTTGGTAGTAGACGGCGAGCTCTTCCCGGGTCAGCCCATTTCTGAGCTCGCGTTCCATGGACAATCGGGTGGAGAACTTTTGGTTCATCTCCTCGGAAAAGAACTGGTAGCCGTTCTTGCCGCGACCCTTCACGTGATACATCGCGATATCGGCGCTCTGGACCAGTGACTCCTCAGAATCTCCAGCTTCTGGGTACATCGCGATTCCGATGCTGGCGCCAACGAACAACTCATGACCATCGATCACGAACGGACCGTTGAGACGATCCAGAATCTTGCTGGCAATCACCACTACATCGTCGCGGGTTCGCACTTCGGGCAGCAACAGCGTGAATTCATCGCCACCGAATCGCGAAAGCGTGTCGCCACGTCGCAGACAGCTTTGCAAACGATTAGCCACGGCCTTGAGCAGCCGATCGCCCATGCTGTGACCCAGGGTATCGTTCACGAGCTTGAAACGATCGAGATCCAAAAACATCACCGCCAACTTGCGCTTGTTGCGGCGGGCATGGGCGATCGCGAGCGAAAGCCGGTCTTTGAGCAGCGCGCGGTTGGGCAGATGAGTGAGCAGATCGTGGTAGGCCTGGAAGTTGATCACCTCTTCTGCTTCCTTGCGCTCGCTGATGTCCCGAGCGGTGCCGTAAGTACCGACGAAGTTTCCCCGGGTGCGCTCGTTGACATCGGAGTACACGCCCATGGCGGTCAATTCCATCCACACGCTTGTTGCATGAAACAACTGCGGGCCGCGACGCCCGAGACGGCTCTTCAGACGCAGTTCGGCGTTGGCAATCGCACGGCTTCCGGCGCGCCGTTCGTTGAAGATGTTGCGTGCTATCTCCAGGTGATCTTGGTCCACGATTTCGGTGTAATGTTTGCCGAGCAACTCATCTTTGCTGAACCCCAACAAGCTCTCGACCCGGTCATTCAGAAAAGTGAAGCATCCATTGCGATCGAGCATGTACACCAGATCCGGTGAGCTGTTGACGATGAACCGGTGCAGCTCTTCGGACTCCTTGAGCTTTTCCTCCATGAGCTGATTCTGGGTTTCCAGCTGACACTGGCGCAGAGCCGTTTCCATCGTGGCAATAAGTTCGCCCGCTTCGTAGGGCTTTTTCACGAAGTCGAATGCACCACAATGCAGGGCATGTTTGACCCCGCTGAAGCTGGAATCGCCGCTAACCACGATGATCTTGCAACCGAGCTGCTTATTGGCCACATCCTCTAAAACGTCATGACCGCTGACGCCGGGCATGATCAGGTCCAGCAGAACGACGTCATAGCTTTTCTCGGCCAGCCGATCCAGGGCTTCCTGACCTCCCAATGCCTTATCCGGCTGATACCCGTGCAGCAGGATCAGCTGCTCAAGGCTTGTCAACAGATCAGGCTTGTCGTCTACCAGAAGGATTGAGGCGCCCACAAGCGCTGGCTCAGAATCTTTGTCGTTGAGCAATTTGGAGAATGATTCCCGAGGGCTGGAGGTATCCACAGCGCCGCTTAAACTCATACCACTACTGTCCCCGTTGAATGGTCGGTATGGCTGCTGATTGTGACGTTTTTTTGCCGGCGAGCCTAGCCTGCAATTTCATCGCACACTTTCAGCGCTATTGCTCCGACCGAGGATGGACAAACGGCCGGGGCCACAGCGCATAGACCCGGGACAGTGCCGACAGGGCTAGCGCATGTTTGATCACGCCATCGCGTACCGCCTGGACGACCGCAGCTTCAGCCATGAGTTCCACCGCAATTGCCTCTCCCAGCGTGGGTTCGGGCGCATGGCTGGCCACCACGCCGCGAGCGAGCCAGTGATGGCACAAGTGGTCGTGAAACGCAGGATTCGGCTCCACGGCCCCTAGATATTGCCACTCACCGCCCGTGTAGCCTGTCTCCTCCTCGAGCTCGCGGCGTGCCGCGGCGAGCGAGTCCTCACCCGGATCGACCATTCCGCCAGGGGTCTCCAATGTCACGTAACTCACCCCGAAGCGGAATTGACGCACCATCACCAACAAACCGGCCTCGGTCAGGGCGACCATATTGACCCAATCCACAGATTCCAGCACCAGGCGGCGCTGCACCTGCGAGGTGCGCGGATTGCGCATCTGGTCGAACCGCGACTTGAACAAAATCAGATCTTCACCGTATTGCGATTCCACGCGTTGCCAATCGAGCTCCGATTGCTCACTCATGTTCCGTATCCCGTGAGTTCCATATAGCCCCTGCCGATGCGCTTGCCCGATTCATCAAAGACGTCTACCAGGCCCTCCCAGTAGACAATGGCGGTATCCATGCGTTGATCAGGCACCGCGGCGCGTATACGCAAAAGCCGATTCTCCAGGGTCAGGCGCCACTGCAGCGGCCAGCTGACACCTCGCTCGTCGGTCCAGTAAATCTCGGGTTCGAGCTCGAAATCCTCAACCCCCAGGCGTTTACCCACCCCGGCTACGTCCACCACAAGGCCCTGATCGTAGGGGTCGCGGACGCCGTCATCACGGCGCAGACGGAATGTCATCAACTCGGTTGCATCATCGAGCTGCAGGGCAAACCAGTCCCAACCCAGCTGCGCGGCCGATAACACGCTGGTGCTCCATTCCCGATCCATCCACGCGCTGCCTTGGACCCGGTGGACAACCTCGCCAATCTTGAGGGTACCGCGAGCGACCAACCTCGGCACCGAGTAGTAGTAGGAAGCCTGCCCGGGGCCCTTCGCGCTCAATCCGCGATCGCCCTGAAGCACCAGGGCTTTGACGACATCGAGATCCAGCGACACGCGAAAGTTGTCGGTGACGATCTCGAGGCGTTGCTCCGCAAAGGCTCCGTCACGACCGTACAATTCCCATCCGTCCACCCATATCCGGAATGGGGCTGCGCTGGCGCCCGCAAGTCGAGGATGCGCCCTGGCCAGCCGTTGGGCCTCCCAGTGGCGTTGCTCGCGCACCGCGGTTACAGCGGCATGCGCCATGTACACCTGGGGCGTGCGCCAGGGGTTGTCAGATTCAGTGCGCGCGCTCAGCGCCTGACGGAACACGGTGAACTGCACTCCGAACTCAGCACCGAATTCGTTGACCAGCATCACCGTGAGGTACCACCACTCGCTGCGAAAGCGATTATGTGGCCCATGATCGGCCGGGAACACAAAGGCTCGTACCTGCTCTGCGCGGTCGAACCCATCGCTGTTCGCCTCGCCGAGCACGGCCCCCAACCGGAGCTGCCCAAACTTCGCCGCCGGGTTCGGCAGCGAAGGCTCACACGCCCACAGGCCGCACATCGCGGCGCCGAACATCAAGCGGCGACCCCAGCGGGTGAGATTCACCGTTCAAGCTTCGTCAATGTTCACATCTCCCTCTCGCGGCATCGGCAGAAACCCTGCGAGCAGCGCAGCCAGCAGTCCCAGGCTCATGGGGGTAAGTAGCTCGGCTGCAGCAAAACGCAGATTCAAGCTCCACCCGAACGCGCGTGGATTGATGACGTTGCAGAGCAACCACGCCATGGCAATGCCCAACGGCAACGCCAACGCCACCGCCAGGCACCCCACGGTGCCGGTCCGCAGCAGGGCTATGCGGCGCTGCTCACGGCCACCCACACCCAGGGCATCGAGCAATCGATAGCTCGGCGCCTGGTTCAACCGCAGTGCCAGGAGCGCGTTGTACATACCGATCACCGCCACCAGCAACGCAAGCAAGGTCAACGCCGTGGTGATCGCAAAAGTACGATCGAAGATGTCCAGCGCCCGCTTGCGCATCTCGTCTCTGGGCTGGATGCGCAGCGAGGACAATTCGCCCCCAAATCGGGCAAGCAGCCGGCTTCCGAGTTCCGCGGCAGAAACGTAGGCAGCATCACGAGTGATGCTCAATCGGTCATAGATGCGCTCCACGCCCAAGCGCTCGGCCGTTGCATCATCCACCAGCATCCGGTAGCCCGCGTCACCAAATGCACGGAACACTGCAACGATACGCAGACGTCGTCCTCTCACGTCAACGCCATCCCCTACACCCAGATCGAGCGACCCGGCCAGCCGCTCGCTGATCATCACCTCGTCCAGGATCAGCTCACGAGCCAACCCGTAGCGCGCGCTTTCGCGCAACGAAAATCGCGTGAACCCGAGATCCACCGGCTCACGACGCACTCGCTCGCGGCTGCGCCCGTAGGCTTGCACGCTCTTCACATCCGGTTGGATCGCGAGCCAATCGAGCATCCGTGACAGATCCCGCCCGGCACCGTCCACGAACAAATCATGAGCCAGGCGCTGGTCGAGCATACTGGAAAAATCTTCCCGGAAGCTGTCGACCATCAACCCGACCCCCATGCTGGTGGCCATGGCCAACGACAGCGCGCCAACGGCAATGCTGAGATCGCGTGGATACCAGGTGACCTCGCGCAAGCCTATCCGCGTGAGCAGTTTCCCCGGCAGTCGGGTACTGATGCGACGCAGGTGCTCGAGCAGCGGCCGAACACAGAACATCACCAGCAAACTCACCGCCAGCACTGCCGCAAACCCGCCAAACATGCCGCTATCGGGCAGAGCAATGCCCGCAACCAGCAAGATGCACAGGCCGATCGGCGCAAGCCACTGCCGCGCGCCGACGGACGTCGGCAGGTCTTGGCGTGACCATTCGTGCCGGCACGCCATCCAGCCACCCAGACAACTCACCCCAATGCCCGAAATCGCCGCCTTCAAAATCACCCAGAGCGTTACCCCCGGCATCGAGCCCGAAACCTCGAGACCAGCGCTGGAGATTTCGCTCAAGACCCGCGCCAGAAACAGGCCCGCGAACACCCCCACCAGCGTCGCGATGACACCCAGAACCACGAACGCGCCGACGAAGCTACGGGTCAGCTCACGCCGGCTAACGCCCATCGCGAAGAGTCGATCCATGAGCGTGCGGCGGCGGCGATGCCAGATCACGCCGACCTGATAGATGAGAAACCAGGCCACCAGCAGCGCAAGCGACCCCAATGCACCCAGATTGAAAATGACCGAGCGAGCGAATGCCAGCATGGGCAGTTCCGACTCCACCCGGCGAACCTGCCAACGATCAACACGCCACGTCTCAAAGGGCGTGTCGAATCCGGCCGACACCCCCGGCAGCAACGCTTCAATCGCACTTTTCAAGCGAGCCATCGGGTCGGCTTTGGCGACCCCGACATAGCTGATTACGTCTGGGCCCACATCCAGTAAAGCCTGGCCGGTGCCAATGTCTGCGAACAAAGCCGCACCGACTTCCGCATTGATCACCCCAACAACGGTGTAATTTTTCCCGGCCACGGTGACGACATCATCGGTTGCCAACCCGAAGCTGGCATCGACAATGACCGCGTCCCGCCCCGGTAGGACGCCGTTCGGCGCCCGCCGATCAGCCTGCAAACCACTGGCCGCCAGCCAGTCGGTGGCAAACACCAGCGTGCGACGCCCGTGCAGGATCAGCTGACCTTCCAAAATCGGCAGCAGCGCCCGCACCCCGGGCAGCTCGCCGCGCCGCCAGCGCTCACGCAGATCGAAGTAGTCCTCGGCGGTGGTGGGCCCAGACTTCACTTCCAGGAGATGACTGAGCCCAGCGAGATGCGACGGGGTTGCCGCCTGCAGAGATTCCACTACCCGCAGGCTGATCTGATGCACCGCGACCACCGAGGCCACCCCGAGGGTCATGCCCAGCAGCACGGTCAATGTCGACCAGGGCGTACGCATCAGGAAGCGCCTCTGGCTGGTCCCGAGCAGGCTCACTGCACCGGGCCGCCCAGGCGCAGCACCTGATCGGCGGCGGCCGCAATCGCCTCATTGTGGCTTGCCACCACCAGCGCACAGCCCTGGGCGCGGGTTTCCCGCCGTAACAGCTCGGCCACCAGCGCGGCGTTTGTACGATCGAGATTTCCAGTAGGCTCGTCGGCCAGCACCAGCACCGGTCGATGGGCCAGGGCGCGGGCGATTGCCGTGCGCTGCCGCTCGCCGCCCGACAAACTATCCGGAAAATCGTCGAGATGATCGCCGAGCCCCAACATTTGCAGCCGTGCGAGCGCTTCGTCGCGTAGATCGGGGCGTGCCGTGAGCTCCAACGGCAGCAGGACGTTTTCGCGTACCGTGAGCGTGGGCACGAGATTGAAGAACTGAAAAACGTAACCCAGATAGTTACGCCTGACCAGGGTACGGGCACGCTCGCTCAGCCCGGTAATATTCACTTCGCGCTCCCCTGTGCGCAGCTTTATCGCGCCGCTGTCCGAAGGCACGAGCCCGGCGATGAGATTCAACAGCGTGGATTTTCCCGATCCGCTCGGCCCGCACACGGCGAGCACCTGGCCGGCATCCAGTTGAAACGAAACATCGGCCAACACGTTCCGTTCGCTCGCGCCGTCCAGATAACGCTTGTGCAATCCTTCGACTGACAGAATCCAGCTCATGGATCGTGATTCATCGCTTCATCGCAAGGGATACATACCCTGACGCGACAGCTCGGCAGTCGGTTCCTGCGCCCGCAGGCCTCTGCAGCATGAACACCAGCGGTTGCATGTCAAAGCCCGCATGTCACAGAGCAGGACTCGGAGCTGATATCACTTTGCCATCTCTTGTTGGCCGTCGGCTACAGCGCTACTCTCAGTCCGGTGACTGCCGGGACGAAGCCCAACGATGAAAGAGAAACCTTACAAGTTCGTCGTGCGTCTTCCCATTACGATGCGCGATCTAATCGCAGAATCGGCGCAGCACTACCGGCGTAGTATGAACTCCGACATTGTAGCGCGTCTGCACCACTCGTTCAGCGGGATTCCCGACGACGCCAGCGAACGAGGGCTGGCGCCACCACTGCACGAGCAGCTCCAACAGCTGTTCAAGCGCGAACTCAGCATGGAAGAGGAACAACTCATCCGCACCTACCGGCGATTGAGCAAGGACAAACGCGCCGCACTGTTAGATCTGCTCATCTAGCCCAGACGTTTTCATGACGAAAATTTCACTCTCCCCCTACTTTCACCCAACCACCATCTGTCTGGTGGACGACAACGAGTCGTTTCTTCGCAGCCTCAGCCTGGAACTGCCGCGCACCTGGGCGTGCCAGACGTTTACCGACCCCGCAGCTGCGCTCGCGTACCTCAACGAACCACCGGCGTTGGCGCCACTGGTCGATCGTTGCTTCACCCTGGATGCACCAAGCCAATCCGAAGCGCTGATCCATCTGGATCTGGACCTGATCGAACAGGAAATTAATCATCCCGAGCGCTTCAGACGGGTGTCCGTGGTGGTCGTCGACTATGCCATGCCGTCCATGAGCGGCCTGGACCTGTGCAGAAACATAGCCGACCCGTACGTCAAAAAAGCCATGCTGACGGGGGTTGCCGACGAAAAGCTTGCTGTAGAAGCGTTCAACGCTGGTCTGATCAATCGCTTTATTCACAAACAAAGCGCCGACGCCACGGCCACCACGCTGAACTATGTCGATGAGCTGCAGAAGGAATACTTCAACCAGTACACGGCGCGCCTGCGCGACACGTTGTCCATCAATCCGCCAAGGTTTCTGGTCGACCCGGCCATCGCGCAATGGGTCGAACAGCTGATGAGCGAGGAAAGCCTCGTAGAGTACTACCTGGTCGACGACCCGCCCGGATTCATGTTGCTGCGCAGCAACGGCAGCATGCTGCGGGCGCTGATCCTCCACCGTGAAGACATGGCCGCACAGCTCGCATTCGCGAACCGACACGATGCACCCGAGGAGGTGATCGAGGCAATCACAGCGAATCGCGCGGCAGGTCTGTTCGCAGGCGATTCACCCACCCACTATTTTCGTGCTGAGCCGTATCCCTGGCAGGACAACCTGGTCTCCATGACCACCATCTCGGGCGCCGAGGACTGGTTCATCGGCATCGTTCCAGACGCACCCACCGACATCGACTTCGATCCACGCCGAGCGGCTTACGATGCCTACCTAGGGAACCTCTGACAAATTTCGTGCGCTCAGCGCCCGCTAGGAACCGCGCAGATGTCCGGGCAGCGCGACTCGTTCGATCAACTCGAATATCAGCTCGGTGACGATCGCCAGCAGCGCCGCCGGAATCGCACCCTGGAGGATCAGCCCCACATCGTTCAAGGCAAGGCCCGTCACGATCGGATCACCAAGCCCACCCGCACCGACGAACGCCGCAAGCGTAGCCGTGCCAATGCTGATCACGGCGGCCGTGCGTATACCGGCCAGCATGGCGGGCAGCGACAGCGGGACATACACATAGCGTAGCTGCTCAGCATTGGATAACCCCATTGCCAGCGCAACACGAGTCAGCGTTGGATCCAACGTCGTCAAGGCGGTGATGGTGTTACGCAAGATTGGCAACAGAGAGTAGAGAAAAAGTGCAACGATCGCGGGCCGGGGACCAATGCCCAGCACCGGGATCATCAACGCTAACAAGGCTATGGACGGGATCGTCTGCATCAGGCCGGCCACATATAGGACTGCGCGGGACAGCGCAGACACTCGAAACACCGCAAGACTCAAGCCAACACCGAATACAACTGCCCCCGCCATGGCTATCGCGGTAAGCTTCAAATGCTGCAAAGTGTTGCGCCTTAGATTCGACCACAGCGGGTCTACAAGCGGCGTTCTTGCAACCGCCTCGTTCAGGAGGCCACGCTCGACTAAGAACGATCTGGCCACCTGCGCAAACGAGCGCCCGTTGAAGGCGACCTCGGCGTTGAGCGCCTGCATCTGGGAATCGGTTATCGTGTCAGCCAGCGCAACAAGCGCCTGCCTCGCCCGGCCGGGTAGATTGCGTCGCGCCAGCGGCAGCGCCATGTAGCGGGGAAAGAAGCCCTTGTCGTCTTTCAGCAGAACCAGATCGTAACGTTTGATCTCACCGTCGGTGGAGTACGCGTCGGTGACGTCTATAGAGCCATCCTGCAGTGCCTGGTAGGCCAGACCATGCTCGATTCCCGAGATCTGCCCGGATAACCCATACACGGCCGACAGACCTTTCCAGCCGTCGCTGCGCTCGAGAAATTCATGGCTCACAACCACACTGAGCTCGGGGTGACCGCGCAGGTCGCCGATCTTCGCCAGCCCCAGGCGCTCAGCAACACTCCGCTTCACTGCAATGGCATAGGTATTGTTGAATCCCAGTGGCGGCAGCAGCTCGAGGCCTCGCACAGAGAGCGCCACGTTGAGCTCGGCCCGACTTGTATCCAGCGGAAGCTCGAGGATCGCCTGACTCAGCGTCCCGGTGTACTCGATATACAGATCAATCTCGTCATTGGCCAATGCCTCGAAGCAGATGAGGGTGCCGCCGAGGCCGAAACGCCGCTCAACCGAAAACCCCTCAGATTCCAGGACTTGCGCAGCGATTTCGGCGAGCACGTAAGACTCCGTGAAGTTCTTCGACGCGACCCGGATCGGCGCGGAGTCGATTCTGGCATAAGCGCCGAAGGCAAGTCCCCATGACACGCTCAAGATCAGCCCACTCGTCACAATACGGCGCGGGGCCGCCTTCACAACTGCTCCATAACAAGCTTTTCAACGTACTCATCAGCCGGGAAGTCGAGTACCTGGCTGGTCGGGCCCGCCTGTAGAACCTTCCCGTCACGCAGAATTACCAGGTACCCGGCTAGGCGCACCGCTTCACGCATATCGTGGGTCACCAGCAGGGTGCTCACACCCGCATGCTGGCGAACCTCCTCAAACCGTTCATAGATACCCACCCGGGTGATCGGGTCAACTGCCGAGAACGGCTCATCGAGCAGCAGCAGTTGCGGCTCCAGCATGAGTGCCCGACACAGACCAACGCGCTGCTGCTGCCCGCCGGAAAGCTCACCGGGGTAGCGATTCGCGATATCCGCGGGCAACCCCATCTGCTCCAGCAGAAGCTGGAAACGTGCCTCGATGCGCTGTGCGTCCCAGCGCTCCAGTTTGGCCAGCAGGGTAACGTTGTCGCGATTACGCAAATGGGGAAACAGTCCCGCGCCTTGTACCGAATAGCCGATCTTGCGGCGAAACGCCACGAGATTGTCGCTTGGGATCGGTTTTCCAAACACCCGCACTTCGCCCGCATCGGGGGCGACGACAGCATTTACGATCTGCAACAGGGTGGTTTTGCCGCTGCCGCTCGCCCCAACCACCGCAGTAGTCGCTTTGTCAGGAAGGTCGAGCGTGATAGCGTCGAGAACCTTGTTTCCAGGCGTGAAGCTCTTTTCTACTCCGGTGAACTGCACACAGAAGTTTCGATCCACCATCGTCAGGAAATGTATGTCTGCTGGAGCCGATCAGCATGCTCACCGAGCTCGGTCATTAACCGGGATTGACGCTCGGCGCGGGCCGGATCTTCGGGCAACTGTTCCCGCAGCTTCGCCACACGCTCAGCATAACGCGCGAGCGTGAGCCAGGGCGCGTCGCTTGCACTGAGCTTGGCGCGCACGAATTCGTGCCATTCCTGACGCTCATCTTGTGTCATTCGATCGGCAAAGCTACGGGCCTTCAGACGCTGGACGAGCGAAGACAGCCGGCCGTCGACATAGTCCAGATCGACCCAGCCACCCGCTTCGACCTCGCGCCGAAAGCTCACGCACCGCTCGCGATCCTGCTGCTGCAGAAACGCATCGTACAAGGCAGCTTCTACATCGACCGCCGCCTCCGGCTTGCGCTCGTCGTATACCCGCATGAGTTTGCGGGCAATGCCAGGCCGGGCCAGCCGGCGTCGACGTTCCTTGATCTGGCGCCTATCGAAACCGATTCGCGACCAGTTCTCCTCGGTCAACACCTCTAGACCCGTCACAAACGGGCAGCGATTGATACGTATTTCTTTCAACGGCGGGCGAACTTCGGGCTTGGCTGCAAAAAGACTCTCTCTAATGCGCTCTTCCGACCAGCTGATCAGCGGCTCCACGTCCTGGCTAAGGTCTGCGACGATAATGGAGTTGCTGTTCTTCGGGTGCCGGCACACTGAGATTACAGGTGCCGCACAGTACCGGGCTCGCGGGTACATGCCGGAGACATGTAGACAAATGCGCGACCCATAGGGCTCGAGCAACTGGCGCACCTGCTTCTTAGACCTACCATCGAAGTAGTAGTCGAACAGCTTTGGTTGTTGCCGCTTGATGAGTTGCGCAAGCGCCACCGTTGCGCGCACGTCCGATAGCGCGTGATGCGCCTGACCGTGCTCGAGCCCATTGGCCTTGGTGAGCAGCTCGAGCCGATAGACCGGCAATCCGTCGTCGTCTGTGGGCCAGTTGATTCCGTCCCTGCGCAGCGCGCCGGCAGCGCGCACCAGATCTATGATATCCCAGCGGGAATTGCCGTTTTGCCATTCCCGTGCGTAAGGATCGATGAGCATCCGGTAGAACCCGTAGCGAACGAACTCATCATCAAAACGCAGGCTGTTGTAGCCCGCCACGCAGGTCTGCGGTTCGCTGAAAAGTTGCTCGATCTTCGTCAGCGCCTGCCATTCGCTCACTCCTTCGGCACGCGTCTGAGCCGGCGTGATCCCTGTAACCAGGGTCGCATCAGGATTAGGAAGCACATCGTCGGGTAGCTCGACGTATGTGCAGTACTCGTCACCGACGGGGTTGAGGTCCAAGTCGGTGCGCAAGCCGGCGAACTGGACCACCCGGTCCCAACGTGGGTTGGTTCCCGAGGTTTCCAGATCGTACCAATAGTAGCTAGCCGCCATACCTGTCCTCGCCTCAGGGTACCCGACCTTGCGTTCGGTGTTTACCGTTGGCAATCTTGCGCCCCCATGCCAACTTCGAAAACGAAACGAATCGCACTTCCGGCGGGGCCCATTCTCGCATTGTTGGCCGGATACCTCATGCACCGAACAGGTTTTTCTGCCGATGCAGCCACGGCGCTTGCTGTCACCGTCCTCTGCGTGGTGTGGTGGGTATTCGAACCCATCCCCATTCCGGCGACTTCGCTGGTACCGCTGGCCGTGCTGCCGTTGCTGGGCGTGGTGACCCCGCAGCAGGTTGGCCAGGCCTACGGCAACTCGCTGATTCTGTTGCTGCTGGGCGGATTCATTCTATCCACCGCGCTGGAACGCAACGGTGCGCACCGCCGGATCGCGTTGACTATGGTGCGTGCGTTCGGCGGCAGCAGCAGCCGACGTCTGGTGTTCGGGTTCATGGCAGCAAGTGCAATCCTGAGCATGTGGATCTCGAACACCGCTACGACGCTGATGTTGCTGCCGGTGGCACTGGCCGTGTTGGAAAAATCGGAGGATCCGCAGCTCGCCACGCCATTGTTGCTCGGTATCGCCTATGCAGCCAGCGTCGGGGGCATCGCAACCCCCATCGGCACGCCGCCAAACATGGTTTTCATGGGTGTCTACAACGAGCTTGGCCAGGGGCAAATAGGCTTCGCCAACTGGATGTCGTTCGCGCTGCCCATCGTGTTGGTGTTCCTACCCATCGTCGCGCTCTGGCTCACCCGCGGGCTGCGCCATCAAGGTACGGTGGAGCTACCGACCGTCGGGGCGTGGCAGGCTGGCGAAGTGCGTGTGCTCATCGTGTTCGGCGTTACTGCATTGCTGTGGATCACGCGCAGCGAACCTTTGGGCGGCTGGACAGCGTGGTTAGAACTCGATCAGACGAATGACGCCATGGTCGCCTTGCTTGCCGTTGTGGTGATGTTCATCGTACCCGACGGAAAGGGCGAACGGTTGTTAGACTGGGAAACGGCCGCTCGCATCCCCTGGGGCATGCTCATTCTTTTCGGCGCTGGTCTGACGATCGCCAGCGCTTTCACAAGCTCTGGTCTCAGTCAGACCATCGGCAACGGGCTCACAGGATTGGCCGCGTTACCGGTCTTCGTGATCATGTTGGCCATTTGCTTCGCCGTTACGTTTCTCACCGAAACCACGAGTAATACGGCCACCACCACGCTACTGATGCCGATACTCGCCGCCGGCGCGGTTGGCGCGGGAATGGATCCAAAGTTGTTCATGATACCCGCGACCATAAGCGCTTCCTGCGCATTCATGTTACCCGTGGCTACCGCGCCAAACGTCATCATGTTCAGCACTGGACGCTTTTCCATCAAAACCATGGCCAAGGAGGGATTCACACTGAATCTGATCGGCGCGTTGATCATCTCCTGCATGTGCTACCTGTTCCTTGCCTAGCTCCTCTAGACGTTCGCTTCGGACGTCGGCCTGCAACTGGCCAAGCTCTGCTACAGCCGCATAAAATTCCAGCCAATTGCTACCCTGCTGAGCAAAGACCCGCGCAAAAGCTCCTATGTTGTTCTGATACGTGGCCAGAGACACTAGATAAGCGTTGTTCACCTCAGCCATCACTGCATCGAACCGCCTGCCGCCAAGGAGATCCCTGTTGCGTTCATAACAGGCCGTTGCACGTTCTAACACCGCCTGTTTCTCGCTGCGCTTAATGGAATCTTCCAAATTCGTCTCGTACACAGCCTGCAGAGCCGAACGTACATCCAGGAGCAGGTTGATCATCGATCGCCACTCTCTGCGGCGCTTCACATAGGCAACGACCCCGGCCGATCCCTGCCGCTGCTCGATCCATTGCACGGCGCCACGGCGACCAACGAACGTGGCAAACGCCTCATTGAACTCGACGTCGCCCCGCACCCAGACCTGGCCGTGAGCGAGTTCATGAATGAGCAACTCGGCGAGATTCGCCTCGGGCCAGCCGATGAACGAGCTCAGCAACGGATCGTCAAACCAACCGAGCGTGGAGTAGGCGGCAACGCCGCTCAGGTACACATCATATCCCTGGCCCGCGAGCTTATTCGCGTACTGCGCGGCCCGTGCTTCATTGAAATAGCCGCGATAGGGTGCGCATCCCACCACGGGGTAACACCAGCTGCGCGCGTGAAGATCAAGCTCGGGAGCCGCGAACACGTTC
>Ga0114950_10002165_pt1 | contig 15028 bp, 13 predicted proteins | sample N075metaG_FD_83503 | JGI IMG/M metagenome (GOLD analysis project Ga0114950, IMG submission 83503) | Deep subsurface microbial communities from Kermadec Trench to uncover new lineages of life (NeLLi) - N075 metaG | ecosystem: Environmental > Aquatic > Marine > Ocean trench > Sediment | place... | reverse complement strand
CCGATCACCTGCAGAACCCGCGGCCCGGCCATCGTCATTGCGCTGACTGTGGAGACGAGGAGTAGCGCCAACACCACGCCCATGATGGCCGCCCCGTTGTTGCCGAATGCGAACCGGGCCGACACATAGCCGATTTCGAGTTTACCAACCATGGCGTCCATGGGTGCGACATAGAGAAAGGTGAAGTTGAGCAGCACGTAGAGCACCATGACGCTGGCCGTTCCAACCAGCAGAATGTGCGACAGATTTTTCTGCGGTCGATCCAGCTCGCCGGTGATGTAGGTTGCGGCGTTCCAACCGGTATAGGCGTAGTTCACGTAGATCAGGGACACAGCGAACGCGCCGCTGGCCAGCAATGCACCGTCGCCCGCCGACGGCAGGAAGTTCACGTTCTGTGGTACGTCCACCAGAACCCAGGACAGCACGCAAAACCCCAAGATGAGGATGATCTTGATGGCGGTGAACGCCCGCTGCACGCCGCCGCTCCTGCGTCGGCTGCCGGCATGAACGACGGTGAGCGCTATCACGAGACCGCAGGCGAGCCACCTGGGAGACAGGGCAGGAAACGTTGAAGCCAGATAGATGCCGAATGTGATCGCGGCGAGAGCGGTAGGGGCCGCGAAACCGATGGTCGCCGATATCCAGCCGGAGATGAATCCCACCGCGGGGTGGTAGATCTCGGTTAAGTAGTTGTACTCGCCGCCGGATCGCGGCAGCGCGGCGCCGAGCTCGGCATAGGTCAATGCCCCGCACAGGGCGGTCAACCCGCCAACAACCCAGAGCATGATCAGCACGAACCCCGACTGGAACTCGGCCAGCTGGAAACCCAGGCCGGTAAATACACCCGTGCCGATCATGTTGGCCATGATGACGGCCATCGCGGTACGCGGGCTGAAGTTCAGGCGCGTTGCCAATTGAAATCGGGCGTCAGCGCCGGTCGAGTCGGAATACCCAGCCGGTCATTACCCAGTTGTCATCGGTGTCCAAGCCATATTTGCTGGCGTATGCGGCAGAGACTCGCCGCCGTTCGCTCGGGTCGACGACCCGAACCGCATCGAGCGCGAAGATCTGGTTATCTATGCGCAGACGAACGTGGCGATTGGCCTCGATATGCTCTGTCCAGCTGGTGCCGTCTTCGCCGGTAGCGATGTAGACGTTCGGGCCGATGCCGGCCACCCAGACGTTGATGGAGTAGGGATCGTCGGGTTGCGTTTCCAGCTGAACGGTGTCGACGCTGTCGAGGATCGACCAATCGCTGGGAGGGTCGGTGATTTCGCCTTTGAGCGTGCCGCCGGCAAATACGATGAAAGGCTCTGAGCAGGCACTCAACAGGATTGCCGCTGCCGCAGTCAGCATCACACGTCGCATACCGATCCCCCAAATGGCTGAGCGCAATTAGGGCTAATTCGTTGCGTGGTGTAAATACCTTTATCCACGGGAATTCCGCGCAAATTCCTCACCGATACCAATTTAGTCGCTGGCGAGGATCTCGGCGATAGCGCCATTGAGCTGGGAGATCGGGAAACGGTTTGGGCAGCTAGCGGTATGGAATCCCCGAGCGCGGCAGGTCCGCTGGCACATCTTGGGCGCGCCCGGAAATGAACAACATCTTCAGACGCTCTTCGGCTCGTCGCCATCGGCGAGGGCGATATATACTGACTTAGCATAGACGTGATCTGAGTGGCGGCATTGAGAGATCGAGCGTGAAAGCGATGCAACTCAACGAGCCAGCGGGAGAATTCCGCCTGGTCGGGCTTCCGGATCCGCGCCCGGGTCCGGGCGAGGTTGTAGTCAAGGTGCATGCGTGCGGCGTGTGCCGCACCGATCTGCACGTGGTAGATGGAGATTTGACCGATGGCCGCTATCCGGTGGTCCCCGGGCATCAGATTGTCGGTGTTGTGGAGGTCGCTTCAGGCGACGAGGTTGCAGTGGGGCAGCGCGTCGGCATCGCGTGGCTGGGATACACCTGCGGCTCATGTGAATTCTGCACGGCTGGCCAGGAGAACCTGTGCGATTCGGCGGAATTTACCGGATATCACCGCCAAGGCGGTTACGCCGAATATGTTGTTGCGGATGCCAGGTTCTGTTTTCCGCTGCCTGACGACTATCCGGATCTACAGGCCGCACCCCTGCTGTGTGCCGGGCTCATTGGCTATCGCGCGATGCGGATGGCTGTGGAAGGCATGGCGGGGGAAGTGCGACGAATCGGCTTTTATGGCTTTGGTAACGCAGCACACATCCTCACCCAGATCGCCGTCTGGGAAGGTCGCGAAGTTTACGCCTTCACCCGCGAGGGTGACGCGCACGGCCAGGCGTTTGCCCGCAGTCTTGGTGCGGTATGGGCGGGAGAGGCTTCGCAGCCAAGCCCGGAGCTTCTCGATGCAGCCATTATTTTTGCACCGGCCGGGGCGCTGGTACCTCAGGCGTTGCGGCAGCTGCGCAAGGGCGGAGCGGTGATCTGCGCGGGCATCCACATGTCCGATATTCCCTCGTTTAGCTACGCAGACCTCTGGGGCGAGCGGTCGATCCGCTCCGTTGCAAATCTCACCCGCCCGGACGGTTATCGCTTGCTGGAGATTGCGCCCAAGGTCCCGGTGCGCACACACGTGCAGGTTTTCCCTTTGGAGCGCACGCGGGATGCGCTTGATGCATTGCGGGCCGGGGAGATCCGCGGCGCCGCGGTCGTCAGCATCGTCTAGCGCCCGCGCAGTCAGCCGCTTCGGTCGAACACGCGCTTGTGTATCACGGTAGCGCCCTGCTTGGGATTGAGTCTGACGGTCACCAGCAGACGGCCATCGTCCCTCAGCTCAAATGTCTTGCTGACCTTGCGGGTAGTGGTTTCGTATCTGGACGTCAGCTTGCGTTGCGAGAATCGAGTGCGCGTGCCCTGAACGTTGCCCGGAGTCAGCGTCTCGCTACCCACGCCGACGTAGGTGAGGCGAATCCCATCGCCCACGTGTTCGATGCCAAGCTCCGCACAGCTCAAAACCTTGGGATCCCGGGTGGGCGCTCGGCTGTATTCGCCTTGTGAACCACCGCCTGTGGGAAACGGTATGCCACCGACACTTATAGAAGGTCTCACGGAACCGGTTCCGCCAAATCGGTGGGTGTCTTTTGCCGTCGGTTGTACCTCGCGGGTGAGCTCATCGTTCAGTGTCCAACTGCCGATGAGTCCCGGCGAATCCGCAACTGTCCAGCCGACGAACATTGCCGCGAGCAGCCCCAGTCCGATCGTTGTCTTTTTGGTTAGGACGCTCGTCGGTTTGCTTGTTGATCGCATGGCACTCTACCGGAGTATCTGTTGGTTAGAGACCGATGCGCGGCTTGAGTTCACTCGCGTCGGGCGCAGGCGATAAACAAGCCGTAATCGCGCTCGTGGCGGTTCAGCTGCAAACAGTCATCGATCACCGTCTCGCCAAATCCGGCCTGGGCCAGCTGCCGAGTGAGGTTGCTGCGCTTGAAGCCATGGTGTACGTCGATTCCCGGTCCATGAAAGCTGCCATCTTCGGCCTCAAGGTCCACGATGACCAAATGCCCGCCGGGGTTCAGGCAACCGTGAAACGCCTGCAGTATGCCTGCGGTGTCGGGGATATGGTGAAGCGTCAGCAGGGTGAAAATGAGGTCAAATGGCCGAGCGGGCGAATCGCCCGCGGCGAGATCCAGCCGTTGGGCCGAGAAATGGGTCGCGCCGCTCGCCATGATTTTCTGCCGGGCCACTTGCAACATGCCCTCGGACGTATCGGCGAGCACCACTTCGGCCAGATCGTCCTTCATTTCGAACGACAACAGCCCGGTTCCACATCCGTACTCCAAGGCCCTGCCAACCCGGTCGAGGTCGACCGCGGCCCGCAGATGGTCGGCCACCCGCGAAGCCCGATAGCGCTTGTCGTCGGTGTCCCAGGTGTGTGCGCGCGCGTCGAAGTCGCTTCTGTCCATAGCAGGCATCCGTTACAGCGTGTCCACTAGTTTGCGCAGCTTTTCACAAGCCTGCACACGCTCTTGCCGGGTCTGGCCCATGAAAGCGATATTCAGAGCATTGACACCTGATTCGCGCAGCGCATGCAGGCGATCTCGCACGAAGCCTTCCGGGCCGATCAGGGAGTTCTTTTCGAGATAGCTGTCAGGGATTGCGGCCTCGGCGGCCTTTTTGTCGCCGGAGAGGTAAAGATCCTGAATGAGTTTGGCTTCGTCCGGGTAGCCGGACTTGGCGAAGATATCGTTGTAGAAGTTCTTCTGGCGCGCCCCCATGCCGCCGATGTACAAGGCGGCGCCCGCCCGACTGCGGTTTCTCAAGTCCTCGAGCCCTTCGCCGATCGCCACCGCACCTCCGGCAAATATCTCCAACGGCGCTCGCTCAGCATCGCGCCGCGTGGTTCCCCGTCGCAGGGCATCGCCCCACACCGCGTCGGCGGCTTCAGCGGTGTAGAAAGCCGGCAGCCAGGCATCGGCGAGCTCAGCAGTCATGGCCACGCTGTTTTCGCCCAACGCGGCAATGGCGATCGGAATGTCATCCCGCACGGGATGGTTTATAAGCTTCAGAGGCTTGCCAAGGCCGGTACCCTGGTTCTGCGCAAGCGGGATCTGATAATATTTACCGTCGAATTGCAGGGGCTCGCGACGCCACACCCTTCGACAGATTTCGATGATCTCTCTGATTCGAGAGACCGGGGCGACGTAGGGTATGCCGTGAAATCCTTCGATGACCTGCGGTCCGGATGCGCCGAGCCCGAGCATGCAGCGTCCGCCGGAAAGATAATCGATGCCGGCGGCGGTCATGGCCAGCAGCGACGGAGTTCTTGAGTAGATCGGCAGGATACCTGAGGCGATGGTAACCCGCTGAGTATTGGCGGCGAGGTAACCCATGGCGCTTGGCGCATCGAACGAATACGCCTCGGGTACCCAGACGAGATCTAGGCCGGCCTGCTCGAGTTCTTTGATCTCCTCAACCGCTTCCTTGAATCCGCTGGCATAGCTCAGCAGCATCGATATTCTCATTTTTTGCCCCTTTATCCGGCAGATACGCCCCAGAAGGTCCGCTGACGCGATTGGTCACCCATTGAGCGCGCGGTATGCTATGGGGGATGTTATCAAGAATCGCTACGGAGTCCTGGTGGATCGAGAGTTTGACGTCATCGTGTGGGGAGCGACCGGATTCACCGGCCGCCTCGTCGCAGAACATCTGCTTCAGCGTTACGGCGTGGGGGACAATCTAAGGTGGGCGATGGCCGGCCGCAACCTGCCGAAGCTCGAAGGCGTTCGAGACGATCTCGGCGCTCCTGAGCTGCCCATCATCGTTGCCGACAGCAACGATGATGATTCGCTCAATGCGATGGTTGTACGTGCGCGGGTAATGTGCACCACGGTAGGTCCGTACGCACTTTACGGGTCCCGGCTGGTGGCCGCGTGTGCGGCCCACGGGACCCACTACTGTGATCTTACCGGCGAGGTTCACTGGATGCGCAGGATGATCGACGCCCACCATGATCAGGCCCGGGCAAGTGGCGCGCGCATCGTCCACACCTGCGGTTTCGACAGCATTCCATCGGATCTCGGCGTTGTGCGAGTACAGCAAGAGATGGTCGCCCGACATGGGGTGGCCGCGGCGGCGGTGAAATGTCGGATCGGCGAATTCAAGGGTTCGTTCAGCGGTGGAACCGTTGCAAGCATGCTCAACATGATGGTGGAGAGTGATCTGGACCCAGGTATCCAGGAGCTGCTGCACGACCCTTATGGCTTGAACCCCGAAGATGAACGCCGCGGGCTCGATGGGCCGGAACGGACGTTGCCCGAATACGATACGGATTTTGATGCGTGGACGACGCCGTTCGTAATGGCTGTAATCAACACCAAAGTCGTGCGGCGTAGCAACGCGCTGCTTGGCTACGTGTACGGGCGGGAATTTCGCTACGACGAGGCCATGTTGATGCCAACGGGGCTTTGGGGATTTCCGGCGGCCGCGGCGGTGAGCATCGGCTCTAGCCTGTTTAACGCCGCCACGGGGGTAGCGGGGTTGAGGAGCATGCTGGCAAGGCTATTACCCAAGCCGGGCGAGGGCCCATCTCGCCAGGCCCGGGAAGCGGGCATGTTCGATATTTCGCTGTTGGGCAAGCATCCCTCGGACGTGGCTGCCCATGTGCGCATACGGGTGCACGGGGATCGCGACCCGGGCTATGGTTCTACGGCCAAGATGCTGGGTGAAAGTGCGGTATGCCTCGCCAAGGATTCGTTGGACACGCCGGCGGGCGTGAGCACGCCGGCGGTCGCGATGGGCGATGCGTTGCTCGCGCGCCTGGGTGACAACGCTGGGGTGACTTTCGAGTTGGTCGACTCGCGTTGATTCTAAATCAAGCTCGATGACGCATCACGGCGAAGGGGGTAGCACGATCGGTCACGTAGTTGTTGCAGCCAGCGGCATCGACTTTTCTCCACTGCATGAACGCATGCAGTGGTATGTGGATGAGAACATTCTGTCCTGCTGCAACACGCTGATCATGCGCGGTAGCGAGGTGGTCGACTTTCATACCTTCGGTTACATGGATCTCGATAGTCGTCGGCCATTGCTGCCCGATGCAATCTTTCGAATGTACTCGAACACCAAGATCGTAACGTCTGTAGCGGCCATGCTGCTCTGCGAAGAGGGACGGTTCGCGTTGGACGATCCGCTGGCCGAGCATTTGCCGGAATTCGCGGACATGAACGTGTTGCTTGCCGACGCCCGGAGCGTGGCGGATGTGGAACCGGCCCGCTCGCCGATATTGATGCGCCAGGTACTCAGCCACAGCGCGGGGTTGTCCTACGGTTTCATCGAGCCGCAATCGGTAATCGACGAGAGCTATGCTGCGGCCGGGCTCGGCACGACGGCGCAGATCGAGATGACGCTTGAAGGTCTGTGTGGGGTATTGGCTGAGCTGCCGCTGGCCTACCAGCCCGGTACCGGGTGGCGCTACAGCTTTGCCACTGATGTCGCCGCCCGGGTGGTGGAAGTGCTTTCGGGGCAGCGATTCGATGAGTTCCTCGCAGAACGGGTCTTTGCGCCGCTGGGTATGGTCGATACCGATTTCTGGGTACCCGACACGAAGCGTGATCGCTTAGTGACCATGTATGCGCCTGAGAACGTGTTCAAGCCCATGCAGGGTGGTCTGGTGAAGGTTGATGGTCCCTTTGCGGGTAGCTTTACCGATCGGCCCGCCATGCTGTCCGGTGGTTCCGGTCTGGTATCGACGGTGGCCGACTACCTTGCGTTTCTGCGCATGCTCGTCAACGACGGTGAATGGAACGGCACTCGCATCTTGCAGCCCGATACGGTCGAACTCATGCGGACCAATCAGCTGCCTGAGGGCGTTGGCGTGAATTTCCCCTTGTGGGAAATGCCCGATACGGTCTTCGGGCTTGGACTTGCCGTGAAGAACTCGCCGGCGGATGGCGAGCCGGCCAGCGCCGCCGGCGAGTATCATTGGGGTGGCATGGCGGGCACCCATACATGGATGGCCCCGCGCGCAGGGATTACCGGCATGTGCATGACACAGCGCATGCCTGGTTACTGGCATCCATTCAGCCACGACTTCAAACGCCTCGCCTATGAGTTGGCAGCATGAGCGAAACACCACGGGCAAAAAAATCTAATCTGCTGATTCGACTGGGTACGTGGTTGATCGCGATCGGTTGCTTCTATCTGGTATACGGGCGCACGGCTGAAGCTGCCTCCCGCGACGGATTGAGCGTGCTGGATTACCTGATACGGTTCTTCGGCGAGGCTGACTGGGTGGCCTGGCTCGGGCTGATGATTCCTTATTCGCTGTTCTTTTTCTTCATCGACGCGCATGTGACCTGGCGAGTCATCCGCTGGTTCAACGCCCCTGAGATCAAGCTTCGCAACGTTCTGCCTATTCGTGCGAGCGCTTACATCCTGTCGCTGGTTAACGAACAGGTGGGCAAGGGTGCGATGTCGCTGTACCTCTATCGCCGCTACCAGGTCCCAGCGTTAGCGGCGATCTCGAGCATGCTGCTGCTGGGATTGATGGAGATTTATCAGCTTCTGTTGTTTTCTTCGGTAGGCGTTTTCTACGGGTTCGACGTGGTGCGCGCGGCATCGAGTGCACTACCGCTGGATCTCATCCTACCCAGCGTGTTCGGGGCGGCGTGTGTTTATCTGCCGCTGCACATCGCCTATTTCCGAGGTCATCTGCTGAAGAATTCCACGCTGCGCGACAAATCCATTGTGCATGCGTTCAAGCAGGCGCGCCCGGTTCATTACCTGCTCGTCGTGTTGCTCAAGGCGCCGGTCCTTATCGGCGCGATCATCGTCTATACCCTTGCGCTGGAATTGTTCAACGTGGATGTCAGTTTCAACCAGATGCTGGCGTTTCTGCCGGTGATCTTTCTTGCCGCGGCGCTGCCGCTGCCGTTTCACGCCGGGGCGTTGCTGTTGTGGACGGTCTTGTTTCCGAACTATCCAGAGGTTGGCGCGTTCAGTCTGGTAATGCACACATTCTTCGTTCTTTTTAATGCGTTGATCGGCGTGCTGTTTCTGCCGAAGGCAAACAAGGAGCTATTTGGTCGTGAGAAACCAGGCGCGGATGCGGTCGAACATGGAGATGACGGTGGTGGTGATCAGCAACCAGGCCAAGCGCTCGATCCAGACGTCGGCGGGCCAGGCTAGCTCGAGGGCGTTGCGGATGATCACAACACCGACAACCACGAAATAGGCGATCCCGTTGCTGCGACCCAGCCAACTCGTACGCAGATTGCGTCCAGCCAGGCTGCGCGAGTCCAACATGTACTGCACAAACGCAGCTGCAACCAGGCAAGGTAGCAAGTACGGGAGGTAGTTCTGGTGCGCCAGAGCGCCGAGCATCACAACCACGAACAACGCATCGGTGGCATGATCGAACAATCCACCGAGCGCGGATGCGTGATTGAATCGGCGCGCTACCAGCCCGTCGAGGAGATCGGTGGCTACGGCCAGAACGAACAGACCCGCAGCCCACGGCCAGCTGTCCGCGACCACGGCGTAGGCACACGGGCCGATGCTGGCGAGCCGCACACCAGTGAGGAGATTAGCCCAGGTGAACCACATGCTCGAGGTATCCTACGTGAGGGTCGGCGCAGTGTCGCCTGCCCAATCAGGCGCCAATGCGAAGCCGCGATGAGGATTGAGTCGTGATCGTTGTGACGGGCGCGAACGGGCACCTCGGGCAGCTGCTGCTGCGTGAGCTCAGCGGGCGGCGGGTATTGCGTGGTGTTGTTCGCTCAGAGCGAGCTGCAGCCCAGATCAGGGCGCTGGGTCTGAAGCCCGCGCCCGAGATCTGTGTGGTCGACTACCTTGATCGAGCAGCCATGACCCGCGCGCTTGCCGGTGCGAGCCACGTGGTGCACCTGGTGGGAATCCTCAAGGAATCTAGCCACAGCTCCTATGTGGACGCCCACCAGAATACCTCCCGCGTCCTTTGTGCAGCCGCCTTGGAGGCGGACATCGATCGGATTATCTACCTCAGCATTCTCGGCTCGCATCCGGAAAGCGCGAACGATTGCCTGGCTTCAAAGGGGGCGGCAGAGGGCGTGCTGATGCAAGCCGAAACGCCGGCGTTGGTTGTTCGTGTGCCGATGGTGCTTGGGCAGGGTGACCATGCCAGCGCGGCGCTTGGCCGTCGTGCCGGCAAGGCATGGAACGTGCTGTTGCACGCGACGAGCTACGAGCAACCGATCTATGCGGGTGACGTGATACAGGCAATCATTGCCGGCATAAGTTCCAGCGGGCTCGACGATGTCGCGGTTGATCTGGCGGGCCCCACCTCGCTCAGCCGCGCGGATCTTACTCGCCGTGCGGCTGCCACACTCGGGCGCAGCACTCGGATTGTGTCGCTGCCGCTTGCGGTTGGGTTGGCATTCGTGTCAGTGCTGGAGCGCTTGGTGGGCAACCCGGCCGTGACACGCGCCATGTTGGAAGTGCTTGATCGCGATGATCGTATCGATCCGGAGCCCGGGCGTCGCCGGCTCGGCATTGAGCTCACCGACCTCGACGTTACCCTTGCCAAATGCCTTGACGATTTATCCCAGTGAAGGCCGTCACAGTTTGCGAATTTCCAAACAGTTCACATTCCCGCTGCCCGAATTCTAGTAGCTTTGCCGACAGACTCGGAAAGCCGGCCGCCGACGGTCCGCAGAGTGGATACACGGATGCAGGAATTGTCGAACAACGCGCTCACGCCATCAGCTGTGGAGCCGCCCGCAATGCAGGCCGGCGAAGTTGAAGATGGTGCGCTCGCCGACGCTGCAGCGGTTGATGACGCCTTCCGGGGCGCAGACGATGCAGCGCTAGAGGTACTCAAGCAGGAACTTGCCAAGTGGCAGGAGCGCGTGCCAAAGCTCGCTGCAGCGCTTCGCGAGCGCACGGACCAGGCGGACAGGCTGCAGGCCGAAGTCGATAAGCTCGTCAGCCCAGGGAGTTCGACCTCCGCGGGTGGTCACGAGGCGGGAATCCAGGCTCGGGAACATCTCATCGACGAGCTTGAAGCCAAGCTCAAAGCACTCGACTCCAGACATCAGGATCTGGAGGGTCAACTGCGCAGCCGTGATATGGAGATCGCGAACCTGCAAAGCGATGTCGCAGCCTGGAACGACAAGTGGCAAGCGGCGACTTCGTCCTTGGACGAGCAGGGGTCCCTCGCCAGTGCCCGGGAGGAAGCCCTACAGCGCCTGCAGAGCGATTTCAACGAGCTCAATGCCGCGTTGGAAGAAAATACCAGAACCTCAGAAGATCGCGATCACGAGCTTGCGATGCTGCGCGATGAAAGCGCCTCGCTGAACGAGCGTAACGCGAAGCTGTTTGAAACGATCGAACTTGCCAACCACCAGATTGAAGCCCTGGGTGAGAGTCTCGTCCAGCTGCGCGACCAGGTGCGCGAGAAGGATGGCCGGCTGCACAACGCTGCGTGTGAGTTGCAATCGCTCCAGGAAAGGCTCGCTGCGCACGATGATCAGATGCTCTGCCGCGATGCCGACATGGAAACTGTACTGCGTCGCCTCGAAATCAAAACCGAAGAGCTGAATAATCTGAAAGCGCGTCAGACGGATCACGAGGAACTGGTCGCTGAGCGCGAAAGCTTACAGCAGCAGATCGGTAAGCTGCGCCAGCGGGATCAAACGCGCGAGCAGGATCTGGAGACGCTGCATCGGCGAATCGAGTCAATGCAGGAACAGGCCAATAACCTCAAGTCGAAGATTAACGAATCCGACGAGCAGCTCGTGGGGCTCGATGCTCTGCGTGAAAGTGAAGCTCGGCTCCAGACAGAGCTTGCCCAGCGCGTAGAAGAGATCGATCGCTTGACCGAGCGGATGGTGGCGTTGGACCAGCTGCGATCAGAACACGAGTCCGGGCAGGCTTTGCTTGCCGGGAAGGACGCCGAACTCGCCAAGCTCGCGCAATCCGTTGCCAAGCTTCAAGGTGAGGCCCGCGGCCTGGAGGCGCGTGTGGCCGAGGAGCACGGCGAAGTCGATCGCCTCGAGCAATGTATCGCTAACGCAGATCAGATCACAAACGACCGCGAAGATGAACGCCGGCAGCTCTCTGGACAACTCTGCGAGATCCAGGAGCGCTACGAACACCTCACCGCACAGCTGAATGAACGTTCCAATCTGGTAATGGATCTCGAGCAGGAAAAAACCAGCGCGGAGAATGCGGCTCGGGAGGTAAGCAAACAAAACGAGCAGCTCAGTGGGGCGCTTGCGAAGGCAGAACGGCATGCATCGGAACACGCAGAACACATCATTCAGCTGGACTCACGCCTCGAAATCCAAAAGGAGTATATGCTCAAGTTAGACCAGGAGCTTGCGCAAACTCACGAAGAGCATGCTGCGGTGCATAAGGATCGCAACAAGGCTTTAGCTGAAAAAGATAAGCAGATCTCGGGGTTGAAAAAAGAACTCGAGGTCAACCGCAGAATTGTCGAAGACGTGGAACCCGCCGACGACGCTGCTCATGAAGAATTGGTGGCAAAAATGCAGAAGCTCGAAGCGAAGCTCGAAAGGCGCACTTTGGCTACTGAGAAAGCCGAGGAGGCTATCCAGGAGCTGGAAAAGAAGCTGACCGAGACCAAGGCCGCAGCCAGATCCGAGTCTGGTGATCGGAATAGCCAAGAAGCGAAAGTGATACAGAAAGAGGTCCACAAGCTCGAGCAGATGGTGCGCAATCGCACCGAGCAGCTCAACAAAATGCAATGGCAGCAGAACATGGCCGAGCGCACCGACGTTGCGAATATGGACAGCGACAACAAGATGCTCATCGTGCTGAATCAGCAGTTAACCGACGCACGCGAAAGCAACAAACGATTGGTCGCGCAGGTCCAAGCTTTAGAAGCACAGCTTGCAAGCGGTGCTTGTGCAACGACGGCAGACGATCTGACCGCGATCAAAGGTATCGGTCCCAAGGTTGCCGGCCAACTCGTTGAACTGGGCATTTCGAGCTACCTGCAGATTGCAGAACTCGAGGAGGAAGATTTGGCGGATGAGGCGCACCTGCTCAACGGATTCAGGGGGCGCATTCGGAACGATGATTGGATTTCCCAAGCCCGTGGATTGGTTCAGGGCTGAACCCAGGGCAGGCAGGACGACATCTGGATCCGGCGCAATATCACGCCAGACATCGCGATTACCCAGCATCCTTGAGCGCTATGCTTTCGGCCTTGTATTTTCTGCCAGAAACTGGCTATAGTTTTCCATCTTCACGGGTGACATCTGGATATGAATACGGAAACCGAGCTTCGGGCGGTTGATGTATCCGAATCAGAAAGCCGCCGTAGAGGCGACGATCGGCGCGCGGAGGCGGAACGCCGTCGCAGTGCGATGGGATTGTTTGAAGTAAGGGCTAAACGCGAAGGAATCGCATCGGATCGGCGCAAGAACGATCGGCGCGAAGAGCAAAGGGCTCATTCCTGGTTTGCCTTCTGGCGGCGAGAAAAGCGCTAGGCTAGACAGTATCTGGCGGGCTAAATTTCAGGAGATGCTATGCCGCGCAGTATTGTGCTGTTTGTGGGTCCTTATGTGCGCATTTTTTCGCACTTTCTTGTGCTTGCCGGCATGCTCTCAGCGGGGCCGGCGATCGCCGACGTGGCTGCCGGAAAGGCCGCATACTTAGTGTGCGCCGCCTGCCACGGTCCGAACGGCGAGGGCAACGTTGCGTTGAATGCGCCGAGGCTTGCAGGTCAGGAGCCGTGGTACTTGAGTCGTCAACTGGCGGCCTATCGTGCGGGCCATCGTGGCACGGCGGCGGGTGATATATTTGGAATGCAGATGCGGCCCATGGCCATGATCACCGCCGACCCAGCTGTGCAAGCGAACCTGATCGAGTACATCGGAACGTTCCCGGCAGTACCGGCGGAGATCACCATTGCAGGTGACCCCACGGCGGGGCAGGCGGGTTATGCGGTGTGTATGGCCTGTCATGGCGCTAAGGGTGAAGGGATCGAAGCGCTTGGCGGTCCGCGATTGGCTGGCCAGAACGACTGGTATCTCGTGCGCCAGATCAAAAACTATCAGAATGGCAAGCGTGGCTACGACGCTGCAGACACCTATGGTCAGCAGATGAAGCCGATGGCCAGCTTGTTAAGCACAAACAAGGCCATCAACGACGTGGTTGCTTACATCAACACGCTTCGGTGAGATGAGAGGCCGGTTGCAGGTCGATCTAGCTGCGCTGGTCGCCAACTATCAGTTGTATTGCGTGCAAAGCACACAAACGGCGAGCAGCGTCGGGAGCGTGGTAAAGGCAGACGGTTACGGGCTCGGCGTCGCCGCGGTGTCTCAATCGCTGTTCGCTGCGGGTTGTCGGGAATTCTTTGTCGCAACTTGCGAAGAGGGGCTAGCGCTTCGCGACCTACTCAGTGACGTACGAATATACGTATTCGAAGGATCGACCCACGACAATGCGGAGCCCATGGCCGGGGCAGGGCTCATTCCGGTGGTCAACCACTTGGGCCAGTTGAATGCCTGGCACCCACACCGGCGGCTGCCAATTGCGGTCCACGTGGATACTGGAATGGAGCGTCTCGGGTTTCCGGACGATGTCACGGCCGCGGCACTTGCAGGCTTCGAAATCGAACTCCTCATTACTCACCTCGCCTGCGCGGATACTCCGGACCACCCGCTGAACGCGGAGCAGATCCGCCGTTTCGATGCAGTGGCGGCTCGATTTCCGGGCATACGCACAAGCATTGGAAATTCCGCCGGATTATTGCTGGGTGCTCCCTTTCGCGGCGACCTCGTTCGTGCGGGCATCGGTCTGTATGGGGGCAACCCCTTCACCGATCGTACCAACCCGATGCAATGCGTCGCCAGTCTGTCGGCCCAGATATTGCAGGTTCGCGAGGTCGCCGCCGGCTCCGCGCTGGGTTACGGCGCCACCTACATCGCATCGCGGAACCTCAAGGTGGCCGTGGTTGGGATCGGCTATGCAGATGGATTGCCCAGATTGCTGTCGAACCGCGGCGAGGTGTCAATCAACCAACGCCGTTGCGCCATCGTCGGGCGCATTTCCATGGATCTGACTCTGGTCGACGTTTCCGGCATGCCAGTAGCGGCGGGAGATTGGGTCGAGTTTTTTGGCGATCACATAGCTGTCGACGAAGTCGGTGGCTGGGCCGATAGTTTCGCGTACGAGGTGTTGACCAGGATTGGGCCGCGGGTAGAACGCGTTTACGTGGGTGGTTGAGGCTGGAGTTCAGCCTTTTTAGAATTCGGCGCCACCCCGCGTCCCGCGCCCGCACGTCTGCGCGCAGCGTCAAGATCGAGTTTGGCTTGCTCCACATTGCCAAGCGCGCGATGCGTCAGCGCCCTGTTGAACAAGGCGACATGCCGATTGATCGTCATGTGTTCGAGCGCCTCGTCGTATGCGCTGAGCGCTTCGGGGTAGCGTGCGAGTTCAAACAAGATGTTTGCCCGGTTGATCTGCGCTTGGGCCAGATCCGGCGCCAGTACGAGCGCTGCGTCGAAGTCATCGAGCGCTTCTTCGGGCAGGCCCATTGCGCCGAGGATG
>Ga0114950_10002164_pt1 | contig 15030 bp, 14 predicted proteins | sample N075metaG_FD_83503 | JGI IMG/M metagenome (GOLD analysis project Ga0114950, IMG submission 83503) | Deep subsurface microbial communities from Kermadec Trench to uncover new lineages of life (NeLLi) - N075 metaG | ecosystem: Environmental > Aquatic > Marine > Ocean trench > Sediment | place... | reverse complement strand
GTTGTTGGCAATAGCCTGGCTGGACTCGGCGCAGATCCGATCGAGAGCAGCGAGGAGGCCCGCTTCGCCGGACCCTGCCGGGTAGGTGATGTCTATGGTGCAAGCACGCCAGCCTCGATGGTCGATGAACTTGAGTGCGCTAAGTTCCTCGTTCGACAGGATCGGATGAGGAATACGCAGCCGATGCGCGTGCTGCTCGGTTGTCTCCAGCAGGTTCTGCTCGGGGCCAATATAACAAGTCAACGCCATGATGACTTCCTCGCGGATGGAATCTATGGCGGGATTGGTTACCTGGGCGAAGCGCTGCTTGAAGTAGTCATAGAGCATGCGTGGTTTGTCGGACATCACGGCGAGTGCCGCATCGTTACCCATGGAACCGAGCGGGTCGCGTAGTTCCATCACCAACGGCTGCAACATGATCTGCATTGTCTCGACGGTGTAGCCAAACGCTTGCATACGGGCTATGAGCGTTTCGGGACAAAAACCCTGAGGCGTTCTGTTAGGCTTTAGATCGACCAGGTCCAGGCGTTGCCGATCGAGCCACTCCTTGTAGGGTTTTGCGTTTGCCCACTCCTGCTTGATCTCGTGATCTGGAATCATTCGACCCTGTTCGAAGTCGATCAGGAAAATTCGCCCGGGTTGCAACCGGCCTTTCTCGACAACCCGTTCCGGCGGAATTTCGACGACACCCACTTCCGACGCCATGATGCACTTGTCGTCATCGGTGATGTAATACTGTCTGGGGCGCAAGCCGTTGCGATCGAGTACCGCGCCGATGTAGTTTCCGTCGGTAAAGGCGATAGAGGCTGGACCGTCCCATGGTTCCATTAGACAGCTGTGATACTCATAAAAAGCTTTCTTGTGCTCGTCCATGGTGGGGTGGTGCTGCCACGCTTCTGGAATCATCATCAGGACAGCTTCCTGGAGCTTGCGCCCGCTCATGAGTAAAAATTCCAGCACGTTGTCGAAAGTGCCGGAATCTGAACAATCGGGCTCGACAATAGGGAAAAGTTTCTCCAGGTCATCGCCGAAAAGCGAAGTTTTTACCGTGCCCTGACGGGAGTTCATCGAGTTTATGTTGCCGAGCACGGTGTTGATCTCACCATTGTGGCTCATGAAACGATTAGGCTGAGCGCGGTCCCAGGATGGAAATGTGTTGGTGCTGAATCGAGAATGCACCATGGCGAGATGTGATTCGTAGTCCGGATCATTGAGATCGGGATAGAACGGAAACACCTGGCTTGGTGTCAACATGCCTTTGTATATGATGACTTTCGTCGACAGGCTGCAGACGTAGAAGAGCTGTCGCTGCTTGAGATTCGTATCAGCCCGCAATAGGTGGGTGCTGTGTTTACGGATCAAATAAAGCTTGCGCTCAAAGTCGTCGTCGACAACGCCAACCGCGCCGATGAACAGTTGCTCTATGTGTGGCATCGCGGCGCGCGCGGCGTTACCGATGCCGGCTACTTCGGGTTGTACCGGTAGCGTTCGCCAGCCGAGGAGTTGCTGACCGGCCGATGTGATCGCCTCTTCCAGCGTTGCTTTACACCGCATCCGTTCGCTCTCATCGGTTGGCAGGAAGATGTTGCCTACGCCGTATTCACGGTAATTGGGTAGCGTTACCCCAAGTTCTTCAGCCGCCACTTTGCGGAGAAATTTGTCCGGGAGCCCGGTGAGGATACCCGCGCCGTCTCCGGTATTTTTTTCGTAACCAACGCCGCCACGGTGAGCCATGGAGCAATTCATGTTGCAGGCTTCTTCGATGATCTCGCGGCTCGCCCGGCCTTTGATGTCGCAAATGAAACCGACGCCGCAACCATCCTTCTCGTTTGCCGGATCGTACAGACCCCGTTTCGGAGGTAAGCCTATGTAGGGTCTTTTAATCATGCCGTATTGTTTGCCCTTGCTCATTCGTCGTTCGTTCGACGATAAATCGAACGCGAAGATAACCGCTGCTCTGCGCATACTGCTGAGCCGCACGGCTGTCGGGTTTGCGCCTGCTAGTCCCCCTGGTATCTCTGCTGCCTATAAGCTATTGATTCTTATTGGCTAAATAGCAAGCGAGCGACGCGGTTTTCACGCGATGGACGAAACATCTCAGAAATAGAGCCATGAATCAAGTTTGGGTGCGGGCGTGGCACCTGCTGAGCGCGCAGCAGCACGTGAGTAACGCGGGGGTAGTACGAGTGCAACACGACCGAAACACCGCTGCAGGGGGTGAGCCGCGTTGCTTAATCTTCTGGCGGACTGATCCGGTACCAGTAGCGGTACAGCTCGCCGAAACCCAATTTCTCATAAAGACCGCGAGCCGGCTCATTGTCCCGAACCACCTGGAGATAACCCGTTCGAGCACCCTTCGACGCTCCCCAGTTGAGCAACGAAGCCACGAGATCCGTGCCTAACCCGGAACTTCTATGGTCAGCCTGGGTGACGACATCAAAGAGACCCAGCAGTTCCTGCTCGAGTACGCCGAGCCCGCAGGCCAGAGGGACCTCTCCTTCCATCAGCACCGCATATGCACACGTGTTCTGAATGCCGTTCAAAATTGCTGCATGTAGCGATTGCGCCTGTGCGGGCATGTTCGTGAGCTTTGTGTAGACCTTGAGCCAGTCGTACTGGTCGATCAGTTCGAATTTCTGCGATGACTGTTTGAGTTGAGATCGATCGGACAGATCCGCATGCAGCACCAGGGTGGAGTCGTGGTGTTCGTAACCGCGTGCAGTGAGAAAATCGTCCAGCTCATTGGTCCTGGTAATTGAGGTCAGGCGAAATATTGTTTTGAGTTGTTCACGCGTATAGAGATTCTCACAGTAGCGAACCTTGTTCGGAATCGCTTGCATGCTGGGATACAACGGGACGATGGAATTGGCACGCTTGGTAAATCCGTTGGCAAAGCGCAGCAGCCATCCGTCGAGCAGGATCTGCTGCAGGGCGGGCCACGCATTGAGCGATGCCTCTTCCACCCGCCGGCTGAGCGAAACCCGGTCAGTCATCCAGATGACGGAGGAAAGATTCGGGGTGGTTGAGGAACGCACGTGTGAGTTGCACCGGTTCAGCGTCCTCCCAGTCGACAGGACTCGGTGGTGTTACATCGAAGTCGAAAAGCACCGCATCGGAGCACGCTATCAGAATGGGTGAATGAGTTGCAATGATGAACTGGCTACCTTGTTTTACTCTGTCCATGATCAGTGCCAACAGGGCGATTTGGCTGCCTGGCGAGAGGGGAGCTTCGGGCTCATCCATCAGATAGAGGCCTGGGGCGGTTATCCGGGCTGTGAACAGATCCAGAAACAGCTCGCCGTGGGATTTGGCGAATGGATCTTTGCCATAACGATTGTGGAGAGCCGCCTGCTGGCCGCGGGCGACAGCCATGGCACGGGTTCGACCCCAATCGCCCACAATGTGAGAGAACTCTTCGGCGAGTTCATCATACTCCGCTGCTGCCCTTTGGATGCCTTGCAGGAAGCCGGTGACGTCATCGGCGCGGAAAAAGAACCCCCGTTTCGCGGATTGCCTGCGCACCAGACGCAAGCTCTTGGCGAGTTCGATTCCGGTTGTCATCAGTGGGCTCGCCTGGCTCGATTGTGTCAGGGTGGGCAAACGCGTGCTGGCCGCGATTCCTTCCAGAAGGGTCGACTTCCCGCTGCCGTTGGCGCCGATAAAGAAGCTGGCGGGACTCGTAAAACGAAGCTCTTCGAGATTGCGTAACGCAGGCAATGACAGCGGAAACTCGAGTTCCATCTGGTGGGACTCAACTTTTTTGCGTATTTGCAGTTGCTCCAGATAGATCATGCCTGCACGATACCAAGAATCTGTAGTCAGGCGAGGGTTGTGGCGTCTCGAGCGACATTTCCGGTTGTGGTTCATTTGTTGCTGATCCGTGATGAGCGGTTGTTTCTGCTCAGACGATCTCAAACGGGCTTCATGGATGGGTACTACTGCCTGCCTGGCGGCCATCAGAAAGTAGGCGAAAGTGTCAGTGAAGCGGGTGTTCGCGAATGTCTGGAGGAAACCGGCGTGCAGACCTCGCGGCTCGAGCCGTTGTGCGTCATGCCGTATCAATCGGGTCGCCATCAGGGACTGAACTTCGTTTTTCAGACCGAGGATTGGGAAGGAGAACCGGGGATCAACGAACCCGCCTTATTTGATGACAGCTGTTGGAGTCTCCTTGATCGCTTGCCTGACCCTCATGCGCCCTGGATGAGCGAATTGCTCGAATTTCGTCGTGATGGGAGATGGTACAAGGAGTTTCAGTGGGATTGAGGCTTCTATACTCAACAAAGAATCAGAAAGTTAACCTGTCGCCGTTTACACCTTACAATGCGCGGCCAAAAACCAGCCAGGGAAGTTATTCACGATGAGGGAGGAAACCCGATGAAAGAACCCGTAAGAGTGACCGTAACCGGTCCTGCAGGACAGATCGGCTATGCGCTGTTGTTTCGCATCGCCTCGGGAGAGATGCTCGGAAAGGACCAACCGGTGATTCTCAGTCTGCTGGAAATTACCCCGGCGTTGGATGCCCTCGGCGGGGTGATCATGGAGGTGGAGGATTGTGCGTTCCCGCTGGTCAGGGAAATGATCCCGACGGACGATGCCGATGTCGCGTTCAAGGATGCGGACTATGCGCTGCTGGTCGGTTCCCGGCCCCGTAGTAAAGGCATGGAACGCAAAGAACTCATCGAAGCCAACGCGGCGATTTTCTCCGTCCAGGGCAAGGCGCTGAATGATCATGCAAAAAAGACGGTAAAGGTGTTGGTAGTAGGTAATCCCGCGAATACGAATTGCCTCATTGCGCAGCGTAACGCCCCGGATCTCGACCCCCGACAGTTCACCGCCATGACCCGCCTCGACCATAATCGAGCGGAGGCTCAGCTCGCCGCGAAGGTCGGCAAACATGTTTCGGAGGTTCGTGGATTGTGCATCTGGGGTAATCACTCAGCTACTCAGTACCCGGATCTGTTTGAGGCTGAAGTTGCCGGAACGCCTGCCCTGGAACTGGTGGATATGGACTGGTACTCAAACGAGTTTATTGCCACCGTACAGCAGCGGGGTGCAGCAATAATCGCCGCGCGCGGTGCATCGAGTGCGGCGTCCGCTGCCAACGCCGCGATTGATCACATGCACGACTGGGCGCTCGGAAGCGATGGCGTCGTCAGTATGGGACTGTACTCGGATGGCAGCTATGGCGTAGAGCAGGGGTTGATCTATTCGTTCCCAACGGTTTGCAGCAGTGGCGATTGGGAGATCGTCCAAGGTCGCACCATCAACGAGTTCAGCCAGGAAAAGATGAACACGACCGAAGCTGAACTCATCGAGGAGCGGGAAATGGTCGCGCACCTGTTGCCTGGCTGACGTGGTTTGGGCCTCGTGTACGACCCGGACCTTTGTCTAGCCCACGCTAACGCCCGGTAAAGGCCGGGTCCCGCTTTTCCCGAAAAGCCAACCCTCCTTCCGCCCCGTCTTCGCTGAAGCGTACCCTCAAGAGATCGTCGCGATGCGATCGCTGGATTCGTAACTGACGGTATCGTTCATTGCGTCTCTCATCTGCTCCAGACTATTTCCGGCCCGAACTAACCAAGCCATTCGTTGAATTTTGGTTCCCGTTTCTCGTGAAAAGCCGTCACCCCTTCACGGGCGTCGGGGTGATGGTCCGAGATGGCGGTTTTGGCGGCGATCTCGTCGAGTGCCTGTTCCCAGCTCAACTCGGCTGCGTTGTACACAGATCGCTTTAACAACCGCATGGAGACCTGTGGGCCGTTTGCGAGTTCGCGGGCGAACTCGAGTGCCCTATCTTCGAGATCTTCGGGTGCGACCACTTCATTGACGAGCCCGAGGCTCAGTGCCTCTTCGGCGCTCACGATCTTCTTGCGCATCAGGAAGTCGAGGGTTTTGGATAGCCCCATCAGTTGCACCAACAAGTACTGACCACCTTCGTCAGGGAGCAGACCGAAGCGCAGGGTTGCACTGCCCATACGGGCACTGCTCGACGCGATGCGGAAATCACATGACAGAGCGAGGGAAAACCCGGTCTGAATAGCGACGCCGTTGATAGCGGCGATGGTGAGTTTGTCGATGTTGCGAATGGTGGAGTTCACCCGCTGAGAGATGGTGCGCAATCCGTTGTAGGTGCCAATTCCGCTGTCGTGCCCCGGAGGGATGTTGGGGACGAGTGGCGTGCCCCCTAACTCTGCCGATCGATAGGCTTTCAGATCATCTCCAGCACAGAACGCGCGTCCGCTTCCGGTAAAAACAAGAACACGTACGGCATTGTCCATTTGGGCTTGTGTCGTCGCTTCAATGAGGTCTCGCTTGATGGCGGTGGTCATGCCGTTCAGACGTTCGGGCGTGTTGAATTGAAACCAGGCGATGCCTGGCTCACGCAGGCTGATCTCGAAGCCTGTGAAGTTTCCGGTATCCATAACTTGCCTCCGTCTTAGGTTCCGTCGAGAGGGTCAACCCCCCATGATTGTTTTCCAGGTTTCTACGTCTTTGATGTTCAGGTACGTGTTCTGTGTCTTGGTTTGCGCCATGGTGGCACTGGGAATCGGCCCGTAGTCGTGTCCCGGCAACAACAACGTATCATCGGGCAGATCGCAGAGCTTTCTCAAGCTGTGGTACATATCTTCGGAGTTGGATCCGGGCAGGTCTACTCGACCGCAGCCGTTGATGAACAGAGTATCGCCGGAAACCAAGGTATTTTTGATACGAAAACACTGAGATCCCGGGGTGTGTCCCGGCGTGTGGAGAAACTCGACTTCCACGTCGCCAATCTTGAGGTTGTCACCGGAGTCGACCCGGGTGAGATCACCCTCAGATAACCCCGTTACCTTGATTACCCCATCCGCTTCGTGTTTGTGAACGTAAACTTTCACCGGGTTGATCGCCATCAGCTCAGCGAGCCCAACCACACTGTTGGTGCCGAATGAACCACCGATGTGGTCTGGATGATAGTGAGTGACCAGGACTCCGGTCAGGGTATAACCGCGTTCGTTGATGCGATTCATGAGCCCGTCTATATCCCAGGCAGGATCGACAATTGCGACCTCACGCGTGGTGCGCGAGCCAACGATATAAGTGAAATTCTGCATCGGGCCGACCGGGATCTGCTCGATGATGAGTTCCTGCTCATCGAGTTTTTGCATGGGGTATTCCTGTGTTTAGCGGCTGATAATCATGATAGTCGGATCATACTGATCTCTGAACGCGAACCTAATCTCAACATCGGTCCCCAGGTACCTGTGCCTGGACTGATGTACAACAACAGATCATCCTCCCGGTAGCTGCCGCGAAACTGCGGGAAAAATCGTTTCACCAGATAATTGACCGGGAAGATCTGACCGTGGTGGGTATGTCCACAGAGCATGAGATGGACCCCCCAGGCGGCCGCCTCACGAACGCCATCCGGCCGGTGGTAGAGCAGAATGCGGAACTTGTCAGGCATGGCGTCAATCGTCGGGAGCACGGTGCCTACCTGGGTTTTGGATTCGGCATCATCGATACCGACGAGTTGAATGTCACCGAGCATATGGGATTCGTTGCGCAACACATGGACGCCGAGATTGCGCAAGCGCGTGCAGATGGCTTCGAGATCCACATATCGTTCATGGTTGCCGATAATGTAATAGGTCGGTGCTTCGAGGTTTGCCAGCGCGCTCAGTTCTCGCTCGGAGATGTTACGACCGTCGATGAGATCTCCGGTAATAAATACGTAGTCCGCCGAGAGCTTGTTGATTCGTTTGACCACCCGGGTTAGAAAACGACTACTTCGCGATCCTACATGTACATCGCTAATCTGTACGATGTTGATGCTTCGAACCAGTTGAGGTGCACGGACCTCGATAGTTCGAACAGCCAGGAGTTGAGTGTTCAAGAACCCGCCTGCGCCAACCAGGCCCGTGGCTGCGAGCAGGCTCCAGCCAGAAGCTCGCGCCGGGAGCGCGTGGATTAGATTTGCGAGCTCCCAGGGTACGAGAAACATGAAAGCAATGAAGGAGAAACCAAGCCAGGTGAGCGTACCTACCGACAACGCACGGGTGAGGGGGTTGGGCAACCACTCATAGGAAAGTCGTCCGGCGAGCGGGCCTACCAGAACAACCAGCAGCGTCGCGGTTCCAGGCTGCCAGTCTGGGAACGTCAGCCCAAGAATGCGCAGTACGGGATAGGTCAACACTCCAAAGTAGAAGGTCCCCACCACCACCAAGGGCACAATTTTTCCGAAGTTGCTCATTACAGTTTGGGGGCTGCCACCAGGCAGATCTCCGTCTGGTCGGAGACATTGCCAATGGGTGATTGCAGGGCGCTGTGGGGCACAAAACAAGCCTCCTCGGGGCCAAGAGGAAGCGGGCCGATGCGAATACCGTCACCCAGGGCGATGCACAATGCGTAAGGAATGTGTTGGGGCAGGTTGAACACCGCGTTTGGGGCAAGCGTTGCCCGGCAGACATTAAAGTCGTCGAAGGAAGCGATTCGTTCGACGCCGGGCTCAAGTTCGACAAAGTCGGGCTCGGGTGGCGCGTCCAGAGTCATTCTGGCGATCGCCGTCTCACTGTCCCAGTGGTTCTGGGTGAGAACTTTCTGGGCAAACGAAATGATGTGGCGCTCAAAGACCGGTGTTTGGAATTCCACGACCCGCACTCCGTGCTGCAACGAATGCGGCAATCCAGGCGGAATGGTCACCACATCGCCCACCTTGAGAGTTTTCAGCTCGGTGAATTTTCCCATGGCAGTACGCGCCCGGCGTTCCAACTCGGCATCGATCTGCTCGCCTGCATCGATGGCGTTGCGGATGTGCAGGTATTCCTGAACCGCGTGCAGGTAGGCGGCACGGAAATTGTCGTCATCACCGTGTTCGCGGCGCACCGTCTGGTTCACTCCGAATCGAATATTGCCTTCGCCCTCAGGCCAGGCCCCCGGGTCCAGGTGAGTGACGACATAAACCTCTCGTTTCTCCTCGTGAACCTCGAGGTATAACTCGCCGATTAGCGGCTCAGGATGTGGATCCAGCACTTTCAGCAACACCAGCGGCTCACCACAGCACAGCCTGTCCGGCGCCAGTGCCAGGTAGTGGGACAGCGGTAGACTGCCGTTGCCGCCCCTAACTCGACTTTCACCGCGGGCCTCGATACCCGAATACCAGATCTCTCGACCCCAGGGTTTGGAGATATGTACCGGCTCGAGCCGCACCGGCGCATCCAGAGGCACCTCGACACCGTCGAGAAAGGCGGTCAATCGAGGTGTTTCCTCGAGGTGGGCAAACGTGTAACGAGGTGAGAGCGTCACCGAACCCGGGGTCTCATCCCAGCTTCGCTCGAGCTCGATCGATTGAGTCAGCCCGCCGGTTGGTTTCCCACTATGCAGCCACTCTTTGAACGCCTGCTCGACGGCAGCATCACTTTCGGGGTAATTCAACAATATGTCCGAATCCGGCGAGTTTTTGCGTGAGCGTCGGATTATAGTGATTTCGAACGGTGAAGGTGAAAAGAGGCACTCACAGAAAATGATCCCGGCCCAGGAGGTTTGCGAACGTGCACAGCTGGCGCGTGATCCTCGTTTTGACGGACGGTTTTTCACCGCGGTCCTCACCACGGGTATCTATTGTCGACCCGTTTGCCCTGCCAGACGGCCTTCACCTAAAAATGTGCGCTATTACCCGAGTGCGGCCGCTGCCCAGGAAGCCGGTTACCGACCGTGCCTGCGATGTCGACCCGAGACGGCCCGTCGCTTGCCCGAGTGGAGCATCAGCAGCGACACCGTTATCAAGGGACTGCGGTTGATCGATGGAGGTTATCTCAACGATCACAGTACGGCCGAGTTGGCCTCTCGATTGAACATCTGTGTGCGGCACATGAACCGCCTGTTTCATTCGGAACTTGGCGCGACAGCCCACTCCCTGGCGCGAGTGCAGCGGTTGCATCTGGCAAAACGCCTCATCGATGAATCGACGCTCGGTTTTGCAGAGATCGCCATGCACGCCGGGTATGGCAGTGTCCGGCGTTTTAATACCGAGCTGAAAACGACGTTTGGTCGACCTCCGGGCGATCTGCGGCGGGGGCGAGTCGTGAGCCTTGACGGAGAAGGATCGTTGACTCTGCGCCTCCCGGTGCGACTACCTTACAACCGCGACTGGGTTTTTGGTTTTCTGGGTAAAAGAGCGCTCGCGGGTATGGAGTCCGTTGCCGACTTCGAATATCGGCGCAGGCTCGCAACCGACCCAACGACGGGCAGGCAGGGTTGGCTGAGCGTCCGCTGGGAGAACGAGGCGCTGAACGTCAGCGTACCGGGTGAAGCCGGGGTTGATCTCGCCGATTGCCTGCGCAGAGTTCGCAGGTTGTTTGATCTGGATGCGGATTCCCAGGCCATTGATGAACAACTCAATCAAGACGTTCTACTGGGACCCTGGGTCATGGCAGCGCCCGGTTTGCGGGTACCCGGTGCGTGGGACGGCTTCGAGACTGCGGTACGAGCAATTCTCGGCCAGCAGGTGAGCGTGGCGCGAGCCACGGAACTTGCCGCAAAACTTATCGATCGGTATGGAAATGGCTCGTTTCCCGGGCCAGAGCGTCTGGCGGCTGTCACACCTGCCGAGATCGGCATGCCGGGTAATCGTGGTCGGGCCATCAGCGCGCTTGCAGAAGCTGTGGTCAGCGGGCGGCTGGTGCTGGACGAAAGTGTTGATAACGCGCAGTTGCAAGCCGAACTCTGTGCAATCCCGGGGATTGGACCGTGGACGGCGGCTTATGCCGGCATGCGAATCGCGAAAGATCCGGATGCGTTTCCGGAAAGTGACTGGGTGGTATTGAAGATGCTGGATGGGACGCCCGCTCAAGTGAGACGCAGAGCGGAAGATTGGTCTCCCTGGCGCGCATACGCGGTGATGTATCTGTGGTGGGGCGCTGACCAGAGGCGGCGCGCACGGATGGTAAAAGCAAGCGGCGGCTGAAGCGAGCGGCGTTTGGGTAAGCGGCGGCTCGGACGACCCGGGTAATGGATGAATCGAAGATCGCCTGGAGATGCGGGATGTTGTACACCTATGTTGAGAGTCCACTCGGTCAACTGTTGTTGGCCGGAGATGGCAAACAGCTGCAAGTCATCGGCTTTGCCAAAGGAAGCCAGGCGCGCCGTGCCGAACCCGGCTGGGAACGCGACGACACGCCGTTCACAGCCGTAAAACGCCAGTTGGGTGAATATTTTGCGGGTGAAAGGCGGCAATTCGAGCTGGATCTGGCTCCTGGGGGAACGCCGTTTCAACTCAGCGTGCTCGATGAACTCCTGAAGATTCCTTACGGGGAAACCTGCTCGTATCGGGACATAGCCTGCGCTATCGGTAATCCAAAAGCCGTTCGTGCGGTGGGTGGTGCCAATGGCAGTAATCCGATTCCCATCGTGATTCCCTGTCATCGGGTCATTGGCAGCAATGGCTCGCTGACGGGATTCGGAGGAGGTCTCCCCAGCAAGCGATTTCTACTGGAGCTGGAACTCAGTCGGTCGGGGCTATTTGCCTCAGAGGCTGCCGACTAGCTGCGATATCAAGAGCTTGGGAATCTGGTCCTCCCTTGTGCTGGTCGAGGGTCGTCGATTGGCAAATTAAGTAACTGATCGGTTACTATTACGATGCGTAAAGCGACTGAACCCGGAATAATCGCACTGGATGCAGTGTGGATAGTAACCATATAGTTACTTATAGATGACATAAGTAACTATATGGTTACTTATGGGATGCTTAATGACAACCAGAGATCGCGAACAGACCCGTACCCGTATTCTGGATGCGGCGAGTCAGGAGTTCGCCCGGGTGGGCTTTGCGGGCGCGCGAATCGATGAGGTCGCCAGGATCGCGGAGGTAAACAAGCGCATGATTTACCACTACTTTCAGTCTAAAACCGGGTTGTACGCAGCGGTCCTGAATAGTCGTCTGGCCAAGCAGGGACCGCAAAGCGAATCAATAACTGTTGTAGATGCCTTGGACGATGAGTTTGATTCTCAGGTTCTGCGGCTCATGACGTGGGAGGCGCTGACGGGGAAAACCGATGACATCGTTGCCGAACCGAACCGTACTCGCATCTGGCGACGCCTTTTGTCAGCGGTCATCCGTGAGCAGGAAACGGGTACGCTGCGCACCGACCTCGACCCGCGCCAACTGACGCTGGCGATACTGGCGATAAGAATGTTTCCCCGAATATTTTCCCAATACAGCAAGATGATTCTGGCGGAGGATCCTCACGCGGGTGATTTTGCGGCCGGACTCGATGAGTTTTTTAAGCGCCTGCTCGGTGCCCTTCGACCGGGTGTGAATGAAACCGAACACAAACCCCGTATTCGCCTGAAGCCAACGAGTACTGCTTCGATTTGATATCACGCGCATGCGGTTGTTTGGTCGGCGCCTCTTCTGATATGGGAGGGTCAATCTTTGATTGACCTTAAGCGCAATTGAAAATTGCGCCTGGGGCCAATGTTCGAATGGCTTAAGCGCAATTAAAAATTGCGCCTGGGGCCAATGTTCGAATGGCTCGCTCAGTGGGCTAAGGAGGCAAATACGTCGAAGTAAGCGGGAAATGTCTTGCTCACGCAATCGGGGTCGTTGATGGTAATCGGAACTCCACCGAGTGCTGCCAGGGAAAAGCACATTGCCATGCGGTGGTCGCCATAGGTGTCTATGGTTGCGGGCTTGAGTCGTGCGGGGGGGATAATTTCGATGTAGTCGCGCCCTGCGTGTACTTCGGCGCCAAGTTTGCGAAGTTCCGTTGCCATGGCATCGATGCGATCGGTTTCTTTGACCCGCCAGTTGTATATGTTTTCGATCCGGGTCGCACCTTCGGCAAACAAGGCCAGTACCGCCGCGGTCATGGCAGCATCTGGAATGTGGTTGAGATCAAGTGTTACCCCTCGCAGCTTACCAGGTGAGATCTCTATGGCATCTGCCTGGATAGATACTTCCGCCCCCATGGTGGTGAGTACCTGGGTAAACGCCACATCGCCCTGGATGCTGTCCTTGCCGATCCCAACGACCCGAACGCCACTTCCGCGCACCGCTCCGGCCGCAAGAAAGTAGCTAGCGGAGGAAGCGTCGCCTTCAACCAGAAAATTGCCAGGGGAGACATATTCGCTTGGCCGTACCGTAAACGTCCGATAATTATCATGGCCAGCATCGGCCCCGAAAGCACGCATCATGTGCACGGTGATATCTAGATAGGGTTGCGAAACCTGCTGGCCGAGAATCGACACCTCGACGGCGGAATTGGCCAACGGAGCTGCGAGTAACAAGGATGTCAGGAATTGGCTGGAAATGTCGCCGCGCATTTCGATCGCACCACCTTTCAGCCCACGACCCCGCACCTCGAGAGGGGGATAACCTTCGTTTTCGAGGTAACGAATGTCCGCCCCGAGTTGTCGCAGACCATCCACCAGGTGAGCGACTGGCCGTTCCCGCATTCGTTTGCTGCCATCGAGGTGGAATGTCCCGCGTCCCAGGGTCAATGCCGCCGTCAACGGTCGTAGCGCCGTGCCGGCCAGGCCAAGGTCGAGCTCATAGGACTGCGAGTGGGTAACGATCGGACCTGCACATCCGGTGACCAGATAGTCGCCGTCAGCGACCCGAATTTCTACGCCGAGCTGCTTCAGCGCCGTTAACATGAAACGGGTATCGTCGCTCGCCAGCAGGTTGGTGAGCCTCGTTTCTCCACGCGCAAGCGCGGCTAACAGCAACGCGCGGTTGGAGATGCTTTTGGATCCAGGTAGTCGAACCTCGCCGGAAATTTCGTTGATAGGCTGTAACGTCAGGGACTGCATGGCGGTGGATTAAACGACAAAGCGTTATCGAAACCAATCGAAGGGGAGGCGGTGAACGCCGATTCAGGAGGGCAGGGGTGTTAGGTTTTCTGTTTCCCGGTTGGGCGTTGCCGGAACCAGGTTCTCCAGAAACTCCGCCAGGTTCGAAGCGACCGTCTTTAGTGGCTTGTAGCCGGGTCGTTCCAGAATAATCCGCCCGCTGTCGTTCTCTACCGAGAGAAAAAGGTCCGAATCTTTCTCGGTGCAGGCAAAAAACACGCTGAACGCGCTCCTGCTGCGCCGTTTGGCGAGCGCGTGGCCAACGAGATTTTCAGTGAGTCGGGCGACGTCTTCGTCGTTCCAGAGCATAAGGAGGCTCACATGCCCCTGTGGCGCCTCGGCCTCCAGGCCACCGGACCAATACGCACCATAGTAGGTTTTCAGATCGGGGTGGATTTTCAATTCCAGTGCTTGTTCGAGTCCGGAAAAGTCGTTGGGTGTGGTTGTGTGCCGCCGTTTGAGCGGCTGCCAGGCAATCCGGTCAATTCCATCGGTATCTCGATACGGCTCGCTGACCTCGCACCGTGATCGCCATCGGGGGTCGTGAACATCCTCGAGGTGGGGATAGACTTTGCGGTATTGCTCGATGAAAGCGTCCAGTGCCTCGGTGATAGCCACGATTCAAACCGGTTCGAAGATCAAGCAAGGATCATATCATCAGCGAGGCTCTTCAAGGCTCGGTGGGGCCGTGGGAGGAGGTCTTCTGGGAGGTGCCTGACGATGGTCTCGGTGATCGAACATGCCACGGCGCATAGACTCCACGAGTACCCGGCGCTCGCCAGGTTTGAGCGCGGCAACGAGAGCGACGAGAGAATTGTGGCTTGCCGTCTGATTATCGGCTAGATGTTCGCGAAATTGTTCGAGCGCGTCTGCAAGCCTTGGTGCGTCGAACGGATCGGCTGTGAGTGCCTCGTTCAACTCACTCTGCGCCTTACGAATCCCGCCGAGACTCGGTCGCATGCCGCGAAAGTGACGACGGATCAAAGGACGCAACTCCGCACGGCGCTCGTCAGGCAACTGGCGCAGTACCCGTGAGAAGCCCAGGGTCGGGTCCATGAGTGGTCTGTGCAGATCGAGATTGCTGGCTCTGCCGATAAAGAACCCGGCTAGAGCGAAGTTGACAGCAAGGGAAACAACGAGCGAGACGATGAGCCATTTGTTATGGGTCATCGGCTGGCTCCCTGCTCGTTGCTACGAGTCATCTTC
>Ga0114950_10002162_pt1 | contig 15035 bp, 12 predicted proteins | sample N075metaG_FD_83503 | JGI IMG/M metagenome (GOLD analysis project Ga0114950, IMG submission 83503) | Deep subsurface microbial communities from Kermadec Trench to uncover new lineages of life (NeLLi) - N075 metaG | ecosystem: Environmental > Aquatic > Marine > Ocean trench > Sediment | place... | reverse complement strand
TAAGCCTTTGATTTAACTGGTCGGGGCGAGAGGATTCGAACCTCCGACCCCTGCAACCCCATTGCAGTGCGCTACCAGACTGCGCCACGCCCCGACATACTGAAAACTAGCGTTTAAGGATGTGGAGAACTTGCTCCAATTCCATGCGAACCTGGCGGATTATTTGCTGACTGCGATTGACGTCGTCGCGGGCCTCGTCACCCTCGAGCATCTGGCGCGCGCCGCCGATGGTAAACCCCTGCTCGTACAGCAGGCTTCGGATCTGACGAATCATCATGACGTCACCGCGTTGATAATAACGGCGATTTCCTCTGCGTTTTACCGGTTTAAGTTGTTCGAATTCCTGCTCCCAATAGCGCAGCACGTGTGGCTTCACACCACAAAGTTCGCTAACTTCACCTATCGTAAAATAGCGTTTCGCCGGAATCGGCGGAAGATCACGGTCAATCCCCGGATCCAACATAAGCTTCTACCCTTGCACGTAGTTTTTGACCAGGGCGGAACGTCACGACACGGCGCGCAGAAATTGGTATTTCTTCCCCCGTCTTGGGGTTTCTACCTGGTCTTGGATTTTTATCCCGTAATTGGAAATTACCAAAGCCCGAAAGCTTTACGTTCTCTCCGCCTTCGAGTGCGGTCTTGATTGCCTCGAAATATGCATCTACAAATTCCTTGGCTTCCCTCTTGTTCAGTCCAACCTCCTCGAATAGGCGGTCGGCGATATCTGCCTTTGTTAACGACATTGTTATCCTCTCAACTGGGCACCCAGCCGCTTCTCCAAATCTGAAACCACAGTTTCTATCAAAGGATCAACGTCTTCGTCTTTTAGAGTGCTGGAAACGTTCTTAAAAATCAAGCCTATAGCAAGGCTTTTGTAACCTTTTTTTAGACTATCACCCTGATATTCATCAAATACAAGCACTTTTTCCAATAAAGACCCGGCGGCCGAAGTGATGCAATTCTTGACTTGCGTATATGTTACATCATTTTTCAATAATACTGCTATATCACGTCGAATAGATGGAAAACGAGAAACAAGTTTCGCGAATGGTACTTCTCTGGAAAGCAGCATATCAAGGTCCAGTTCGAATGCAAAAACGCTCTTTTTAATGTCCAGCGCTTTTAGCACTTTTGGATGGACGGATCCGCACCATCCAATTTCCCAATTTTTCAAAGAGATAAGTGCACTTGCTCCGGGATGCATCCACGGCAAGTCGCCGGCCTTGAAGGAAGGCTTTTCAACATCGCCACGCAGTGAAAACAAACGCTCCACATCACCCTTGATGTCATAATAATCCAGGGAACTGGCAGAAACACCCCACTGTTCCGGCAAAACATCGCCCGTAGCAACGCCCGCCACACGATTACTTTCAATCAGTTTCTCATCCTGCAAAAAGACCATGCCGGTTTCAAATAAACGCACGCGGCCAAACTGGCGACGAGTATTACGGGCCAGTGAAGTGAGCAAACCCGGTAATAAAGTCGTACGCATCACATCCATATCCGAAGACAGGGGATTGGCCAATGGCAAGATTTGATCTGACTGGTGAACCGCTTCCAGTTGTTGTTTGTCGACAAAGCTGTAATTGATGGCCTCCTGGTAGCCGTCAGCACACAGGGCGCCTCGAAGCTGCTCGAGTGATACCCTATGCCCGCTGGCGCTGCCAACAGCCAGTACGCCCGCAGGGGGCGCCTCGGGAATTTCATCATAGCCATAGATTCGAGCGACTTCCTCGATGAGATCTTCTTCAATCTCTATATCAAACCGGATCGACGGGGCCGTCACGGTCCAACTGCCGTCATTCCAGGACACTTCCATGCCCAGGCGCTGGAAGATGCCGTCCACCCTCTCTTTACTGATATCGCAACCCACTACCTTGTTGAGGCGGTCGTGACGAAGCGTAACCGGCCGGTTGCGAGGAATATCCCCAGGCTCTTCAACCAACAGCACCGGCCCGGGTTCACCGCCCGCGATTTCAATCAACAATGCGGTGGCGCGCTCAATGGCGGCTACCTGGCCCCCGGGATCTACTCCGCGTTCAAAACGATGCGAGGCATCGGTGTGCATGCCCAGGTCTCTTGCCTTGACCATGATGGTCGCCGGATTAAAATAGGCACTCTCAAACAATATGTCCGTTGTGGTGTCACTGACACCGCTTGCCAGCCCACCCATGATGCCTGCTATTGCGACCGGGCCCTTGCGGTCACAAATGGCCAGTACACTTTCATCCACATCAACTTCCGTTTCATCCAGCAGAACCAGTTTTTCGCCCGCCCTTCCCCGCCTCACGATAATTTCATCCGCCAACTTATCCAGGTCAAAGGCATGCATCGGCTGGCCGAGTTCGAGCAAGACAAAGTTGGTGACATCCACCACCGGGCTGATACTGCGCAAACCACAGCGGCGCAGGCGTTCCTTGATCCACAGAGGAGTCGGAGCGCTCGGGTTGATGCCGCGAATGATACGCCCGACGTAGCGCGGACAATCCTGTGGGTTTTCCAGGCGAATGGGGAAACTGTCACTCAATTCTGCCGGCACTTTCGGAACATCCATGCCGATGAAATCAACATCACAGCTTGCCGAAACATCACGCGCCAGGCCGCGAATGGAGAGGCAATCTGCCCGGTTGGGGGTCAGGTCAACTTCAATGCTTGTATCTTCCAGGGAAAGGTATTCACGCAGGTCTGTGCCGATGGGTGCATCGGAAGGCAATTCCAACAAGCCGGAATGGTCTTCCGAAAGCCCCAGTTCCCGTCCTGAGCAAAGCATGCCGAAGGAATCCATACCGCGTAATTTTGCCTGTTTGATTTTAAAATCCGGACCGATACTGGCGCCAACCCGGGCCAGAGGCACGCGTATGCCGGCACGAGCGTTGGGTGCACCACATACAATTTGAAGCCGTTCCGCGGAGCCGTCATCAACAGTACAAAGTGCCAGCTTGTCGGCGTTCGGGTGTGGCTGGCAATCTTCAATTTCAGCAACAACTACACCGGAGAATTCAGCGGCGACCGGCTTGATGCTTTCCACTTCCAGGCCAGCCGCGGTCAGTTTCGCTGCCAGTTCCGCAGCATCCAGATCAACAGCGACCCATTTTTTCAGCCATTCAACATTAAATTGCATGTCTTATCCCCAGCATGAACAGGCGCTAGTGAAACTGGCGCAGAAATTCAAGATCATTCTCGAAAAACTGCCTCAGGTCGGTGACGCCGTAGCGCAACATGGCCAGGCGCTCGACACCCATTCCAAAGGCATAACCGGTGTATTTTTCCGGGTCTACGTCACAGGAGCGCAATACATTGGGGTGTACCATGCCGCAGCCCAGGATTTCCAGCCATCCGGGCTCCGAACCATCGTCCTTGTCCCAGCCAATATCAACCTCAGCCGAAGGCTCCGTAAACGGGAAATAGGAAGGCCGGAAACGCATGGTCAAAGAACGCTCGAAAAATGCATTGACGAAGGTGTGCAATACACCCTTAAGATCCGCCATGCTCACGCCTTCCCCAACCAGTAATCCTTCGATCTGGTGAAACATCGGCGTGTGTGTCTGGTCTGAATCACTGCGGAATACCTTGCCGGGCGCAATGATCCGGAACGGGGGCTCACTTCGCTGCATCACGCGGATCTGAACCGGCGACGTATGCGTGCGCAACAGGCGGCCGTCACCAAAATAAAAAGTATCATGCATGGCCCGGGCCGGATGATGTGGCGGGAAATTCAGAGATTCAAAATTGTAGTAGTCATCTTCAACTTCCGGGCCGGTAGCCACTTCAAACCCCATCTTGCTGAAAATTCCGACCGCGCGCTCCATTACTCTCGTCACCGGGTGAAGGCCCCCACGTTCCTCAGCTCTTCCCGGAAGGGTCACATCCACCCGCTCGCTCAGTAGTTTTTGTTCCAACGCAGAGGTTTCCAGGGTCTCGCGGCGGGAACTGATGGCCAGATTGAGTGCATCCCGAGCCGCATTGACTGCCTGGCCAAAAGTTTTACGCTGGTCTGGCTCCATGCTACCCAGGGTTTTTAACTGTGCGGTAATTTCACCTTTCTTTCCAAGGTATTGCACACGTAAATCATCCAGGCCACGAAGTTCCGTACTGGCTTCTATTTCTGCCAGTGCACGTTGCTGTATTTCCTTGACTGTATTCACGTTATTTGGGCCTGTGGGAACTAGCCTGCAGCTACAGGTAAGAGGCCCCGTGGGGCCGAAAACTCTTGATTTCGGTAGCAAGGCTACCTCTTACATGGCGCAAGAAAACTCCTGCGCTAATTATCCCAGGCTGGCCTTAGCTTTTTCTGCAAGCACGCCAAAAGCGGCAATATCATGCACAGCCAGGTCGGCAAGCATCTTACGATCCACTTCGATCTCAGCCTTGTTCAAGCCGTCGATGAAACGGCTGTAAGACAGGTCGAACATACGGGCCGCTGCATTGATGCGCACAATCCAAAGACGTCTGAACTGGCGTTTTCTCTGCCGCCGATCGCGGTAGGAATATTGCCCTGCCTTGGTGACCGCCTGCTTGGCAACGCGATAAACCTTGCGGCGCGCGCCGTAATAACCTTTTGCTTGTTTCAGTACTTTTTTGTGCCGGGCTCTTGCCTGTACACCACGTTTTACTCTAGCCATTATTCTGATCCTCTCAAACAGATATACACTATGCGTATGGCAGCAAACGCTTGACGGTTTTCTTGTCTGCGTCGCTGATCATACCGGTGCCGCGCAAGCCACGCTTACGCTTCTGGTCTTTTTTGGTCAGCATATGGCTGTGATAGGCGTGGCCGCGTTTAAATCCGCCTGAGGCGGTTTTCTTGAAACGCTTTGCCGCACCCCGATTGGTTTTCATCTTGGGCATGGTCTTGCTCCTTTTTTCGCCCCCAGGGGGGCTCTACATTTTACGTTACACAAGCGGCCTTTGCGGGCACTTATCACTAGCTTGGCATCGCTTCTTTTATAACCGCAGCTTCTTTTGCCACGGGAATTCCCATGTGGGGCCGGATATTTGGGGTCAGAGTAAAAACTATTCAAGATAGTTTCTAAGATATTTGGGCTCAGAGTAAAAATCATCGAAGATGGTTTCTAATGCCCACAGCAAATATTTATTTTTACTCTGAGCCCAAATATCTACAAATATCTCTACTGGCTCCGCTAATTCTGTTTTGTGCTGATCAATGTTTCTTCGAACTGATCATCATTACCATCTGGCGTCCTTCCATTCTCGGGTACTGTTCGACCGTTATTTCTTCACCCAGATCGGTTTCCACCTTTTTCAGCATCGCAGCACCCAGTTCCTTGTGCGCCATTTCACGGCCTCGAAACCGCAGCGTTAACTTGACCTTGTCACCTTCGTCCAGGAAGCGACGCACATTGCGCATCTTAACCTGGTAATCATGATCCTCGGTGCCTGGCCGGAATTTCACTTCCTTGAGCTGAGTATTCTTCTGCTTTTTCTTGGCAATTTGCGCTTTTTTAGCCTGTTCAAACTTGAACTTGCCATAATCCATGATCCGGCAAACCGGGGGCTCCCCGTTTGGCGCAATCTCCACCAGGTCCATTCCATCCTCGTCCGCCAGGTCCAGGGCCGCCTGAATGGCCATGATTCCTGCCTGCTCACCCTCGGCGTCAATGACACGAACCTGAGGTGCGGTTATATCTTCATTGCGGCGTGCTTCTTTTTTTGATGCGATCTGTCGATCCTCCAATTAATTAATAATTCGTCCCCGCTGATTCACGTCCTCAGCGAGGTGTTTTGCAAACTCTTCAATCTGCATGCTGCCCAGGTCTTCACCCGACCGGGTTCGCACGGCTACAGTCCCATTTTCGACTTCACGGTCACCGACCACCAGCAGATAGGGAACCTTGGCTAAAGTGTGCTGGCGAATTTTAAAGCCGATCTTCTCGTTTCTCAAGTCATAATTCACCCTGAAACCTTGATTTCCAAGGGTTTCGACCACTTTTTTGCAATATTTGTCCTGTTTTTCACTGATATTGAGCACCACGGTTTGAATTGGAGCAAGCCAGGCTGGAAAAGCACCACCGTAGTTTTCAATCAAAATACCGATAAATCGCTCCAGTGAACCCAGGATCGCACGGTGCAGCATGACCGGATTTTGGCGTTTGCTGTCCTCGTCGATATAAGTCGCATCCAGTCGACCCGGCATGAAGAAATCCACCTGTAAGGTGCCACATTGCCAGACGCGCCCAATCGTGTCCTTTAGAGAAAATTCAATTTTCGGACCGTAAAAAGCGCCCTCACCCGGGTTTTCTTTCCACTCGATACCCGCCTCATCCAGGGCCGCCGCGAGCGTCTCTTCCGCCTGGTCCCATTGCGCGTCATTACCGATCCGGTTGTCCGGTCGGGTGGAAAGCATCACCAATACTTCATCAAAACCAAAATCTGCATAGATCTTGTACAACAACTCGATAAAAGCGGCGGATTCGCTCTGAACCTGCTCCGGTGTACAAAAAATATGGGCATCGTCCTGCGTAAAAGCGCGCAACCGCATCAATCCATGCAATGCACCTGAAGGTTCGTTGCGGTGACAGGAGCCAAACTCGGCCATACGCAATGGCAGGTCGCGATAGCTGACCAGGCCCCGGTTATAAATTTGCACGTGGCAGGGGCAATTCATCGGCTTGACCGCGTAGGTGCGGTTTTCCGACTCAGTGATGAACATGTCGTCTTTGAATTTTTCCCAGTGGCCGGATTTTTTCCACAGATTGCTATCCACCAGCTCCGGTGTATTGACTTCCTGGTAACCGTTTTTTCGCAATTGTTCGCGCATGTATTGCTTGATCTCGGTATAGATGCGCCAGCCATTGTCGTGCCAGAACACCATGCCGGGTGCGCACTCCTGGAAGTGGAACAGGTCCAGTTGTTTGGCCAGGCGGCGATGATCGCGCTTTTCTGCTTCTTCAATGCGATGCAGGTAGGCTTTCAATTCCTTTTTGGTCGCCCATGCCGTGCCGTAAATACGCTGCAGCATTTCATTATTACTGTCACCGCGCCAATAGGCGCCGGCCAGTTTGGTCAGGCAAAACTCACCCAGCGCCGATGTATTGGGCACATGCGGTCCACGGCACAAATCAACGAATTCCCCCTGCCGATACAGTGTGATGTCCTCACCCTCCGGCAATTCCTCGATGATTTCCGCCTTGTATTCTTCATTTTCCTGCCGAAAAAACTGGATCGCCTCTCCCCGGTGCCAGACCTCACGCTCCACCGGCAGAGCATCTTTGACGATGCGCCGCATTTCCGCGCCTATGCGATCAAGATCTTCCATGGTGAAGCCCGGCGCATAGGAGAAATCATAGAAAAAACCATCCTCGATAACCGGGCCTATCGTGTATTGAGATTCCGGGTAGAGGCGCTTCACCGCCTGCGCCATCAAGTGCGCAGTCGAGTGACGGATGATTTCAAGCCCTTCGACATCCCGGCCGGTGATGATGCGCAGGGAACCATCTTCCTCAATCAGATGACTGGCATCGCGTAACACACCATTGACTTCTCCAGCCAGGGTTGCCTTGGCCAGCCCAGGGCCGATATCAGCAGCCACATCCATCACGGTGACCGCCTGGTCAAATTGTCTTTGGCTCCCATCGGGTAGCGTTATGGCTGGCATGCCCTTGTTTCTCCAAAATAAATCAAACGTCAGATACAAAAAAAGACGCAAAGCGCCCTTAGTGGTGTCGCTTTGCAGAAGCTACGCTTCAGTTCGGGGTTCGTGTCCGAATTTCCATGCCGTCCATTGTACGGGGAAAGCGCCTTTCTTTAAAGCCGGATAGACGATTGAATACTTGCCAAGATGTTCATTTATTCATGGAAATTTATATCACGGCCACCGCCAGTCGTCCCCCTGTGCCCATTTAAGAATTCGTTTTGCTATACTCTCACGGAGGATTCTGATTTCCTTCCTGGACAATCGGGATTCCGCGAAATGGATTTCGCAAGTGGATTGAAGGATCAAGCCCCGCGCATTTATTCCATTTCAATAGGCTTTCCCAAAGGCTACCATCAATTCACCTTTGGGAAATTGGGCTGTTTCCATACTGAAGGTTGGGGATCTGAGTATGACGCCGCGGTTGACGCTGCCGTTGCCGGGGCATGCGGTGGTGTTGAAAACGTCGACTCGTATAATGATTTGATCAGCGGCATTTCATTTGGCATCAAGGAAATGAACCCCGGACCCGGCAAAAGCCAGGATAAAATCAAAGTCAAAATTGAGATTTATCCTACCGCGGATTCCGAGTGTGTCATTTAGTTCAGGACCACTCCAACAGCGACGTAACACGACAGGGCCCCTTCGGGGGCCTTGTTGTTCATGCAGGCATTTCCTGAATCACCATTCCGGAAACAGCAAATTTTTTTGTTAATTTTCCGAGGATGAAGTCACATGGATTCCATCAGCTTCCTGGCCGCCCTCAGGGCAATTGCATTAATGGTCAGGGAAGGTGATTCCCCGCCACCGGAGCTGGGGAATACACTGGCATCAGTAAGCAGCAGATTGCGCCAGCGATGGCTGCGGCATGAAGCGTCTACGACCGATGTTTTCGGGTCGGTTCCCATGCGGCAAGTACCAAAAACGTGGGTGGTATTGAATCCATCATAGGTTCCATATTCCTCTATGAGCTTTGGTACTCCTGAGGCTTTCAATATCCGGCGGCAGGTTTTCGCGATGAAATCAAGGCGTTCGATTTCACTATCCGGCAAGTGACTGTGAATGCGGGCCTTGGGTAGTCCAAAAGCATCTTTTTCTCCCTTGTCCAAATCGATAAATGACTTTTCATTCGGCAGATTCTCACCTATTCCACCTATCGACAGCATGCGTCCAAATTGCTCTCGCATTTTAACCTTGTGCGTTCGACCCCAACCGCCGGTCACTCGCCTGGCATAGTTGATCGGTCCAACCAGGTCTGCTTCTGCCGTACCGGGTGAGAACCGGCAACCACCGATCACGCCCGGTATCGAATCGGGCGCATTGAAATCCCAACAAATGGCATCCGATGGCAAACCGCGATGACTACCCAGAGGTTCCGGGTGAAGCCCACCGCTGACCCAGAAAAGTGTTTCCATAAAATTCTTGCCAATCAAGCCGGACTCGTTAGCCAGTCCATCGGCACTTCCGGCAGGTGAAGAATTTAACAGAAGCCGGGGGGATTCAACGGCACCACAGGCAACAGCAAAATAATCTGCCTCAACACGATGCTGACCGTGCGTGCTGCCGTAAACAACAGACTTGATCCTGTCATCCTTGCCTGTAAGCAACCTCAGGACGTAAGCGCCAGGAGTCACCGTGCAGTTTCCGCTTGCAACCGCCTTGGCGATGAAGGTCAGGTCAGCCGTTCCCTTATCGAGTCGCGGACAACCACGGGTGCAGTTACCGCAATAATTGCAGGGTGGCCGACCGTCATATGGCTCCGATAAACTGGCCACCGAGTTGGCCCCCCAGGAAAGTCCCAGCGAACTGAAACCTTCTCCCAGTTTTTGGCTGGCATAACTTAATTTATGAGCCGGCAGAGGGTAAGGAGCACTACGAGTGCGTATGCCAGGATCAGCCGGACCAGCCACGCCAATCAGTCTTTCTGCGGCAACGTAGTAGGGTTCCAGTTCCGCGTAGTCAAAAGGCCAGTCAGCCGCCACGCCAAAGCGACTCCGCATCTTCATGGCCGCCGGATGCATGCGATGCGTTTCGCCCGTGAAGTGCAAGGTGCTTCCACCTACCCCGACAACATGACTGTAGCTCAGAAAGGATCTGCGATCGGACTTCAAGGTGTGACCACGGAGATGATTCCATGATCTCAGGTCAGACCAGCGATCTTCCAAAACCTGCAGAGGTGCGTGAGTCTGACGCCCGGAAATCGGTACTTTTTCAGGAAAAATTTGCTGTTCCCAATGTTCAGAGGCCAGAAGATAATCTTTGAGCGGGTTGTAGCGTGGACCGGCTTCCAGAATCTGTACTTGAACGCCGGCTGCAGCCAGTGCCCAGGCAAACGCGGCTCCGCCGGCACCCGAACCTATTACGACAACCTGCGGGCGCGTCATACGTGAGGAATGCCCGGAGGATCAGCAAAATCCAGGAAACCCGCCGGCTGAGGCGGTCCACTGTAGCCCAGGCTAAGCCAGGCTTCAGGGTGCGCATAATATATCCCGAACGCGAAATGCCGGACTGCGGTAAAAAACACCCTGGGTAGTGACCGTTCAGCGGACTGCTCGGCGATCTGAACAATGGTAATCCTCGATGCCTCATCCAGGTTTTCGAACCCCCGTTGCCCGAGTTTTTGAGACTGCTTGTCCAACCACGCACAACCCAGAACCAGCAGACGTTCAAAATCGGCTTCCTGACTCGCTTTTTTGACTAAATCACCGTTGACATCCAACTGGCTGGCACTGGGGCTGGAATCTTCCGGAATCAGGGTGTCCAAAAATGCGGGAAGCGCATTTAGAGATGTTTTTTGCCTCTGATTTACCAGTGGCAAGGCAAGCAACATCTTTGCCGGCAGAAAGCTGCCAAGCAAAACCAGTGTGCGAAGAAAATCGCGGCGCCAATATTGATTACTAATCATTAAGGGACCTCTGATGAATTCACTGCGGGCATGATAAGAATCATTATATAGAAAATGCCGGCCTTGACATGAAATGCAGTTGGCGCCCGCAGCATCTTGATGTATGAAAGCAATGTTCGTAGACTCTGAAAAATGGCATACCAAAAGCGAAAAAAACACTGGCGATTTTTATTTCGGCGACCCGGAAACCAAAATAAGCACCGACACAGCAAAGACGTCGCCATAAATTCAGGCAGGACTGAACCCTTGGCAACCAGGGCGAAATTTCTAACCAAAGCCCTGCCACTGCTCTTTCTGGTTCTGATTACGCTGCTTGCGTACCTGAACGCCTGGCCGGACAACCTCTTGCTTGATGACAAGGTTTTTTCGGCCGCCGGACGGTATTCGGATATGAGCCTTTCGGATATGTCACGTTTTTTCTCCGAAGATCTATGGGCATTGCACGGCGGCAACTCCGGGCTTTACCGGCCATTGCTCGTTTTGTCATTCGCATTGGACGCATACATTTTTGGAGATTGGGCCGCAGGTTACCATCTCACCAATATTATCTTGCACCTGCTGGTCACTTTGCTTGTTTTTGGTTTTCTCCGGCATCTGCTTTTGACCACAGGTGGTCAATCACCCATTGCGGATTACACCGCATTGATGGCAGCTGCCATTTTCAGCGTACACCCGGTCCATACGGAGGTGGTCAATTCAATTTTCAACCGTTCCGACATTTTTGTTTCTATAGGCGTAGTCGGTGGGCTTTGGTGGTTCTTGAGAACCCTGGAATCAAGTCCGCTTAAGGCTTGGGCAGGAGTGGGGTTGACCTATTTTCTCATCCTGTTTTTCAAAGAAATCAGTGCCGTTTTCCCGGCATTGATTATTGTCATGCTCTGGCTTTTTACACCCGGCAACTGGCGAATTCATGTGCGCAAGAGTCTGCCGGTTTTTTGGCTGCTAATTCCATTGGCCATTTACTTCCTGTTCCGGAATTACGCACTGGAAACACCCGCCGCGCCGGGAGCGGCAAATGCCCCCGGGGGTATTCACTACGTTGCATCAAATACGGGCCTCATAGGCTTTGGATGGGATCGCGTATTGCCCGCATTCTCAGTATGGATGGGGTCGCTAAAAAAGCTGCTGTGGCCATACCCGCTACAGCTTTATTATGGCATGTTGTCAAAAAACTACAGTCTGATTATGCCCTTGCATTTGTTACTGGCCGGCTTGGCAATTATGGCTTACAGGAAAAACAACAATGGACTCATTGCAGGACTGGCTTTTTTTTATATTGCCTTCCTTCCGGCCAGTCGCCTCATTGGGGAAATTGAGATAACACCTCACCTCGCTGACCGATATCTTTATCTCCCCTCAATCGGCGGAGCCATTGCTCTTGCATTCGGACTCCAATGGCTGTCGCAACGATTTAATTTTCGTGCCGTGACCGCTGCTGTGCTGGTCGTCATCATGATGATGATTCCGGCCACACTGGCACGCAACGCAGAATGGGCCTCTGACTTACTCCTGTATGAGAGTGAGTACCGCCAGGTTAAAAAAAAGGGACGTATTCTTCACTTGGTCGTCGGCGCCAATCTTCGGGAACACAACTATTCCCGTGCAACCGAAATCTGTGACGAGCAGATTGAATCGTTGGATTATTATGCGTGGAAATTCGCCAATCGATGTGGCGTAGCGCATTTTCAAATGGGGCAATTTGATAAAGCGGAACGTGCATTTTTGATCGCGGTGAATGACAAGAAAAACAGCGGCGCGGTTCACCAGAAGCTTGCAAACATGTATCTCTACCTTGGACAAGGAACTGACGCCAGAAAGCATTTTGAATTGTCGGTGGAGACAGAAATAAACCCTGTTTTACGAGAATATCGATGGGCTTACATGCTGATTAGACTCTACCCAAACAACGAAAACAGGTTGCTCGAAGCCAAGTCCCATTTGGAGCAAACTCTTCTCTTGCAGCCGAAATTTGTGCCCGCACGCGAAATGTTGGCATTGCTGAATGAGGTTCTGGTTAGCGACTGAGAAGCATCCGTCTGATTCATGCTTTTTTGCTGGTGAAAATATTTTGAAAAATTTAATTAAATGAGTGAAAAATGTACTATTCTTACTCTTTGTAAATTTCAATTTGGATATGCTCCAGGCACACCGTCAACTGTTCTGAGTATTTTCAAATCTTGCGGTTCCGAATTTATTAAATCTAACGGGAGTTTCCATGAGATTCAACTCAATAAAATTACCGAAATTAATGCAGCTGATCATGCTGGGTGTAATCTCCATTTTGCTTGCCAATCCAGCCTTTGCACAAAGCACTGCATCGGACCTGAAAGTGGTCGTTGTGGATGCAAACGGCAGCCCTCTTGCTGGCGTTCAAGTCCGAATCACCCATACGGCAAATCAACGCAGCCAGGTACTGACATCGAACCAGGCCGGAGTAGTGCTTGCACGTGGATTGCAGGTCGGCGGACCCTACTCCATTGAATCTGCAAACCGTGAGCAATACGATTCCAGGGCTGAAGGGGATATCTACCTGACTCTTGGCGAAACTGCAGTTGCCGAACTGGAGGTTACGCCCGTGACGTCTGCCTCAATATTAGAGGAAGTGATCGTGGTCGCATCGCAGATGCAGCAGGAACTGCGTTACGGTTCCGGCAACGATTTCAACCAGAGAACGATCGAGAGCATTCCCTCCATTTCACGGGATTTCATCAGCACCCTGGCTACCGACCCTAAGATCCTGGTCGATAACAGTGTTGCCCGTGGACCTGCTGTATCCATAGCGGGCAGCAATTATCGTTACAATAACCTGACCATTGACGGTGTCGCGCAAAACGATAACTTCGGCCTGTCCAAGAATGCTTCCGCCACACAAAGGTCACCTGTTTCGATCGATGCCATTGAAGCACTGAATGTGAATATTGCCCCGTATGACGTGATTTATGGCAATTTCATCGGCGGTAACATCAACGTTGTCACCAAGTCGGGCACCAATGAGTTCCATGGCAGTATTTATGGTTTTACCACCCAAGATGGCTGGTCCGGTAATAAATCAGATGGCGAGGATCTGCAAATTGGCGTTTTTGACGAAGACTATTACGGCGGAACCATTGGTGGGCCGATCATCAAGGATCGTTTGTTCTTTTTTGCCGCCTACGAAAAATACAAGACTACCCGGCCGTCAAATACCCAGACCATCGACAATATTGCGGGCGTTTCACAGGCTGATATCGATGAGGTAATTGACATCTTCAAAACCGAATACGGTTTCGATCCCGGCACCTTCGCAGCCAGTGATCAGGATGAGGATGAAAAAATCCTACTCAAGGTTGATTGGTTCATTAACGATTTTCACCGCGCTGTCGGCAGCTACCAGAAAGCCGAGGGTGATGTGTTATTCGATGATTTCCCTGAGTTGGCGATCCTGCAATCCAACCGTTACAACATCAATGAGAAGCTCGAAGCCTATTCTCTCCAGGTCTTTTCCGACTGGACCAACAATTTCAGCACGGAATTCAAATACGGTAGCAAGGATGTTGAAAACCGGCAAATCAGCGTAGATTCCAACCACCCCGACTTTGCTATTATTACTGATAGTGGCGGGTTTATCGGTGCCGGTGGCGACCGTTTCAGGCATACCAATGAGCTGGACAATGAATCACGCCAGATCAAGCTAAAAGGCCATTACTGGATTGGCGACCACACCATCACCGGTGGCTGGGAGCAGGAAAAGCACACCGTACGCAACCTGTTCCTGCCGTTCTCACATGCTCAGTACACCTTTTTCGGTGCAGATGCCTTGCGCAACCGCGAAGTTGGATTTGTGCTTTACGGTAACTCAAACACGGGAGTGGATAAATTTGCAGAAGCGAATTTCTCCCTTACCATTGACAGCTTTTACCTTCAGGACGAGTGGGCAGCAACAGATGATCTTAGTTTGAAATTTGGCGTACGATATGACTCCTATTCCAATAATGACGACATCCCCAACAACCCGGCATTCGCAGCGCGGAACGGCTTCAGTAATACTGAAAACCTGGATGGAAAAGACTTGTTCTCTCCCCGTTTCGGTTTTAACTGGGCGCCATCCGACCGCCTCACAGTACGTGGCGGCGTGGGCCTGTTTGGTGGCGGCACGCCACTGATCATGTTGTCAAACAGCTACTCCGGTAACAGTATCACGCGTACATTTGCTGCCTTCTTGGCGCCCTTCTTCGGGCCTCCTGTGTCAGACTCCATTGACGACGCCTTGGCCAACTTGCCTGATAACGACACGGCCTTCGATAACTTCCAGCAATACATCGGAGCTGACCCCCTGGGCGCAGTTGATGCAATCCATCCGGATTTTGAAATCATGAGCACCTGGAAATACAGCCTGGGTGTTGATTACCTGGCAGACCTGGGCTTCCTGGGCGACGACTGGTTGCTGTCTGCAGAAGTCATTGTCAATGACGTGAAAAACGCCTATGACATTTACGAGGG
>Ga0114950_10002160_pt1 | contig 15039 bp, 14 predicted proteins | sample N075metaG_FD_83503 | JGI IMG/M metagenome (GOLD analysis project Ga0114950, IMG submission 83503) | Deep subsurface microbial communities from Kermadec Trench to uncover new lineages of life (NeLLi) - N075 metaG | ecosystem: Environmental > Aquatic > Marine > Ocean trench > Sediment | place... | reverse complement strand
CTTCTTGAAAGTGATCCTGAAAGAGAATTAGAATTGAAAGACAGACTTCTTAACTTTCTTAATTCTCAAAAAGCTTACACTGGTATGCTTAAAGGATTGAGAGACCAAATACTCATGCAAAGGAAAAGAGATTTTGAAAATAATTTTAAATCAGCAGTTCAATCCGATGAGGAATTAAATCAAAACTACGGCGACCTTTGGGAAAAAATTGAAGAGATAAGAAGCGAATTGAGAAAAATATCTAATAAAAGATTTGCTTTGAGGATGAGCAGGTTCACCACTCCGAGATATTTCTTTATTGCTGAGGAGTTAATAAATATTGCTGAAGAGCTTAAGAAACCTGAAAGCGAAAGAGATGATCTGTATGTTGGTGAAGAGTTGGAACTATCAATCGAATCAATGATGCCCGAAGATTTTGATTATGATATGAACAACAAATTACTGAAGCAAAAGATTAAAATCCTTTCAGAGAATTTAGGTAATGATAAAGAAATCGTTCAAAAAATGACTGGTGGAAAAACAGGTGATGAAGCTGTTGATTACATCCTTTCAAATTCTTCTTTAACTAATGCAGATGATATTAAAGAACTTGTTGCAGAAGGACCTGATGAAATTCTGAGCGGAGACGATCCTTTTATTTACTTTATCCTTACTACAAAAGAAACAAGCGAAGAACTCAATACCAAAGTGAATGAGCTAACAGAACTTGAAGACACCTTTAATGAAAAATTAGGAAGAGCTTTATTTGAAGTTTACGGTACTTCTATTCCACCCGATGCAACATTCACGCTAAGAATTTCTGATGGTGTGGTAAAAGGTTTTCCTTACAACGGTACTATTGCGCCTCCATATACAACATTCTACGGAATGTATGATAGATATTATTCTTTCAACAAAGAATTTCCCTGGAGCTTACCTGAAAGATGGGCAAACCCTTCAGAAGATTTTGATCTTTCTACGAAATTCAATTTTATTACAACTAACGATATTACCGGGGGAAGCTCCGGCAGCGCAATGATAAACAAAGATGCTGAAGTAATTGGTATTGCCTTTGATGGTAACGTTCAGGGTTTACCAGGTAACTTTATATTTAGAACTGAAGTAAACAGAACTGTTGGCGTTCACTCTTCAGGAATAATGGAAGTGCTGGAAAACATTTATAATCTTAACCGTATCTCGGAAGAACTGAAAAGCGGGGAAATGGTTAGATAAGTAGTAATAAATCTTTATTTTAAAGCCACCCGTGTGCGGCTTTTTTTATATGCACAACTTTTTCGATTTAACCATAATTATACGGAGCATCAAAATGCTTAAGTCATTCACTTTCTCTTTTCTTTTATTAATGTTTTTTATAACTGCTGCTCTTACTGCACAGGAAAACACTTTCACATCATACGATTTGTTAAGAATGAAGTATGTAGTTGAAACATCAGTTTCTCCCGATGGAAACTACATTGCCTATACTATTCATGTACCAAGACCATTGTCTGATGAAAGCGGATCGGATTACCGTTATTTATCAGTTTACAATATTAATAAAAACACATCGCATGGTATTTTAGCAAATAAAATTAATATCAGTTCCATTGCATGGACACCGGATTCAAAGTTTATAACATTTCGTGCCAAATTAGAAGATGATAAAGCAACTCAGGTTTATCAAATATCACCCGAAGATATTGAACCTATTAAATTAACCAGTTTAGAAACCTCTGTTATTAAATATGAATTCAACCAAAACGGTTATGATCTTGCATATATAGCTTTAACTCCTAAAGTTCCGCAGAAAGTTGAATTATTGGATAAAGGATTTGATGCTGAAATTTATGAAGAAGAATACAGGGATAGGACATTGTATGTATTAAATATTAAATCAGGTTCAGCGGCTCCGAAACAATTAACTGAGGGTGTTTCTGTATTTGATTTTAAATGGAGCCCCGATGGAAAGCAGATAGCTGCCTTTATTGCGGATAAAAATCTTGTAGATTACTCGTACATGTTTAAAGATGTATATTTAATTGATCCTGCAACAGGAGAATCAAAATTACATTTAGATGTACCGGGCAAAATTGATCAGATGGCTTGGAGCCCTGATGGTAAGCGCATCGCTTTCATCGCAGCATCAGGTATTAATGATGCTGTAACCGGAAGTCTCTTTATTACAGAAGTTCCGAACAGAAAAATGTTTGAGGAGCTAAAAAATTATGCTGATGGTCTTGAGCTTTCTATCAGAAAAGTTCAATGGAAAGATGATAATACTGTTCTGTTTCTTTCCGAACAAGGTGTTGATATTACGTTAAGCGAGCAGGGCATTGATGATGACGAAAGGAAAATATTAATTCAGCCCGGAAAGGTTGTTTTTACTAATTTTAGTCTAAGTGGAGATTTAATTTCTTTAGCTGGTAATATATGGCAGCATCCTTCGGAGGTGTATGCTTTTACTCTTACAGATGAAAAACTGTCAAAGCTAACCGATTTAAACCCATGGCTTTCAAATGTTCAATTGGGCAAGCAGGAAAAGATAACGTACGATGCAAGAGATGGTTTGGAAATTCAAGGTACACTTATCTATCCCGTAGATTATGAAAAAGGGGAAAAATATCCGCTTATATGTATGATACATGGAGGTCCCGAAGGTGCTTTCCAAAATGGCTGGCAAACTTATTATCACCGCTGGGGACAAATTGCCGCTGCCAATGGTTTTTTTGTATTTATGCCAAATTATAGAGCCGGTTCCGGCAGAGGAGTTGATTTTACAATGAAAGGTTTTGGCGATACCGGTGGTGCAGAGTTCACAGATGTGCTTGACGGAATTAATTACCTAATTAAACAAGGGCTAATTGATAAAAAACGCGTTGGTATTGGCGGCGGTTCTTACGGTGGTTTTTTTGCAGCGTACGGTGCAACAAGATACACAGATTATTTTACTGCTTCGGTAATGTTTGTTGGCATCAGCGATCATTATTCAAAAAGATTTACTACGGATATTCCATTTGAGTCTTACTACGTTCATTGGGGTTACCTGCCGGATGAGAAGATTGAATTTTTAAGAGAACGCAGCCCGATCACTTATGCTAAAGACAGCAAAACACCTACCCTAATTCTTGGAGGCAAGAAAGATCCAAGAGTTCACCCTTCGCAAAGTTTAGAATTGTACAGAGCTTTAAAATTGCAAAGTAAAGCCCCGGTAAGATTGGTTAGATATCCGGGTGAAGGACATGGTAACCGTAAAAATACTGCGAGGTTGGATTACAGTTTAAGAACTATGCGCTGGTTTAATTATTATTTGAATGGTGATAATCCGAAAGATAAAATGCCGAACAAGTATTTGGAAATAGAATTCCAATAATGTTTTATGATCGTAGGGGCGTAATGCATTACGCCCTAATTTTCTCTTTTTTACAACGTATAATTAAAATAAAAATTAAGAGAAGAATATTGCACTAGTGTGTTGTTAAAAGTTATCCCGTATTCAATACCTGCACCTAATTTAAAACTGCTCAGATTAAAACCCCGCAAATCCCAACCTGCCGATAGAGAAAGCACAACACCGTAATCCCAAACATCAGTATCACTGAATGTTCTGTCATTCAGAGCCAACAACCCAACCCCTTCCTCAATAAAAATCCCCTCTTTTAAATATTGTGTCGCTATTCCTTTAAAAGAAAAACCTTGAACGTACGGGAAATATGCTTTCTTAACATTTGGAATAATTGCGTTAAAATCCCTTGCGTAAATAAAGCTTAATCTTGGAGTAACCTCTAAAAACATAGCAAAGTTTGTTTCGATGTAAACTGAAGTAGTAAATGCAGCAATGGAGGGTGATTCACCTTTAATGGTTCCACCGCCGATATAACCACCCGCACCAACTCTTAATTGAGCAAACGATATCGCTGATAAAAAGAATATGAACAGCAGAATTTTTATTGGTATGGAGAAAGATTTCATTTAAGTTTCTATAATTTACTACACTAATTTATTTTTATATCTTCAAAAATAAAAGTAAAAAATAAAACACACACTCTAAACTTATAAAGATGTTGTTACATCAGATTGCGAATAAAAATAATTATGAATAAAAAATCTGAAATAAAAATAAATGTTGAACTTGATGATAATAAAATGCCTGTAAAGATTGAATGGGAAGCTGCCGATGCTGATTTTAAAGGAACAAAACCTGCAAAATCATTAATGCTTTCTCTTTGGGATGAAAAGGAAAAAGTTACGCTGGGTATTGATCTTTGGACAAAAGAAATGACTGTTGAGGAAATGAGTTTACATTACCATCAAATACTGCTTAAAATGGCAGATACATTTGAACGAGCAACACTCAACGTAGATGCCGCAAATCTTTTAAGAGATTTCAGCAGCGAGTTTGCAAAGAAGCTGGAACTGAAAGAGAAATGAGTGGGGGATTAACGTTTTGAATAAACGCCGTTTCAATGGCAATTATACATTGTTGTAAGTAACTTTTATTTCTTAAGCTCTAGATCTTCCCAATTCACTTCACCCTCTTCAATTAATTTGATTAATGTCTTTTGGGCGAAATTAGCTGCAACTTTTAAAAGTTCGGTCTTATCATTTTTTGAAAATTTACCATTATGCACCTTTCTCTTTATCCGGGTTTTGATTATTTGCATTACTCCCACTGCGGAGTATAGAGAGAGATTTCCATTCTTTCCCAACAATCATTCTTGCTATATAAACAATTTGCCCAACGTGGTAACTTACGTGTGCAAGCGAACGGTGCAGTGCATCTGCCACAGTTAATTCTTTTTCTCTTATAGTAATTGTTTTATCCAAGTCATCATCCGATAAATCATCCAGAGTTGTAAAGAGCACAACCCATCCATCATCCCATAACTGTAATAATTCTGATTTTGTTAGATTTCTTTCCTCAAATTCTGCATCACGTTTTCTCCACGGTTTCTCTCCGTCTGTTATCAAAAAATCAGTGAACCTTGAATTGAGGTTGCCTGCAATGTGCGCCGCAATAACTGAGATTGAATTATTATCATCGCCGAACACCTTATTTAATCCATCTTCCGGCGTTTGTTTTATAGCACCTTCACCAAGTTTTTTGTAACGAAGATATTCATATTTAATTGATGAGATTATCATCCGATTATACTTTTATATTTAAACTCTTCTGTGCCTTCCCATTTTCTATGGGAGAAAAAAACCATCCTTCTCCGAAGGAGTCCTTCGGACATCCCGCCTTTAAAAAATAGATAAAAATGGGGTTACTTTGTTAACCAATCTTTATATAATTCCGGTCTTCTATCCGGTAAAAATAATTTTTTCGCGTGTGATGTTTTTACTTCTCCCGGATCAATATCGCAGTAAAGTATTTCCTCTTTTCCTTTTTTAGCTTTTGCAATTACAATGCCTTCGGGATTGCAGACAAAAGACTCACCTGCGAAAGTTAAACATTCTTCTTCACCAACCCTGTTACACAACGCTGTAAAATATCCATTTTGAAATGATGCTACTCTTAACTCGGCTTCGTAGAGACCTTCGGGCCATTCGCCTACTACACCAGCTTGTGGAATGAATACCACTTCGGCGCCTTTCAATGCAAGCCCGCGCATATATTCCGGGTAGTGTCTGTCATAACAAATTGCAATTCCTATTGTGCCGAATTTACTTTCATAAACAGGAACACCATTATTTCCCGGATCGTAATATCCTTTTTCGTGAAAGCATGCATAATCTGTAATGTGTATCATTCTTGTTACACCAAGAATATTCCCATCAATATTAATTACAGGTGAGGAATCATAAAAATTGTCATCATCTTTTTCATAAAGATTTGGAATAATCACAACTCCAAATTCTTTTGCAAGTTTTGAAAATACTTCGGTAGTCGGACCAGGAATAGTTTCAGCAAGTTTTATTTTATTTTCACCAACAGGTTTCTGTGGATAGAAGGGAGTAAAAGCAAGTTCGGCAAAACATATAATGTTTGCTCCATTTCCTGAAGCTTCTTTAACTGAGCGAACAGCTTTATCTATATTTGATTTAATGTCTTGCGATGCGGTTTGTTGGATAAGTGCGATTTTCATAAAACTGTTTTACTCCTTCGAGCTGGCTTAATCTATACTAGTACAATAAACTAATTTAATTACTATAACTTATTCTGTAAATTTTTCCTGCAAAATCATCAGAAACTAAAAGAGAACCATCAGGCATTTGCTGAATATCTACAGGTCTGCCGGAAACGGATTCACCTTTTAACCACCCTTCAGCAAATGGTTCATAACTTATTACTGAACTGCCATTTAATCGTATAAGTGTAATTCTATAACCAATTTTTTCACTCCTGTTCCAACTTCCATGCTCAGCAATAAATATTTGATTTTTATATTCCGAAGGGAACATATCCCCGGTGTAGAAACGCATTCCGAGAGAAGCAACGTGGGGACCAAGATCCCGGGCAGGCAAAGTAAATTCAGATGCCGTATGACCGCTGCCAAATTCAGGATCAGGAATGTTTGTTCCGTGCCAGAAAGGAAATCCGAAATGTAAATCTTTTGAAGGTGCGTGATTTAATTCATCGGGAGGAATATCATCGCCCAGCAGGTCCCTTCCGTTATCTGTAAACCATAACTCATTTGTTACGGGATGCCAATCAAACCCAACTGTGTTGCGAATGCCGTTTGCAAATATTTCAAAATCGGTTCCATCAGAATTCATTCTTGTAATTGATGCAAAACGTTCATCTGATTCCAAACAAACATTGCATGGTGCTCCGACCGGAACATACAATTTTTCATCCGGTCCAAACCTGATGAACTTCCAACCATGATGAGATTTGGTGGGAAAATCATCACGTACAATTACAGGAGAAGGATTATCGCGAAAAGTGTTTTCAATATTTTCGTACTTTAATATTCTGCTAACTTCTGCTACATAAAGAGCACCATCTTTAATGGCGACACCGTTCGGCATTCTCAATCCTGATGCTATAACAATTATTTCATCTGCTTTAAAATCATTATCGTTATCTACAACCGCATAAACTTTATCGGATGAACGCGTACCAACAAATAATATTCCGTTTTCACTCAATACCATCGACCTTGCATTTGGGACATCTGCATAAGTTTCAATAATAAAACCGGGTGGTAAAGTTATGTCATCGGTGTTTATCTGCCCGTTATTCGTATCGCAGGAAATTAGTGCAAGTGTAAGAAGACAAATTAACATCGCAGGTTTACTATAGTTATATATTCTCATAGTTTTCACCTCAAGTTTACGGCCTTTATTACTTCACATTGAAGTTGAGGCATGCTTTCAAATTTTGAATCAGTTAATAATATTATGAATATTTTTTTATCCGGGTCAATCCAAATCGAGGAACCGTTATCAGCAATATAACCAAAAGAAGTATCCAAAAAATCATTACAAATATTTACTTCAGAAAGGTATGTGTCCCATCCTAATCCCGAATAGCTTTCCGGTAATTGCGGAGTTGTAAATAGTTTTATAGTAGTAGCAGATATATACTGCTCTCCATCATAATAACCACTTTGTAAAATCATCTGTGCAAATATTGATAGATCATCGGAAGTGGAATATAAACCATCAAATCCGTTAGCACCATTCATTATCCTGTTTAGTAAATTTGTTTGTGAAAGATAGCTTCCATATTGGAACGGGTTTTTATTCATTATGCTATTATCCGCGTTCAATTTTTTGGTGGAGAGAAAAAATGTGTTATCCATTCCAAGCGGTTTGAACAATCTTTCATTCAGGAATTCATCAAGCGGTTTTCCTGCAATCTGTTCAACAATTAATTGTAAAATTAATGAGTTTAATTCGCTGCGGAGTATTTGCTTACCTGCTTTATATGTTAATTTACTGTTTGATAATGCGATCAGTAAATCATGTTTGTTCCAATCTATATTCATCGAATCGATTTCTCGCCCAATTCCGGAGTTATGAAGAAGTAAATTTTTAATTTTAATATTATCCTTTCCTTTCCCAATAAAATCATTAAGATGGTAATAAACCTTATCATCAAGTGAAAGTTCACCATCATCTATTAAAAGCATAACAGCAGAGGATAATGCTACAGGACTGGTGAGCGTACCTAAATTAAAAACACCTTTTTTTATTAAGCTGTCATTTGTATTCGCAATTTTCCCAAAGGAATTCTGATAGATAACATTACCTGCGTTGCTCACGATAACATCTGCTTTAAAAACTTTATTATTTTTAATTGAATTAATAATAAGAGTATCAACACTAAAAAATAAATTATTATTTACTGTATAAGTAAGTTTAGTGATGGTAGTGCTATGCAGTTTTATTCCAGAACCTATATGATATTTAGTATCGGGAATTGAAACAGGTAATCTTCCGGTAATGTTGGTTTCGCCGAGCAATGCTTTGAGGCAAGCCTGCTGAGAAGCAAGTGTATAACTGTAAGTATTTAAATATGTATGTGTAATTGGAAAAGAAGATAAAAGATAAGGGTTCTTAAAGCTGATCAAAATAACAGGCGCTTTTAATCTAAGTACCTTTTTAATAAAACGTAATTGTCCTCTTCTCAATTTTTCTTCACCCTTTTTTTCTTTTACGTCCATAAATACCGGTATCAAAATCAAGTCAGAATTCTTAATGGAAGAGATAGCACTGCTGAACCCTCTCTGTTTAGTTTTTTTTGTTATCAGAAGAGAATTGATATCACCCAATCTTCGTGAAAGAAGATGCTGAAAAAAAGTCGCAGTTTCATTCCCATCTCCGTCGGTGACTGTAACGCAGGAAATTATTTTGTACCTTGATAAATCCAGAGGAATTACTCCCGCATTATTTTTAATTAATGTTATCGATTGCTCAGCTATCTTTTTTGCCAACCTTTTGTTGGTTGAATTATTTATTGAATCGATAATGGAATGAGTATTTAATTTTATCTTTCTATCAATTTTCAACCATCTTTTAGCAGAAAGTATTTTTCGCACACTTTTTTCAATTCTTTCCTCAGATATTTCTCCGTTTGTTACAGCATTATAAATTGCATTGATAGCAGTAGAGGGCTGCGGAGGTATAAGTATAATATCGTTGCCTGCCTTTACTGCAAGAGCAACTATTTCTTCCGGTGAATAGGAATTGTAATTGTTTATCGCATCCATGTTCATCGCATCAGTAACTACTAAACCATCGAACCCAAGAGTATTAATTAAAAGGTTTGTAATTATGGTTTTAGAAAGAGTCGCAGGAAGTGTGTCGTATGCGGGTACTTCAAGATGACCAACCATAACAGATTGAACACCGGAATTCACTGCTTGCATAAAAGGATATAACTCATTCTCAAATAATTTTTGTTTATCTCCTGAAATCAGAGGTAAATCGGTATGTGAGTCAATTTCGGTATTACCATGCCCGGGAAAATGTTTAACAGTTGCAATCATTCCGCCGTGCTTTGTTCCGAGTATAAATGAAGAGACAAATTCGGAAACAGTAAATTTGCTTTCTGAAAATGATCTCGTATTTATAACAGGGTTAAGCGGATTATTATTGATATCAGCGACAGGCGCAAAGTTTTGGTGTACTCCAATTAAACTGCTTTCCAGGGCAATCGCAGCAGCCAATTCATAACCTAGCTGTGAGTCTAATGTAGCACCAAGCGCCATACTGTGCGGATATTCAAGTGCATCATCAATCCTGCTTCCCAGTCCTCTTTCATAATCGGAAGCTATAAGTAGCGGAACTTCAGATAATAATTGCATCTCATGAATAAAATTTATTTCTTGTTCTAATTCTCCCTGGAACATTATCAATCCGCCAATCTTATAATCTTTTACAAGTGCAACGGTGCTGTCGTAATCAGGCGATAAAGTATCCATATAACTTCTGTATACCGGTGCCATTATCATTTGTGCACACTTTTCTCTAAGACTCATACCAGAGATTTGTTTTTCAATCCATTCTTTATCGGTTTCAGATAATGGAAATACCGAAGGATATTTTTCATCATTTAAAGAAATAGAAGACTGACTGATCACATTATTTTCGTAAGATGAAAAAATAAAAACGGATAATATTAATACAATAATTCGATATGAATAAAGTTTAAGTTTCACTGCCCTCAAAAAAAATATTAATTGAATATTATAATATAAGAATTGTAAATCAGTCTACTTTCTTTCGTTGGATGGCAGAAATTGTTGGTCTTCCTTTTCCAGGTAATTAATAAATTGGATGAAAGATCGTACCGGTTACAAAGCAGGAGGTGCTTGATTCAATGAAAACTCCGTACCCAACCAACAATGAATAATAGTTTTACGCTTGCTACCTGGTTTTAATAGCAAATACAGATGGTACTACAGATAGAACTCCAAAATCCATCAGATAGAAATATGGAAACGCTGTTATTATATTAAGCTATAAACTAAAATTTAAGTATTTCGCTGAATAAACAACGGGTCTTAATTCTGGTCTGCTCCCTGGTATTGAGCGTTGCCGAAAGCCAATATCGGATAAAAAATAATTCCAAAAAAAGCTAACCCTAATCCGAATGCTGCGTCTTTACCAAATTTCTTTGCAATTTCTATAGATACTATTATTCCAATAACAAAGTTTACAAATGGAATTATATATAGTATTAACCACCATCCGGGTTTGCCCGCAATCATTAGAAAAAGGTAGATATTATAAATCGGAATGAGAATGCCCCAACCCGGCTGCCCTGATTTCTCAAAAACTTTCCACATCGAGACAATAACAAAAAGAGTAAAAGCTAACATAATTAGAATTACTAGTACACCGCCAAAATCGTCCATCAGAAACCTCCTAATAGTTTATATTAAAGCAATTTACAAAAAGATAAAATAACTCATCCTGCAAGCCAAATACAAAGTAATCATAAATAGTTAAGATTAAAAAATATTTTATAAATTTTTTTTATAATAAATTTTTAGAAGCGAGTTAATCATCATCAGTATAAACCTGCATCCATTCCGGGAGTTCTGCAGTAGGAGGTTTCTTGCCGTAAATAGCATCATCCATAATCACTGCAAACCACCTGAATGTTTTTGAGTTTCTAATGCCGAACCGTATAAAGTTGTGAAACAGGTTATCAGGATGAGAGAATGGACAAACAGCTATACACCTACCACAGTCGGTTCCTAAAGCGTTCCATAAAGTAAAACATGCTTCAGAATTTATCTGCCATCTTCTAACACCATCAATATCTTTTTTATCTTCAAAAGAAATTGCCTTGCTCGGACAGGCAACTGCACATTTGTTACATATCTTACAAAAATCTGTTACGCTGTAATCTGGTTCCCTTTTATCAATGAGAAGAGGAAGATCAGTTGTAATAACCGAAATTCTAACACGTGGTCCTAATTTCGGTGTCATAAGTAAACCCATCCTTCCAATCTCTCCTAAGCCGGCATCTCTTGCAACCAGGGGACAAACAACCTGGTAGTTGCCATCGATATGGGCTCTTGCAGAGTAACCAAGGTTTCGAATAAACTTAGCTACCTGGATTGCAACTGTTCCTGAATCTAAATATTGCTGTCCCGATTCCATGACGATTGAACCTGTCGGAGCAGAATGTATCATCAAATGATCCATCTCTGTTGTAAATGCAATTGCATATTTATGATTATTCAGAACCGGTTTTCCATACCTCTCGCCTCTTCCGCCTGTTGTATATAGATGATAATCTTTTAGCTCAGTTACACCGCAATCTTTTGCACCTAATTTTATAGACCATTTTTTGATGAACTCTGTAATTTCTTCGGCTTTAACTTTAACAGGGTTTTCTGATGGTTCACCATCAACCATTGCATGTAATTTAGAGATAGTTCCAAAACTTGAATCTGCGGCAGCAAAGTGAAATGGATTGTATTGAGTTGATCCCGGTTTTAGTAATCCCGGTCTTTTGCGGAACTTATCATCCAATATTCTTTTGTCAGGATTATTTTCATAGTATTTCTCAAACCGTTCAGAGTCTTCTTTCAATTCTTTTCTAGAGAACATAGTATCTCTTTCATCGATCCGGTTTAGCGGAGTATCGTTTTCTATTTTGTTTCCTCTAATTGGTAAAAACAGAATTAATGTTATTAAAGAAAAAATCGATAACAGCCCGATAGATAGTTCATCTTTAAAAGGAAGGGGAAGAAATGAAGAAATAAAAAATGGGAGGGGAAGAAGTAAAGCAAAGATGGCAAGTCGGAAAACCGCTGTTTTTTCATTTTCCCTTATCGACGTGATAATCCCATACGAGAAGAAAACAAATAATACAATTCCGATTAGAGCATTGAGTTTAAAAACTGTTTCCATACATAATGTATAAGATTATTATGTTAAACTTACACTTCTTGTAAATAATAGCAAGTTCTCAATCTTGTTGCTAAAAATAAACGGTAATTCCAAAATTTATACTGTTCGCCGTTATGCTAAAATAATTTTCAGTCGATTCCTTTCTAAGCACTCCTTGCTCAACCATACTATCGCGAGACCTGTACATAAATTTCATTCCATATTCTGCAGACAGACTCATATATTTATGAAACCACCACTCTATGCCTAAAAGCAGATCCACTCCCAAAGAATAAGAATCATCAGTGCGTTTATATTTTTCAATGGGTTCTTTTTCTCTAATTTCTGCATTGGAAGTAGTAGTGGAATAACTAATAAAAGGACCTCCTCCAGCAAAGAATGAAATGTCGTCTGTACCCTTTACGTACCTGATATATTGAGAGTTAACTGTAATACCAAAACTGCTACTATTAATTTTACTTGTATTAACACTTACTGTATCAATTAGATTACTACTCACCTCTGCATCAGAATCACTAAATTCAAGCATAAGCCCCCAATCTTACTGCATCTCTTGTACTGAAATGATATTTACCGGACAGAGTTGATCCCTGGAAATCTGAGAGTCTGAAATCACTAATTATCTGGAACTGTAACGCAAATTTCCCGTCCAATGAATCTAAATAAGATGTGCTTTGAGAGAAACAGGTAGATACAAATATTAGTGAAGCAAACAGAAATGTGGAATAAATTTTTAATAAAGATCGAAATAACATAACCCCTCCCTGGATAATGATTAAAATTAATTACAATCGCTTTTATAAAACTAACAAATTTAAATCACAAATAATATCTCAAATGAATATCAATTCAATGTGTTTATTACTGCAACGTGAAGTGCGGGAAAGCTTAAGCCGTTGGGGCAGGTTGTTTTAACATTTAATTACTACCACTCTACAATAAATCAAAAACCAATTTTAATGCGTGGTCTATTTCCTGCATTATAACAGTTGATAATTTACCACGTACCTTTATTAATCTAATCCGATGATCAATCGGTCTGGTTTGCAGGCAGTCCGCAATTGATTTTTTAGTCAAACCATTTTCTTCTGTCGGTTCCAATTCAATATTTGTTTTTATTTTAGACTTTTTTTCATTCCAGTTAGTAACCGGCACTCTCTGATTATAAATATCATTGGTTACAACTATGCAGGGAAGAACCTTTCCTGTTTCAGATCCTTTAGTATGATTCAGATCAATATCTATTAGAAGCCCTCATCTTATCTCGTTCATTTGGGCCAGCTATCTATTGCAGAATTTGTTAATCCCTTTAATTCATCATCTGTTTCATAAAGTTCTGCATAAAGATTGGCATCCTCTTCCAACTTCCTTCTCTCAATCTTTTTCCTGAATTCATCAATCGCTTCACGTACAAGTGAACTTTTATCCTTGAAACCCATTTCTCTAAATTTATTTATAAAATTCAATTGTTTTTGTTCAAGACCTATTTTGGACTGTAACACAAGCGCCTCTTTAAGTTCGTAAATAAGACCTTACTATTGGGACTAAAATATGGTTTTTAAGAAACAAAAAATAGATATCTAATATTCACTTTAAAATCAATTCAATGCGTTTATTACTTCATCATGAAGTGCAGGACGAACTTTATATAATTTTTTATTTTCCCTGGTGGGATAAACCCTGTTGGTTAAAAACACAAGAAATAAATTTCTTGTTGGATCAATCCATACAGATGTACCTGTAAAACCTGTATGTCCGAAAGAAGTAATATCAAATAAATTTCCCGCAGATGATTTCTCTCCCGATTTTGTATCCCATCCTAATAATCTTGTGCTTTTATCAGAATACCTGTTTGTGAAAAGTTTTACCGTCTCAGGTATTATTAGTTGAATATTTTTGTAACGCCCTCCATCCAAAAGCATTTGCAGCAGATTGCTTAAATCTTTGGCAGTTGAGAATAACCCAGCATGTCCGGCAACACCATTTAGCAACGAAGCGGTTTCATCATGCACTTCTCCCCATACTAATTTATTGCGCCAGTAATTATCATATTCTGTTGGAGCAATTTTATATATTAATGAATCGGGAGGATTGAAAAAAGTTGAATTCATTTGAAGCGGTATGAAAATCTCTTCTTTGCAAAAAACATCAAATCCTTTACCGGTTACTTGCTCTACAATTTTTGTTAGAGTTATAAATCCCAAATCCGAATAAACTGTTTTGCTGCCCGGTTTGTAACTTAAAGCAGTTTTATAAATGTCTTTAATTATTTCGTCAGCCGAAGAAAAAATTTTATAGAATCTTTTAAATGCGGGTAATCCGCTATTGTGAAGCAGCAAATTTTTTATTGTTACTTTTTCTTTTCCATTTTGTGAAAATTCGGGGAGATATTTTGCAACGGGATCATCTAATGAAAATAAGTTTTTATCATAACATATCATTACAGCGGTAGTAGTTGCGATTACTTTTGTTAATGATGCAATATCGTAAATGGTATTTATAGTTACCGTTGCGGAAGTATCATCATAAGTTAAATGCCCGAAAGCTTTTTCATAAATTATTTTCCCTTCTTTTGAAATTAGAATAACTGCTCCAGGGAATGCACTATCCTTAATAGCCAATTGAATAATTTCATCTACCTGAATAAAATCATATTCACTTTGCTGATTATTGTTGTTCTGGCATGAAACGTTCAATGCGCACAAAAGCAGAACTGCAAAAATTATCAGCATGAGTTTCATG
>Ga0114950_10002159_pt1 | contig 15045 bp, 10 predicted proteins | sample N075metaG_FD_83503 | JGI IMG/M metagenome (GOLD analysis project Ga0114950, IMG submission 83503) | Deep subsurface microbial communities from Kermadec Trench to uncover new lineages of life (NeLLi) - N075 metaG | ecosystem: Environmental > Aquatic > Marine > Ocean trench > Sediment | place... | reverse complement strand
TCGCCAGCAGGAAAACCGGCACCGTGAAAATGAGGCTGGCGTAGAAACGGCGCCGCATGTCGTCGAGCTCGGGATTGTCGTCGTCGAGCACGACTGTCATGGGCTCCAGCGCCATGCCGCAGATCGGGCAGGAACCGGGCTCCTCCTGCTGGACCTCGGGATGCATCGGGCAGGTGTATCGAATCGCCGGTCCGGCGATCTCCTCCGACTCGAGCGCCATGCCGCACATCGGACAGGCGCCCGCGGCCGGCTCGCGCACCGAGGGGCACATCGGGCAGACCCAGGCGGGGATACCCGTAGTCAGGCCCTCCGCGTCTTCTACGACACTCTCAGCCGCGGCGGCACCGTCTCCGTGACAACAGTGATGTTCCGGCTCCTCCATGCCGTGATAGTAGCCCGGAATTTTTCAACGGGTGGTGTAGAGCGACTGCGAGGGCGCCGTGAAGATCCGGTACACGCCCACCGTGCACAGCGGCAGGGCGAACAGCAAGAGGAACCCGTAGGCCATCACCGTGTAGCCCCTCGACACGAGCTCGATGAGCCCGAGTCGCGACAGAACGGCGGCGAGGGTCAGTACCGTGACGGTCAACGCCCCGACCTGGCCGCGGCTCATCGGCGGCCGCCCGACCTCGGCGAGGTTTACCGCAACGCGGTCGACGATGGCGTGGATCATCCCGGTGCTCGTTTCGACCAGCGTCCAGACGATAACGAACGCGAACACGGCGAGCAGGGTGCCGCCGCCGACGCGACCCAACATGACCAGCCAGGGAACATTTGCGGCGGTGACCTCGGCATCGGGGTAGTAACCCATGATCGCCAAATAGGTGAGCACAAACGGCACCGTCGCCATCAGCCCGGCGATAAGGCCGGCGCCGATCGCCTGGCGTCGCTCGGTCAGTCTGTCCAACGTAAAGAACGTCGCCGGCATGGTCGCCAGGTTGTAGCCGACGTAGAGCACCCCGACACCGAAGGCGGCGGCAATCGACGGGCCGCCATCACCTCCCTCTGTGCCCGACCCGGCGCGCAATGCCGCCATGGTCTGCGGCCAGCGTTCGTACAGGACGGCGCCGGCGAAGACGATGTAGCCGGCGTACAGCACCGCGGAGCCCACCGTCTTGAAACGCTCGATGGCAGCGCGGCCAGCGGCGTTGAGCGCCCCTACCAGGCAGATCACCACGACGACGCCGACCCAGTACGGCAGACCGAGGATCTCCTCGACAACGTCGCCGGACGCGGCACCGACAACGGCGATCACGAGGATCGCCATGGCCACGAACAAGGCGTCGAACAAGGGCCACACAGGACCGATCAACGCCCGCACGAAGTTCCGATAGTCGTAGGCTCGGCTGACGCGGGCGAACTCGAACGCCAGCACGCACATGAGCGAGAAGCCCAGGAAGATGGCGGCGATACTCCACAGGCCGCGGGCGCCGAAACGCGCGCCGTACTGGACGATCTCCCGCCCGGTGGCGTAGGCACCGCCTATCAGGACCGACTGAAAGACGATCCCCGGCAAAAGGTACTGCTGGAACTTGCGCATGGTCGGGCTACTATACTCGCCATGCTCCGCCTCGCTGGCGATACGGTCAACATTTCTGCGGCGATCGTCGAGGCATCGCCCGACGCCATCATCACCGCCGACCTCGATGGCCGCATCATGAGCTGGAACGCCGCCGCCGAACGGATTATCGGCTTGTCGGCCACCGAGGTCATCGGTAAAGAGCTCGCCCCCTTTATCCCCGGGGGAAGTCGCGACAACGCCGACCGAATGCTGGCGTTAGCGCGCGCCGGGGAAACCGTTCAGGGGCGCGAAGTCACCCGCATGCATCACGACGGGTCGACGATCGTCGGCTTGTTGACCTTGGCACCGATCCGCGCAGCCGACGGCGTCGTCTGCGGCACAGTGGCCATCTTTCACGACCTCACCCAGGAAAAGGAGGTCGAGCGGTTTTTGCGGCGCAACGAGCGCTTGGCGTCAATCGGAACCTTGGCTGCCGGCGTCGCGCATGAGATCAACAATCCGATCGGCGGCATTCTGATGGCGGCGCAGTACGCGCGAACATCGCTCGACCGGCCGGACGCACGTGCCGTCGTCGACAAGGCTCTCAGCGACATCGAAGCCGACGCCAAACGCTGCGCCGCCATCGTCCGGCGCTTGCGGCGTTTCGCCAACGCCGAACGGGGCGAGCGCTCCAAATGTGACGTCAACGACGTGGTGGAATCAGCGCTCCGCATCGCCCTGCGGAGGGTCGACGACATGGCTGCCGAAACGCGCTTCCAGCGCAACGACGCATTGCCTCGCGTTTCGATGAGCCGGCCGGAGCTCGAGCAGGCGCTCGTCAACCTGATCAACAACGCGCTCGAGTCACAGGGCACCGAGGTCCGCATCGCTGCCACCATCGATGAGCCGAGCGACAGCCTGCGGATCACCGTGATGGACGACGGGATCGGCATCCCTGACGACGTGATCGACCACCTCTTCGATCCCTTCTTTACGACCAAGCGGGGAGCCGGCGCCGCCGGCCTCGGGCTCAGCCTGGCACACGCGATCGTCGGAGATCACGGTGGATCGCTCGATGTGACAAGCTCGCCGGAGCGGGGAACGACCGTCACGGTGAGCCTCCCACTTTCTCCCCGGAACACGAAGTAAGCGACGTGCGCGTACTGATCGCAGACGACGAAGAACACTACCGCGATTACCTGAGGGTGAGCCTGGCGGAGCACGGGCACGAAGTAAGCACCGTCGACACCGGGCGGGTTGCGATCGATCACGGCGTCCGCTTCCGGCCGCACGTCCTGGTGACCGATTGGATGCTCCACGATCAGATCCATGGGCTCCGTGTCTCGAACGTGTTGCGCGCCGTCGACCCGAGCCTTCAGGCGATCGTCATTACGGGATTCCCTTCCACCGACCTGCAGCGAGACGCCCGTCATTCCGGCGTCTACCGCTTCATCGAGAAGCCGTTCGAGCTCCAGGAGATGATCGATGCGGTCAACGGCGCCGGTACAACCAAGCACTCCGGGCAAATCGCCCTGTTCGGGGTCATCGAGGTCGACAGCGTCGGGCGCATCGTCAACACGAACTGCAAATCGCGGGAGATGTTGGAGCGCACCAACGTCGGCCCCGAGGCGCGACGGCTCGACGAGTTGTTCGGCGCCGATGCCATCACCCACCTGGTCGAGTCGAACGAACGTTGGATTCGCGGACACCCGGCCGCCGGCGAGCCGATCGAGTGGCTCATGCGCTCCAAGACCTGGCCCGACGGAGGCATCCTCGTCGTCCTGCCGAGCGCATCGGAATCGATGCGGGGCGATCCGCTCATCGAGACACTGCTGGAGATCGACCGGCCGCGCCCGGTGCGATGGCCGTTCGGCGACCGCGTGTTGGTCATCGACGACGTTCGCGAGGTGCGATCGCTATGCGCCCAGCTCCTCGAGCAAGTCGGATGCGTCTGCTACAAGGCCGAAAACAAGGAGCTCGCCCTCAAGCTCTTTCGCGCCGATGAGAAGCTCGGCGTCGTGATCCTCGATTACGAGATGTCGGTCGACGACCTCGGCGGCTTCGCCGAACAGCTGGTTTCGATCCGCCCGGACGTCAAGATCGTCGGCACCAGCGCCGAGGACCATCGCCGGAAGTTCAAATCGATGGGCATCGAGCGTTACCTCGACAAGGGCTGGCAGATCGCCGACTTGATCTCGGTCGTCAAATCCTGATTTCGCTGGCTGTGCCCACGCCCTGGCCCGTAAGATCGACCCGCCAAACCCATCACCCCTTCACCACGGCCTGTTACTGCCCTCCCGGCCTCGCCGGCATCTCTCCCTCGGCAAAACGCGGCAGCAGGTCATCCCGCATGGCGAGCTGGTAGACCGCCGCGGCGATGGCGATCGCCGAACTCTTGAGATCCGCCTCGATGACGCGCTCGTAGGTGTCGAGGTTGGTGTGCCAGGTATGGCTGCCGTATTCGATCGGATCCTGGCTCATGCCGATACCCGGCAGACCCGCTTCGTTGAACGACGTATGGTCGGAGCCGCCACGACGCCGGCTGCGGGTGCTGGTGGACCCCATGAGCCCGAGGTCCTCGAACGGCGCGAACGCCTCGCGCAGGACCGCGGCTGCCGCCGACGGCCCAAAGACGCTGGCACCCCGCGCCCGGCCCGTCCCCGAGTCGATGTTGAAGTAGCCGCCGAACTTCTCAAACTCGGGCTTGGGGTTTTCGGCGCTGCCGAAGTGCTCCGCGACGTAGGCTTGCGAGCCCAGCAGCCCCTGCTCCTCGCCACCCCAGAGCGCTACACGGATCGTGCGTCGCGGCTGGACGCCGATAGCCATCAGGATGCGAGCCGCTTCCATCATCACCGTGCAACCCGTGGCGTTGTCGGTCGCACCGGTCGCAGCGTGCCAGGAATCGAGGTGCCCGCCGAGCATGATGACCTCGTCGGCCTTGTCGGTGCCGGGGATCTCGGCAATGGCGTTGTAGACGGTACTTCCCTGGGGATAGTCGCGGTTGAAGATCTCGACCTCGAGAACAACGCTATCGCCGTACTCGATCAGGCGTGCGATGCGGCCGAAGTCCTCGTTGCGCAGGATCGCGGTCGGTAGCGCCAGCGTCGGATCGTAGGTGCGGTTCGAGAAAGCTCGGATCTGGCCGTGCGGTCGGGCACCGTCATTGATGCGCACAATGGCGCCGTTGTCGATCAGGAACTGACCGACGCGCGCCCCAACCTCGCGGACGTTGAGCACGTCGGGGTCTCCCGCTCCCCGTCCGCCCCGGCCGCCACCGCGCCGGCCACCGCGCCCGGCGCCCGGCTCGCGGTTGGGATCGTACTGCTGGCGAAGTTGCTCGTCGTCGCGGCGCTTGCTCGGCTCGTTGAAGTTGACGCCCGGCTCGGCCGGCTCTCCGACCAAAACGATCTTGCCGGCGACATCGGCTCGGGCATCCGAAAAAAACGATTCGAGCTCCGCTTCCGTCGGCCCTTCCGGCGGCACCAGGTGGAACACGCCGGCGGTCACTGCACCGTCGGTGCTCGGCGTCCACGCCAGCACCTCACCCACCAGTGGGTCCTTGATCGGCGAGATCATGTGCACCGCGAAGCGCTCATTGAGCCAACCGGGACGGCCGAAGTCGAACCCCTCGAGGTGGGCGTTCGAAAACCCCCAGTCGGCCATCTGCTCGATCGCCCACTTGGCAGCGTTCTCGTGGTTGGGAGACCCGCTCAAACGCGGTCCGTAGCGATCGGTGAAGAAGTGCAGCGTGCGCATCACCTGCGAGTTCTCCCAGCCCTCCTCGCGGATCTTGGCGTTGATCTCCTCGGTGTCGGGAGCCTGCCGGCCGCTGGCGCTGGCGCTCGCCGTCGGCAAGGCGACGGCAACAGCAAAAATAGCGAACGCAACCGCCATCGAAGTCCACTTCGCGATGTCTCGGCTCATCTTCTCGTCTCCGCGGACCCGGGCACCGTGCTCACACCGGTTCCGGGCCTCTGGTCGTTGGGCGCCCTGGGGATAAGGAATCTTCTCGTGCCACCCTAGCGTGATGCTGGAAACTGTGGAGAGTCTCTCAGCACGCTGCCCGGTGGGTCAACGGCGCGGGATACCCGGTGCGTCGATCCCCGGCCAGGGGAACGGCCGGCCGCGACGCCGGCCGGCGTCGTGATCGTAGTGCGGGTGGGTAACCAGGACGACATCGGCCGAGACCCCCTGCGGAAAGTCGTAGCCGCGCCACACGCGGCTCGCGTAGGGGTCGATAAGAACGCTGGAACCGCTCGATGACTCGATTCGAAACGAAGCGTGGGCAATGTATTCGACGGTCGCCCCTTGGGAGGTCGCCGATGCAGGGCAGAGAAGGAAAGAACAGAGGAAGCTCGCGACCATCAGAACCCTGCTGCTAATCCGCATATCTCAACGCCCTTCGTCGCGAGGGCGTTGAGATATGCGGGTTAACCATCGTCGCGCGCGCGAAACACCGCGATCGAGCTCGTATATCCGTGCAGGAAGCTCTGGCCGCCGACGGGCCCGATCTCGCCGTTGCAGAAAAAGCCGCCGATCGGCAGTTGGCCGAGGTTCGCGGCGATCAGGTTGCTATCGTGATCGACGACACCGTAGAGGCGCTCACCCCTCCCGAGGCACGAAAAAAGTAATGCGCCCTCCGGACTGGCGCCGCCGAGATCCTGTTTGCAGCGGTCGAGCATCGCTTGCAGATCCGCCGCCGATGTCTTGGCGTCACGAACATGGAACTGCACCACCTGCCCGTTGTTGAGCCGTTCCCCGACCGCCAGGACGCCGGACTCAGGGTCCATCCCGATGACGTTGCGGATCAGGAAATCGCCGTGACGATACTCCTGCTCACCCTCTTGCATGACGACACCGAGGTGCAGGGAGCTGCGGAAAAGCTCCTGGTCGTCGGCCGACAGCGAGTCGTAGAGTTCCGACAGCACCTCGGTGGCCCGTCGACCCTCGAGCTGGCAGAGGATGTTGTCCTCGGCCCAGGTCACAAACAGCGGATCACCGATCGGCCGGCACCCTTGCGCGACGATCGTGTCCATCACGAGGTTGCCGCGCAGCACCACGCCGACCGCGCCAGCGGAGTGGACCTCAACGCCGGCAAATAGCTGGTTCTCTCCGGGGGCGCCGCCGCCGCTGACCAAGCCCCCTACCTTCGGACTCGCCGGATAGGCGTCGTCAAGCGCCCGAATCAACACGCCGGCATCGCAAGTAAACGGGTCGGGAAACAACACGAAGTAAGGTTCGCCGGCGGCGACGTCGCCGAACCGTCGTCGCCACAGGAGTGGCTCGTCGCCGAGCAGTTCCATTTCGTTGGGTAGCAGGTGGAACACCTCGACGTCGACCCCCGGCAACACGGCGGCGGTCAAGGCAAGTGCCGGCTCGTGCTCGACCTCACGGCCGCCACCGACGACGCCCGCAGCCGAGCAGCCGACCAAGGCGGCGTCCGGGTAGCGCTCCGCCACCGCTTCGACTACCAGCGGATACTGGTCTGTTTGGCTCGGGTAGGCAAACACCAGGACGAGATCGGGAGCCTCACCCTCGAGGTTGGCGGCAATGCCCTCGAGCGCTTCCTCGACAGCAAAGCGCGGGGATCGTTCGCGCGACAGCACCGACGACCATTTCACCGCCTCACCTCCCGCGCCCCGCCCTGACGAATCGTCACGCCACGACCTTCATCCCGAGAAGGTAGCCGCAATCAAGGGGGGCCGCCACTGGCCCGCATTCCCTGACGGGGTGCGTCCCGAAGGGCGGAAAGGGGCGGGAATGCAAAGCGCGTAACCAAGACCGGTCCGGGTCCTGCCACGGCGGGTTAGCCGTGGGCGTCGAGAACCTCGCGCACCTTCTGCACCAGCCGCTGGGGAGAGAAAGGCTTTTGCAAGAAGTTGGTGTCCTCCTGCAGGACGCCGTGCTCGATCAACGCGCCGCCGGTGTAGCCGGAGATGAACAAAACCTCCGCGTCCGGGATGATGGTGGCGAGACGCTGGGCGAGCTCACGTCCGTTCATCCCGGGCATGACGACGTCGGTAACCACCAGGTCGATCGGGCCCTCGTGGCGCTTGCATACCTCGAGCGCCTGGTCGCCGTCTTCGGCCTCGAGCACGAGGTAGCCGTGGCTGCTCAGGACACGGGTGCCGAGGAGCCGCACCATCTCTTCGTCCTCGACGAACAACAACGTTTCGGTACCGCGTAGACGACGTGACCCGGCCACGCTCACTTGCTCGCCCTCGGGACCGTCTTCATCCTCGGACGCAACCGGAAAATAGATCTGGAAGGTAGTACCTTTTCCGAGGACGCTGTCGACCTCGATGCTGCCGCCGGTCTGCTTGATGATGCCGTACACGGTCGAGAGCCCGAGGCCGGTCCCCTTGCCCTCTTCCTTGGTGGTGAAGAACGGCTCAAAGACGTGGGCCTGAGTCCGCGCATCCATGCCGAAGCCGTCATCGCTCACCGTCAGCAGGACATATTTGCCCGGCTGAATCGTGTCGTAGCGTCCGGCGCGGGCCTGGCGCAGATTGGCGTTTCGGATCTCGAGCTTGATCTTGCCGCCGTTCGGCATCGCGTCACGCGAGTTCAGCACCAGGTTGATAAGCACCTGCTGGATTTGCACGGGATCAGCCTTGATCGGAGCAGTTTCGTCGTCGAAAAACGTGGCCAGCTCGATATGGTCCCCGATGAGCCGCCGCATCATCTTGTCCATATCTTCGAGCACTGCGTTGAGTTGCACGACGCGCGGCTGCAAGACCTGGCGGCGGCTGAACGCCAGTAGCTGGGCGGTAATCGCAGTGGCGCGCTCCGAAGCCTGGCTGATGGCGTCCAGGTCACGCCGTAGGTGGGCGATCGCGGCAGGATTACTGTCGAGCGAGTCGAGGTCTTCCTTGGCGAGCTGGGCGTAGCCGGTAACCGCGGTCAAAAGGTTGTTGAAATCGTGGGCGACACCGCCGGCCATGCGACCGATCGCCTCCATCTTTTGCGACTGCCGCAGCTGCTCCTGTAAATCCTGCCGCTCGGTGACGTCGAGGCCGACGCCGATGACCCCGCACGACGAGCCGTTGCGATCGATGAGGGGCTCGACGTGACATTCGAAGTCGCGTCCGAACCACTCCACCGAGTACGTCGACGGGATGCCGTCGAGGGCGTTCATGTGGGCGGCGATTGCCGGGTGGGTCTTGTCGATCGTGCCGACGAACTCGAACAGATCCATGCCGCTGGCGGCGTCGGGCGACACGCGCAACTGCTGCAGCCCGGCGCCGAGCATCTCGGTGAAACGCAGATCACCGTCGGTGGTCCACAACACCGCGGGCATCTGCCGGATCACCATCTCGAGGCGCTCTTCGCTGCCGCGCAGCGCTTCCTCGGCTTTCTTCTGGTTGCTGATGTCGCGAAACACGATGAGGCGCCCGCAGTCGTTCTGATGACGATCGTGGAGCGGCCAGCTTCGCAACTCGAAGTTGCGTGGCTCGCCGCCGCCACTGAGCACCGCCTCGAGCTGCAGCTCATTGTTTGCCCCGGTTAGATCGTGCAGCTCGACGCGTCCCGAAAGGACGTCGTCGAAGTGACGTCCGAGCACCGTCGACGCGGCCTCGCCGATGGCGGTCTCGGCGGCCGGGTTGAGATCGACGATCCTCTCGTCAGCGTCCAGCACCACGAAGCCGTCGCTCATTTCCTCGACGATGCTGGCGCGGGCCACCGGCATGATGTCGAGGAACTGTTGCTGGGTGAGTGTCCAAAACATGGCGACCCCGGTGAGGGTGAACCCGAACGGGGTCGGGTCGACGACCACGGCGCCGGCAACGTACAGGACGTTGAGAATCCAGGGGGAGAGAACCGCAATGCCCACCGCCAATCCTTGCTTCCGGTACAGCGGCGGTGACAAGCGCATGGCGCGCAGCAGGACCATCGCCGCGGTCGCCCAAAGCAAGTACGAGTAGGCGGTGTGCACCCAGAACCACGGGCCGCGGCTCAGCCGCAACAGGTTGATCGATGATCCCTCGACAATCTCGGCGTGGGTCCAGATCAGGGAGTTGGCGCTCGGGTTCCACAGCAGCGCCAGCGTGATGAGCGGCACCGCCATCAGCAACGCCAACAGCGGAACACCGGGCTGGGCGACGCGATCGGCGTATTGCAGCGCGAAAACGAACCACGCAACCGGAATCAACACGATGCCGAAGTACTGGACCTTCGCCCAGAACACCTTCTGAGCCAACGGCTCGCTGAGCAGTTCCAGGCCGTAGGTCGCCGCCCAAAGGGCGACCGCCAGCAGGAGCGCCGTGAACGCCGTCGCTCCGGGTCCCCGCCGTCTCCAGCCGAGCCCGGCCACCAACAGGCAAATGAGCGCCGCGCCGAACAGCGGCAGCGCATACGAAGTCCAATTCCAGACCATCGAGTCTCCACGTCAGGCCGCCGGGGCACTCCGCACCCCGTACACCTCGAATGGCGGCGCACCACAACCGATGCGTCGCCATGAATGACGCTTATTGACTAATTTTGCCCAGAGAAATGGCCCTGCAATTAAGAGAAACTCACTATTGATTATTACAGGACCGAAAGAGTCATTCCAGACCCATCCGGGCAGGCCGTCGTGGACGGGCGATGGGGGGCCACGACACTTCGATGGCTCCCTGCCGCGGGCGGCGAGGCGACCACTTTAGTCGACGGAAAGTAGGCATGAATCGGACTCAGCAGGCATCCTCGAGCTGGCCCTCGATGGCTTCGAAGTATCGCTGGAGGGCGTCCACGTGGCGTGCGGAGGTCGCGACATCGCCTTCGCGAGCGGCCTGTTCGGCGCGGCGCGCGACCTCGTAGAGATTGACCGCGCCGATGTTGCCAGCCCTCGACTTGAGAGAGCGGGCGATCTGCGCTACTGCTTCGAGATCGCCGTTGTGCTGGCTGTCGCGGGCCCGGCGGATGGTATCCGGAACGGTATCGAGAAAGAGCTCCACCAGTTCGCGGACAAGGTCGTCGCCGCCCATCTTCTCACCGAGCCATTCCAAACGATCGGCGAGCTCGACAGCGCCTTCGTAGCCCATCAGCGGGGCATCGAACTCGACCGCAACGTTGCCGTCGTCGCTGCCATGCTCGAGGCGCCAGACGACCCCCGACAGCGTCTGCGGTAACACTCGTCCGGCGGCGACGAATTGAAGGTTTACCGGCATCGCGCCCTGCAAGCCACTGGCGTCCGACAGGCCGACCAGGGCACCGCCGAAGCTGAGGTTCACCGTAACCCCGTCGGCAACGAGCGTCGGCGCGCTGTCGGTCTTCACCACGTTCTCGATATGGACCGGATAGCGCAGATCGAAGCGACGGAACTTCCGCCTTTCCGGCCCCGGGTAGGTGTTCTCGGCCATGTAAAGATGCTCTCAGCGCGCCGCCATCAGTGTCAATCAAAATCCGACAACGGTAGGCTGCTGCTTCCTGACCGGGCACGAGGCACATGGGCAAAGCCGTACGGACCCGCGTCGACGCCCGTGCCATCTCCTGCTCGCCCGTGGTACACCTTGGGTGAATGGAACGTCCAATCGCCTCTTGCCCCGAGGAGGGTTCGTGCTCCGGAAAACACTCGCCTACACCGCACTGCTAACGACCGTTGTCGCGGTCGCCTTCTCTGCCGTTTCTTCCGCCGGAGCAACTCCGCCCGGACGCCAAGAAACCGCAGCCCCCGAAGCCCCGCCCGCGCAGGCGATGCTGAACGCCTGGCAAGCGCTTGCAGGCAGGCTCGCACCGGAACAAATGCAGGCGCTCGGGTTTTCCTTCGACGACGCCAAGAGACACGAATGGTTCTACACACCCGTCGACCGTGTCGGGCTCCGGATCGGCGACCTCGACGAGAACCAGATGAAGGAGCTGCGCGCGCTGCTCGACACCGGCCTGGGTGAGGGCGGAACCGAAAAGGCCTTCGAGATCGTGCAGCTCGAAGAGATCCTCTTCGCCACATCGGGCGGCCGCGAGATGCGTAATCCCGGCAACTACTACTTGATGACGTTCGGAATCCCGACCACCGAAGGCGCCTGGGCTTGGCGCTTCGAGGGGCACCACTTCTCGGCCAGCTTCACCATCGTCGACGACCACGTCGTGTCGGGCACGCCGGCCTTCTTCGGAGGCAACCCGGCCAACGTTCCCGAGGACTCCGAACTACATGCCGGGCTGCGCCCCTTCGGCCGCGAGGAGGACCTCGGTTTCCAACTGATCGATGCGTTCGACGACGAACAGCGCGAGCGAGTGATCGTCGACGTCGAGGCCCCGAGCGACATTCTCACCTCGAATTCCCAACGTATGGAGCTAGGGCCTCCCGAGGGGATTGCGGTCGCCGACATGAGCGACCCGCAGCGCGCCCTTCTCCGGGAGATGATGGAGCTCTACGGCACGCGGATGAACCCGGCGCTGCTCGACTACCAGCTGGCGAAGATCCGCCAGGCCGGCATCGACCGCATCCACTTCGCCTGGGCGGGCGGCACCCGGCCCGGCGAAGGGCATTACTATCGGATCCAAGGCCCGACGTTCGTCATCGAATACGACAATACCCAGGGTAACGCCAACCACGTGCACAGCGTCTGGCGTGATTTCGAGGACGACTTCGGCTACGACCCTTTGCGCGCCCACCTCGTCGCGGACCACGGGCTCGACAGCGGCGCAACGGATGAAAAAGACCGCGGCGCGCTTGGCAGCGACGCCGAGATCAAGCAGGATGAAGGCGCACACCAGCGCGCGCACCAGATGGGCGTGCCCCACAGCCATTCGAAGAACCGATAGGGGCGGGCCGGCGCTGATGGCCCCATCGAATCTCCGACGTCCCCATGAGGAGGGCAACACCCCATGAGGAGGACCTGGCTGTGAAAAAAACGGTTGGACTGACGATTCTTTCGCTGGTGATCGCGGCTGCGGTGGCCTTCGCGATCAACACCGGAACCGCCGACGCGGGCGGCGCTCCGGCGGTGGAAAACTGGCCCCAGTGGCGCGGCCCCAACCTCGACGGCACCAGCGGCGAGACCGGCCTGCCAACCACCTGGAGCGACACGGAAAACGTCGCGTGGACGCTCGAATTGTCCTCCTGGACAGGCGCCACACCGATCATCTGGGATGACACGATCTTCTTGACAGTCTCGCGGGTGCAGCGAGGTGGTGGTGGTGGGTTTGGCCGCCGGCGTCGCGTCAGGGGGGCCGCCCCCGCACAGCCCGCGGCGCGGCCCGCCGCACCCACCGAGGAATTGAACGTCGAGCTGTGGCGCGTCGATCGTCGCGACGGCTCGATCATCTGGAAGAACTTCCTCAGCGATGGCGACCACCAGGAACGCAAGCAGAACATGTCGTCGCCCTCGCCGGTCACCGACGGCGAGCACGTCTGGGTGATGACCGGTACCGGCTGGTTGCGGGCCTTCGACTTCGACGGTAACGAGATCTGGGCGCGCAACATCTCGAACGACTACTGGAGCTTCGGCCTCAACTGGGGCTTCGCGTCGTCGCCGTTGCTGCACGAGGACGCGCTCTACGTGCAAGTGCTGCACGGCATGAAGACCGACGACCCCTCGTATTTGCTGCGCATCGACAAGGCAACCGGTGAGACCGTCTGGATGGTCGAGCGCCCGACCGACGCCATCTTCGAGTCCCCCGACTCGTACACCACACCGGCGTTGCTGCAGTACGACGGCAACACGGAGATCGTCATCAGCGGCGGCGATGTCGTCACCGGCCACGACATCGAGACCGGTGCGGAGCTCTGGCGTGCCGACGGTCTCAACCCGCGCAACAACCGCAACTACCGCATCATCGCCTCACCGGTGGTCATCGGCGACACCATCATCGCGCCCACACGCGTGCGGCCGATGCTGGCGCTCAAAGCCGGCGGGCGCGGCGACGTCACGACGTCGCACTTGCTGTGGACGTTCGGCAGCGGGCCCGACGTGCCGACGCCGGTCTCGGACGGCGAGCTGTTGTATGTCGTCGGCGACAACGGCGTCGTCCACTGCCTCGAGCTCGCCACCGGCGAGGTCGTGTACACGAACCAGCGCATCGAGCCCGGCACCTACAGCGCCTCGCCGATCCTCGCCGAGGGCAAGATCTACATCATCAGCGAGGATGGGGTTACCACCGTCTATCGGGCCGGGCGCGAGTTCGAGATTCTGGCGACCAACCCGCTTCCGGGTTACACGCTGAGCACGCCGGCAGTGTCGCACGGGCACTTCTACATCCGTGCCGGCGACCGTCTGTATGCGATCGCCGAGGGGGCTGGGGACCGCTAGCGGGGCGAGCTCGTACCCTCTGGGGGTGACTGCAAGCGTAGGTCGAGGTTATTGCTGGTGGAGGGCGTACAGCTCGTTGCGGCTGTTGATGTAGAGGACGCCGTTGGCAGCCACCGGGGCGCCGTACACGGCGTTGCCGAGGTTCATCTCGGCGAGCTCTTCCATCTCGCGCCCGGCGCGCAGAACGATGACGTCGCCGTCCTCGTCGCCGAGGTAAACCTTGCCGTCAGCAACCAGCGGAGAACCCCACACCGCCGCGAAGGTGTCGTACATCCACACCTCTTCGCCGGTGCTGACGTCGAGGCAACGAAAGAAGCCGCTGAAATCCGCGACGTACAACAGACCGTCGTGGATCGCCACCGTCGATAGCGAGCGCCGGATTTCCTCCGTGCGCAACACCAAACCCGATTCGGTAATGTCGCCCCGTTGGGTCGCGTCGATGGCGTGCAAGCGGCCATTGCCCTCGCCGTTTTCCGGGTCCTGGCCGTTGGCCACGAACACCTTGTCCTCCCAGATCACCGGCGTGGCAATGATGTTGTTGCGGGTGCGCGGCCATTCCGCATCGGCCGGGTTGGTGTCGAACTCCCACAACATCGAGCCGTCGGCGATGTCAAAGCCGCGAACCCAGCCGTCGCCCTGGCCGAGAACGACCTGCACGACACCGCCGATCTCGGCAACCGCGGGGGACGACCACTGGCCGTGGAGCACGTATTCGCCGAGCGGCGCGGCGCGCCACACCAGCTCACCGGTGTTCTTGTCGAGCGCGATCAGGTCGGGGGCCTGCGGCGACGGCAGGCGGCCCTCCTCGTCCCGGCCGGTCGACGTGTTGACGATCACCAGGTCGCCGTAGACGGCGGGTGAGCTGCTGGTCATGTTGTGGGGGAACACGTCGAGCTCGCCGATCATGTCGAAGATCCACACCACGTCGCCGTCGGCCTCGCCGGCGCGGACCTCGCCGGTGAAAGGCCCATCGTTTTCGTGGTCGAGAAAACCCTCGGTATCGAGGGCAACGACCTCGCCACGGCTGCTGACGTAGTAGAGGCGATCACCGACGACGGTCGGCGACGAGCAGATGCCCTGGAACGGCCAGTCGTTGACCTGGCCGGCCTCCAGCTTGTCGTGCACCATCTGCCAGAGAAACTCGCCGTCCGACTCGCGGAACGCCATCACCACGCCCTTGTCGCCGGCGACCTCGGGGTCACGCATCAGGTCGTTGTTGGTGCCGATGAAGATCTTGCCGTCGGCGACCACCGGGTTGCCGTAGCTCGTCGACCCCAGCGCCGCCACCCACTTCACGTTGACGCCGGCGTCGGT
>Ga0114950_10002157_pt1 | contig 15055 bp, 13 predicted proteins | sample N075metaG_FD_83503 | JGI IMG/M metagenome (GOLD analysis project Ga0114950, IMG submission 83503) | Deep subsurface microbial communities from Kermadec Trench to uncover new lineages of life (NeLLi) - N075 metaG | ecosystem: Environmental > Aquatic > Marine > Ocean trench > Sediment | place... | reverse complement strand
TGCTCGCGATCTTCCTTGGCGCCGAGCACAGACGCCATACACAACGTATTTATCCGAAATATTGCTGCAACAGACCCGTGTTGATCAAGGTCTACCGTATTACGAGAGATTCGTTCGTCTATTCCCGACAATCCAGGATCTAGCGATTGCTCCTCGGGACGAGATATTGAAAGCCTGGGAAGGGCTTGGTTATTACTCGCGTGCCCGGAATTTGCACAGAGCAGCCACCGAAATTGTAGAACGATTTGATGGACGTATCCCGGATCAGGAAAATGATCTCAAGAGCCTTCCTGGCATAGGTGATTATACGGCTTCGGCCATTTTATCGATAGCGTACGGCCAACCATTTGCGGTTGTTGATGGAAACGTAATTCGTGTATTGTCCAGACTCACAACGTTTGCAGGTGATGTCAATACATCCGCAGCCAGACGACAGTTGAAGACGCTGGCAACCGATCTTCTGCCGGACGACAATCCTGGAGCGCACAACGAGGCCCTTATGGAGTTGGGGGCACTTGTGTGTTCTCCCAGATCGCCTTCCTGTGAGATATGTCCGGTCTCGAAGTTTTGTGGGGCCTATAGCATTGGTCGCCAGGAAGACTTCCCCGTAAAGACGAAAAAACGTCCTGTCCCTCACTATGACATCGCTGTGGGCATTATTACGTCCGACGATAGTCGGATTCTGATTCAGAAACGACTGGACACCGAGATGCTCGGCGGTCTTTGGGAATTTCCCGGAGGAAAACGAGAAGGCGCGGAATCTCTGAAGGAAACGTGCGCAAGGGAGTTGATGGAGGAATTGGGAATCACCGTAGATGTCGGAAAAGCCTTGACGCCCGTCAAACACGCGTACTCGCATTTTAAGATCACGCTTCACGGGTTTTATTGCACAATCGAATCTGGTGAGCCCGAGTCCGATGCGGGCAGGCAATTAGACTGGGTCGTGAAAGAGAACATCTCGAAATATGCTTTCCCGAGTGCAAATCGAATGTTGTTCGACGAATTGGGAATCGACTCTGGTGATTGATTCGTGATCGAACCAGAATTACGTATGACGATCGATTCGTGATCGAACCAGAATTACGTATTATGTGGAAATGAGTACCGATCTATTATTTTTACTCGGAGTGGGACTGTTCTACCTGCTACGGAGAATTTCCAAGCAGAATCGGGAGCGGGCCAGACAACATCAGCTTTCACAGGTGGAGGGAGATGTAGTCGATGGAGTGTTGGTTGACCCCGAAACCGGTAATCCAATTGAAGCGGAACCGGCACCCGAGCCGCATTCAATACTCGCATCCATCTCAGCGCTGATTGAGCAGGAAACATCCATGCACGCTCAGAGCCCGAATGTGGCTCCCGGACCCGATATCGCAACCGAAGATCGAAAACTTCCAGAACGCGTCGATACTGAATTTCGAGCCGCTGCAGATCCGTTCGAAGATGAGTGGCACACGGAAAAAAAATCAGAATGGTCCGACCAGACCACCGACTATTCGTTCCACAGTGTGATGGACAAAAGTCCATTCAGAGGAAGTAGCATCTCTGAGGACACGGACGACACGGAGTCAGTTGATGCATCTGAACCCGCGCTCGCTTCGGCGCGGCCAGAGCCCGAAGAAGTAGTTGATCCATTCGAAGATGACGGCGCCTTTGACGCGCCGGGTCTTGCGGAGCTCGATCGCATCCGACCGTCAGACCGCCTCAGGCGAATGTATCAGTCTGACAACAAACTCGCCGAGGCCATCGTGCTGAGTGAAATAATCGGATTGCCTGTCAGTCGTCGAACTCGGTCGGTTCGTCGCCGCCTTTCTTGAACATTTTGGCTCCGATAATTCCACCAATAGCTCCGAACGCAGGATACACGAGTAGCCCCCATAACATGCCCTGAAGCGCTTTCCCGATTGTCACAGGCGCATTCATCTCATCCACCATCTCATCGTACTGATCTGGCGGAAGAGTGTCACCGACCATATTAAGTATGTACTGTGAAAATACCTGATCACTTCTGATATCAAATACAGCGATGAGGATATAATTCAAAATACTGGCGACTACGAGCCCGAATATTGCGGCAAGCGCACCCATCTTGGCTCCGTCTCCCGTTTTGATTGTTAGTTCGTTCGTTTCTGTGTAATGCCAGACCGCTACCCCCGAACCGATCAATACGCCGAGGCAGCAGATCACGTTTATCATGCCCAGATATGAAGTACTAAGAATTGTAACTACAATTCCGCCCAGAATAATCGATTGTTGTTTACTCGGCATGGTCGTTTCGGGAGTTGAATCTGATTATTTGATCTTCGAATTCTGCCTGTCTCAAGAATACACAGGGCCTGAATTTACGAGGTTGACCCTTTAAATGTTGTTTTTCCTCGCACAGCTATTGTGCTTTTTTCGTCTTCCTGTCCCTGACAATATCAGAAATTCCTTCGGCCAGAATATATCCGGCAACGATCCCGAAAATCGATCCCGTAATGATGCGGCTGGCCGGAGTGTTCGACCATATGCCCAATACGTCGCCGCCCCAATCGACAGCCGCCGGAATACCTGCAAGTAACACGGTCGTTAAAATTCGCCTTCCTTCCAACGCCCGAATCCCTCGCGTGAAAGCGTACAATATCGCAGCCGCCGGGAGAGCCCAATAAATTCCCATACACCGATGACAGACGGCAAGCTGGACGTCGTATATATGGGGCGACCGCGTGAGAAGCTGATGGCACACAAACCCGAACGCTTTCATGACGCCCGCTCGGAGCCACTCAGGATAAACTGGAGTCAACGTAACGCCGGCAGCCAGCAGGAACGTGATTCCAAACGCAATCATCCATCCGGAGTGGCCGGGCGATCTGTAAAGATTCTCTTTCAACAAATTCCATTCTGTAGAACCGCGAGTATGTTCACAAAAATTTAACAACCCCAGCCTTCGAAACCAACGTTTGCGGAGCTGCCTGGAGCAAATCCGGGGAACCGATAATTTCTCCTTAAGTACCTGTGTTTCTGATTTTGATGCCCCACCAGGCACGACATCAACCATTTTTTTTGCCCTTATTTTAGCACTCTCATTGCTTGAGTGCCAGACGGGTGAATATCAATATCTGATTCCTTTAACTAAATAGTCGCGGAGGCTTACGCCAATGGCTAGCATTTCACCCTTAGGCGATCGTGTTGTGGTCAAACCACAACCTGCTGAAGAAAAAACGGCGAGTGGCCTGTTCATTCCGGATACTGCCAAAGAAAAACCACAGCGTGGTGAAGTCGTTTCTGTCGGCCCTGGTCGTGTAGAAAACGGCACCAAAATCGACATGACAGTCAGCGCTGGTGACACGGTCCTCTACGGAAAGTATTCCGGCACAGAGATCAATATTGATGATGATGACCTTCTCATCATGCGCGAAACAGACATTCTGGGCATTATCAAAGACTGATTAACCCGGACATCCCAATTTTAGAGGGCGTTCAGCCCCATCCTGATCAGACTTACCCAAAAGAATTATTATGGCAAAGCAGATTTTATTTGACTCGGAAGCCCGCGCCGCGCTGAAACGCGGAGTTGACAAGCTGGCAGACGCAGTCAAAGTCACGCTCGGTCCAAAAGGACGGAACGTAATTATCGAGAAAAAATTCGGCGCTCCAACAGTCACAAAAGATGGTGTGACAGTTGCGAAGGAAATTGAACTCGAAGACAATGTAGAAAACGTCGGCGCGCAAATGGTGAAGGAAGTAGCTTCCAAAACCAGCGATGTAGCCGGAGACGGAACCACCACAGCTACCGTTCTTGCTCAGGCGATCGTGGCCGCTGGTCACAAAAATGTGACTGCTGGTGCAAATCCGATGGACCTGAAGCGCGGCGTTGATAAAGCTGTAGTGGCCGTTGTTGAATCACTTCGCAAAATGAGCCAGAAGATTCAGGATCGTGAACGTATCGCGCAGGTTGCTTCAATTTCTGCAAACAGTGATCCTGCGATCGGGAACGACATCGCTGAAGCGTTCGAGCGCGTTGGCAAAGAAGGTGTCATCACCGTTGAAGAAGCTAAAGGAACGGATACAACGCTGGACGTTGTTGAAGGAATGCAGTTTGATCGCGGTTACCTCTCTCCATACTTCGTGACCGATGCTGACAACATGGAAGCGGTTCTGGAAGATCCGTACATCCTGATCCACGACAAGAAGATCAGCGCGATGAAGGACCTTCTTCCGATACTTGAGAAAGTAGCTCAGACGGGTCGCCCGCTGATGATAATCTCAGAAGACGTAGAAGGCGAGGCACTTGCTACCCTCGTCGTCAACAAACTTCGGGGAACACTCAAAGTAGCGGCGTCAAAGGCTCCAGGTTTTGGCGATCGCCGTAAAGCTATGCTTGAAGATATCGCCGTCCTTACAGGTGGTACGGTTATTTCCGAGGAAAAAGGATATAAGCTCGAAAATACCGAATTGGAAGCCCTCGGCCAGGCCAAACGTATGGTCCTGGACAAAGACACAACGACAGTTGTTGACGGCGCCGGAGAAAAAGACCAGATCAAAGCGCGTGGAAACCAGATCAAAGCACAGATCGAAACCACAACGAGCGATTACGATCGCGAAAAATTGCAGGAACGCCTGGCCAAACTGGCTGGCGGTGTCGCAGTTCTTCGCATCGGTGCGGCAACCGAGCCTGAACTGAAAGAGAAAAAAGCTCGTGTTGAAGACGCACTTCATGCTACGCGCGCAGCCATCGAGGAAGGAATTGTACCGGGTGGAGGTGTCGCTTATATCCGTGCGATCGACGCTCTTGACGACCTGGAAGGAGACAACACAGATCAGAATATCGGCATTGCGATCATTCGCCGTGCGCTCGAAGAGCCACTTCGTCAGATTGCAATTAATGCCGGCCTCGAAGGGTCCATAGTTGTTCAGCGTGTGAAAGAAGGCAAAGGCGATTTTGGGTTTAATGCTCAAACTGAAGTGTATGGTTCAATGAACGAAGCTGGTGTTATTGACCCGACCAAAGTCACGCGCAGCGCCTTGGAAAATGCAGCTTCGGTTGCAGGACTGCTTCTCACGACGGAAGCGGTGGTTGCTGACAAACCAGAACCGAATGCAGGAATGCCTGCCATGCCGGGTGGCGCGCCAGGAATGGGCGGAATGGACTTTTAGGTTAGCAGTTTCTCGCTAATTCTGGAATCCGATCCGGACAAGATCGAGAGGGGTGGAACTGATTGCAGTTTCACCCCTTTCTTATTTTTGAACGAATCGCTTTTAAATCGAATTACTTTTTGAACCAAATGCGCGGTTTTTATCCCGTTCCTCGCCTGCAACCATTACGATGATCGAGGCAATAATTGGTTTAGGATCGAACAAAGGAAACCGGCAAGATTTTATCCGTCGGGCCTTATCGCTGATAAAAACGACGCGCGGCCTGGTACTCAAAGACGTTTCCTCGGTGTATGAAAGCCCTGCCCATGTAATGCCCGGCGCTCGCGAACAGGCTGACTTCCTGAACGCCGTTTGCGCAGTAGATACAAAATTGAGTCCGGAAGAATTATTAACGGCGTGCCTCGCAATCGAAACCAAGTGTGGTCGCACGAGGACCCCGGATTCGCGATGGGAATCGCGCACGCTGGATCTCGACATTCTTCTTTACGGCAACATTTCGCTCAGCTCTGGAAATCTTACTATTCCACACGGGCGAATAGCCGGCAGGAATTTCGTCCTCGTTCCACTGGCGGAAATCCGCCCGGACCTGCATATTCCCGCTCCGATTGATACATCTGTTCAATATCTTCTGAACCAGTGCCCGGACACGGGCGCATTGCATCTCGTCAGTTCAAGAGCAAGCCTTTTAGGAGACGAAATAATTTGATCGAGAACCAAATTTCCCGGAATACCCTGAACGAGTCGGACGAGAGCCTGATCAAACTCCCGGATCATCTACAATACGTCGTAATCGAAGGCGTGATTGGAGCCGGGAAAAGTTCACTCGCTAAACTTCTGGCGGCGCGACAAGGGGCACAGTTGGTTCTGGAGGAATTTGACGCCAACCCCTTTCTCGCTCGATTCTATGAAGATCGTCCTCGTTGGGCGTTCCAAACTCAGCTCAGTTTTCTGGCAAGCAGATTTCGACAGCAGCAATCGTTGCACACCCGCGACCTTTTTCATCAGAGCACCATTTCTGACTACGCATTCGATAAAGATCGTATTTTCGCCCGCCAGAACCTGACGGGGGACGAGTTGCAGCTATATGAGTCGCTGTACACCATGATGCAGCCAACTACGCCCCTCCCGAACCTCATTATATATTTGCAGTCCAGTACGCCGAGGTTGATGCAGAACATCAGGAAACGAGGTCGCTCTTACGAGGTAAATATGGAAGAATCCTATATCGAATCATTAAATCAGGCGTATAATCAGTACTTCTTCCATTATGTCCAGACCCCTCTTTTAATCGTTAATGCAACCAATATCGATTTCGTTCATAAAGTCGAACATCTTGACGACTTGATCCGACAGATAGGCACATTAAACCACTCGGGAACGACGTATTACAATCCGTCACCCAATCAGATGCCACTTTTATAGTCCGGAATAACCATTTTCGAACGCCGTGATCTTCAGATTTATTCTTCTTGTCATTCTAACTTACCTGATCTTTCGAAGTATCGGGAATCTAATTCGTGCCGCGCGAGGCCAATCGAATTCGCAGCATCGGGTGAATAACAGCGGTGGCAGATTCAGATTTGATATAAGAAACACAAGTGGTTCGATGCACTCCCAGGCACAACAGGATCAACGGCAGGATCGGGGGCAGGATCGGGGGCCGGATCACCAACAACGGCAGCAGCCCGCGCAACCCCAATCTCCGGACAACAATCCAGCCCGTAATCAGAAGTACTTCGACGATATCGAGGACGCCCGCTGGACGGATCTCAACTGAGTAATTCGGCCATGAACCGCTCGCCAAGAGCATTCGCATCGGCCTCTGAATTTGCTTCGGCATATACACGAATGATTGGCTCGGTGTTGGATTTTCGCATGTGAACCCAACTATTGGCGAAGTCGATTTTCACTCCGTCGATTGTTGAGATCTGTTCGGTCGCGTATTTATCAGCCATCTGGTCCAACAAGGCATCCGGGTCCATGTCTCCAATATTCTGCTTTAGTTTTACCATGTAGTACGAAGGTAAACTGGTTCGGAGCTCAGTCATTGAAATGTTCTCATTTACGAGATGCTGCAGAATCATCGCTACGCCTACAAGCCCGTCTCTACCATGATGTAGATCGGGAAGGATAACTCCTCCGTTTCCTTCTCCCCCGAGCACTGCACCCACTTCGTGCATCTTTTCAACGACATTAATTTCCCCCACCGCAGAGCGATAAACCGACATTCCGAGTTCAGCCCCCACGTCGTCGATAGCCCGTGAAGACGACAAATTGGTTACAAACGGTCCTGAGACGTGTGACCATAAAAATTTGGCCGCCGCCACTTGCGTTAACTCCTCACTGAAATAGACTCCGCCGTCCTGAATCAGCGCGAGCCGATCCGCATCTGGATCCACAACGATTCCCAGGTCCGCACCCGTGTCTGCAACCAGCTGACAGGTTTCCACCAGATTCTGGGGTAGTGGCTCCGCTGGATGTGCGAAGATTCCCGTTGGTTCACAGTTGGTTTCGATAATCTGATCGTCCGATACGCCGAGTCTCCTCAGTAATTCCGGAATAGCAATTCCACCCACCGAGTTCACACCATCCACGACAATTTTGAAGTTGCGACTCTTGATCGCATCCATATCGATAAATTGAAGTTCTAGAATTCGATCGATATGGTATTCCAGATAATCCTCGTGCCGAACCGCACCGATTTTATCATACGTCGTGAATGCCGATTCAGGATTTCTGGAGTTTTCTATTACAGTCGCTCCCTCATCGCTGCTTAAGAATTCGCCCCGGTGATTGAGCAGTTTGAGGGCATTCCACTCAGCGGGATTATGGGAAGCCGATAGAATAATACCCCCCGTCACTCCCTCCTTAAGAACAGCCATTTCAACAGTAGGAGTGGTGGCCAACCCAGCGTTAATCACATCACAACCGCAACTCTGAAGCGTAGACATCACAATAGACTGACACAATTCTCCTGTAACTCGGGCGTCGCGACCAACAACCACAGTTGGTCTTCCGGACCCTGCTTCACGTTTGCACCATTCGGAATAACCCGCCACAAAACTGACGAGGACCAGCGGATCCAGACCTTCTCCGAAGATGCCCCTGATTCCGGAAATAGATACGATTAATGTCTTATTCATTCCTGAGATGATCTGGCTGAACCCGAAAAATGGGAGATGATGTGTACGATCGGCCTGCTCGACGCCAAGATACGTTTTCTTACGACACTGCATCCATTCGCGAGGTCTCCCGTAGATTGCTTTGTGCAGCCAGTCGCTGGCTGAGATTACCTTTGTACCAAACCAACCACCCCAATGAATATTCTCTGGACAATCCTCATCGGATTCACCGTCGGCTCGCTTGCCAAATATATCATGCCCGGCAAAGAAAATGCGGGTTTTGTATTGACAACGCTGCTTGGTATCGGAGGCGCATTTGTTGGATCATTCCTGTTTGGTTTTATCGGCGTTTCGACCGGTGGACTGATCATGCACATCCTTAGCGCGACCGTCGGGGCCCTTGGTATCCTGTGGGCTTTCAACAAAGTAAAGTCGGAGAACGGGGCACAGTAAAAAAGTAGTGCGTACTGAGCGCTAGAGCAGTCGAAGCGAATCGGTATTCAGTCGATCGAAGCGCAGGTCACGGGTATAGACGATCCATTGTCCTCGCAAATGGAATGGCCTCGCGCAAATGGTGCAGGCCGCAGATCCATGACACCGTTCGCTCGAGTCCAAGACCAAATCCACTGTGCGGTACCGATCCGTATCGGCGAAGGTCGAAGTACCACGTAAACGCCTCTTCGGGAAGATTGTGAGCACGGACCTGCTCCTGCAGGAACGCGAGGTCGGTTGCCCGCTCCCCTCCGCCAACAATTTCGCCGTACCCTTCGGGGGCCAAAACGTCCATTCCGAGAGCCAGCCGGTCATCATCCGGATCCCTCTTCATATAGAAAGCTTTGAAACCGTGCGGAAATCTATGCACGATAATTGGCCCGTCGAAATGCCATGTAATTACCGTTTCGTCGCTGCCGCCAAAGTCTGTTCCCCACTCAAAACTTGCCGCTGATTCTTTCCATTGGGGAAAATTTCTGAGCTCTTCCTCAATTTCAGATAATCGTCGCTGGATCTGAATCTCCCGCGCATCAATACGGCGCTTCTCGCCTTTCTTAGCCTGACCTTTTCGTTTTTGATCGTCTTCCCGTTCAGCCGACAACGCAATTTTTTCATCCGCGATCGCTGCAAGTTTGTCGTCAAACATTTTCGTTGTCTCATCGCTGTGCAATAATGCTACGGCCTCGTCATACGAAATCCGTGGGAAAGCCTTTCCGACGTTTTCAAGTGGGCGCAGATCTCTGCCCAAAATTTTCAGCTCAGTTTGACATTTCTCCAATGCTGACCGAACGATGCTCTGCAACATCGCTTCTGCCAGATCCATGTTCATGTCCAGATCATAAAAGGCCATCTCAGGCTCAATCATCCAGAACTCGGTCAGATGGCGCCGGGTCTTAGATTTCTCGGCGCGGAAGGTAGGTCCGAACGTATAGATCTTTCCGAAAGCCATTGCCATGGCTTCGCCATGAAGCTGCCCACTCTGGGTCAGATAAGCTTTGGTATCAAAGTAGTCCATCTCAAAGAGCGTGGACGTACCCTCCACTGCTGTCCCCGTCAGGATAGGTGCGTCCATCTGGAGGAATCCACGCTCCTGAAAAAATTCGTGTATCGCCATAATCACGCGATTCCTTACGCGCATAATGGCCCATTGCCGCTGACTCCGTAACCACAAATGGCGGTGGTTCATGAGGAAGTCAACGCCGTGTTCTTTGGGCGTAATGGGATAATCTTCAGAGTTGCCGATCAGCGTCATACCGGTAACTTGAATCTCGAATCCACTCGTCTGGCGCTCGTCAGCACTCACCAGACCGGTAACAGATATCGACGACTCCTGTGAACAGGCCTCAGCCGCCTCCCACGACGATTCGTCCACATCCGCCTGGTTCACAACGCACTGAATGAGCCCGGTGCCGTCACGCAGGACCAGGAAATTAAGACTTTTGGAACCACGCTTGTTATACAGCCACCCTTTTAGAGTAACGGTTTTACCAGAGTGGTCGGAAATGTTTTCGATTCGGGCAGAATCCATGGAAATGAGAGTGGACTCAGTTGTGGGGATAAAATGGGCGAGAGAGTGGCTGGGAAAACGAAGCGGTCGGACGTCAGGCTAATTCCGCAGATCCGCCATCCAATTCGGATTCCGTCGTTCGCCTGTGACTGACGAATGTAACAGTTCGAACATACCAAACTGATTCAGATCTCCGAAGATAAAAATGGCCTGACCTTCGCCCGGAATATTATTGTATTCCCAGATCTCGTATGATTTCAGATCCCGCTCATACAAATGTGGATCGATATTGGAAGGCGTTCCATATTTTATCAATACGCGGCCCCTGTCTGTATCCCAGCCCTCTTCGAAACTGGTAGTATATCTGTCGTTAGCGTATTGTACGCGCGCACGAAAATTTTCTTCGTATTCATTTATCGGCGACGAAGGACTCGGATCCCGGACTGTCCAAAAATCCATGATCGCTCTTCTTTTTTCTTCGGGATCTGAAATTGATCGGGCACGGCGGCGTTCGGTCGATGTCCCGATAATATCGATCAGTTTCTGTTCGAGTTCCACCTCTTCATCTGTCAGAGCGGCGTATCGACTACCGTCAAAAGAGATGTCAGTCATTACAACCGGTGCAGCTCGCTCAACAAATGGATTATAAACGAAAAACTTTTTGGACTGTTCGGCCACGGCCTGATTGCCCTCATCAAGGATGGCAATACGAAGAAAATAAGATCCGCTCGTGAGTTCAGATATGTTGAACGATCCTACGACAACATCGGGTGTGCGAATGTCGCGACTTTTCCTGCTCTGGAGATCTCCCATGGGTTGAGGCGTATTCGCCTCAGAAACGTACGCGAATACAGTGTACTTGTCCGTTGTTGACTGAACTGAATTCAGACCGTATACCTCTGCGTAGTAGTAGACACTATTCAACCCTGAGCCAAAAAGTTGATTGGCGTTCGGTCTGATAACCAACCCGTTCTTATAAAATAAATCATCTTTATCCTGGCTCTCGGAAATGGAACTCGCAAGTGTAAAATCAGACACGGAAACCGATTGATTATTTCCGAAATCAGGAATCATAACGTCGCGTCTAAGATCAACCGATTTTCGACCAGTAGACGCGTCTTCCGCAATACTGACACGTAGTTCGTATTCGCCCGGAGCGATAAGCATCCGAATCTGATGCAGAAAATGTTGACCTTCAACAAGCCCGGAGGTATCGGGAACGACAAATGATAGTGGGATCGATTCCTCCCATACCGGATCTGTGGGAGATCCTTCTATGGAAGGTGCGGAGGATTTGAAAACGGCTACCTCCACAGGCACGTCAGCTATGAATCCCAGCGAATCGGGTAAATATACCAGAGTTGCCGCTTCAAACGCTAAGTACAACTCTACCATGGAGTCCGTAGAGTCATAAGAGAATGATGCATGGTCAACATCCATCTGAATCGCTGACCTTTGCTGCGCGAAAACCTGTCCCGACATCAGCACCAGTGAGAAGATCGCAATCAGCGAAGCTATTCGTTTGCAAACCATATTCGAAGTCGACGAAATGTCTAAAAGAAAGCGAAGGTAATCACTACGGAGTTCCGAGACTCTGTAAAAACAATTACCCCCTGAACACACGGGGGCTCTTGAACGCACTCAGTCGGGGAACGGTCCCTGAATGATCTATGACAAAAGAGCGAAAATGTAACAGGTGATAATCGACCATCCAATAAGCACATCCATCAAGAATTGACGGGGCCACGTAGCCACCGACTGTTGTGAACCGCTCCGGGAATATTAGAGACTGAGTTATAATCAAAAGGTAATTCCTACCCTATAAATCACTTCCATCTTGTCCGTTTCAGGGTCTAATTCATAAAATGCGACAGAAATTTTTCGGGGTGAACTTTCTGTGTCGACTTCTGCCAGACCAAAGACTGAACCGATAACCAGAGGCGCGTCTTCCGCCGTTTCTCTCGGCATTCCCCAATCTGGTCTGAAGAGTTCAAAAGAAAAGGCCGGATTCCCCTGGTTTTCAGGAAGAAGTGGATGCCCCGCCGCCTTTTTGTAATTCAGCGGAGATGCGGAAAAATCGAAGACAGCAGAACCCAGATCGCTGAGGGAGTATTCGATCGCCCTCTCAGACTGCGATACTGCGTTCAACGATTCGTTCCAGTTAAGAATATGCGCGCTGGGATAATGTTGGTCTCCGGAAAACACGAGGACTCCTTGAATATCGTTCTCCTCTACAAAAGACAGAAACTTGCTCCGTTCGAACTGATAACCCATCCAGCTGTCATATCCTGATCTACCAGAAGAAGTATCTCCACCGTAGTCATTCAAAGAGACACTTGAAAAAACAATCTTGATACTGGCCGCTGATTCTTTCAATCCCGTGAGCAGCCATTCGAGCTGCTCATCTCCGAGCATTTTTTTTGCATTCCCATCTTCAGTTTGCATGGGTACCCGGTACCATCGTGTATCCAAAACAAAAATGTCGATATCTGAAACAGAGAACTTATAATAAATCCCACCTTCTTCGTCCACATATGGATAGGCCGGATAGTTTTCGTTGAAAACCTTCCTTGCTTCGTCTTTATAGGGATAGGAACCATCGGAATTATCTTTGCCAAAGTCATGGTCATCCCAGGTGGCCATCAGTGGAAAACGACTCGCCATATGCTGGTAGTTCTCGTCGAAAACGCGATCGTATTTACTTCGAAACGCTTCTAATACTGTTTTATCAGATAGCACTATTTCACCATCGGCGAGCATTGTATTACGCAGACTATCGCTAGCGTTATAACTTTCCAGGGTGTTAAGATCACCATCGTAGTCACCGTACATCTGGTCGCCTAGAAGCGCAACGAATGTCGGTGACAGCTGCTCGATTTCTTTAAAGATGTTGAACCCCAGGTATTTCTCCCTCATACAGGCCGAGAACACGAAACTGAATTTACCCGGAGCACCCATATTGGGAAATGATTTGAACTGGTACCACTCGGAGATTCCCCCACTCTCAAATTCGACTCGATACCTGTAGTCGGTGTCAGAATCGATTTTGTTCAGGCGCACGTTGGTCGAAAAGTCGTTTGTTTCGGAAAGTGTACTCCACTCGGTGAACGCGCGATCTTTCGAATCAATCTTCTGGTATTCGATGCGTGCTTGGCCGGCATTTGTAGCCTTAATTAAAACAGGCACCTGGTTATCTTGAACGAGGCCCACGACCGGCGCTCTGAACAGTTCGTTCGGATTATCACATCCTGAAACAGTCAGGATTATAATCGCAGTGGAGATTCGGAAAAACGTTTTATTCATCAGATTCCTTTGATATAAGAGACCGGGTCGATCAGCCTTGTTCATTTCAGAAATATCATGGGTTTTGTAACGCCGTATGATTTTCCTGATCTTCGACTGGAAAACGCAGTTATTCTGTAAAAATAGATGCCACTCCCTACAACAGAGCCCTCGCCGCTCTTTCCGTCCCACTCGACCCTCTGAAGACCAGTATCCTGAAATCCTCTCACAAGAGAAGCAACCTCCTGACCAAGCACATCATACACTATGAGCTCAACGTCACTGGCCTCAGGCAACGAATACTCGATAACAGTCGCCCCGCTGAAGGGATTCGGGTAGTTTTGTGCAGTGATGTATTGGAGGGGAATCTCTGAAGGCTGATTCGAAAGTTCAGTCATGTTGTCTCTGAAAACCGTGATTCGGTAAAGTTCTACCATGTTCGAATCATCAGATTCCAGCTCGAAGAATTTCACTGAGACACTTTTTACATCACTTTTTGTGTCAACCTCGACTAACCCGTAAACAGAAGTCAGCGCTCGGTTAGACCACTCTTTTCGAAACACCTCAAAGGAGTACAACGGGTTTTCCTGATTCCCGTCCTGTAGCCGGTGACCTGAGGCGCGGGTATAATGCAATGGGGACGCTGAAAAATCGAACACTGCAGACTTCATATCTGACAGGGAATAGACGATGGATGTGTCCGTTTCGGAATAAGAATTCAGTGGGGTTTCCCAATTCAGGATATGGGCGCTGGGATAGTGCTGGTCACCGGAAAACACCAGTACACCCTCTATTTGATTCTCTTCGATAAAAGTCAGGATATTGTCGCGCTCGAATTTGTACCCCATCCAGCTGTCGAATCCTCCTCTCCCTGAGGACGTGTCACCACCGTAATCATTGAAGGAAACACTCGAAAATATCATCTTGAACGGCGCGGTTGATTCCTTCAAGCCCGTCAATAACCACAGCAGTTGCTCTTCGCCCAACATGGTTTTCCCTTCCACGTCAGATGTCTGCATGGGAGACCTGTACCAGCGCGTATCCAGTACAAAAAAATCGACGTCTGCGACCGCAAACTGATAATAAAGCCCGCCGTCATCCACCTGGAACGGGTAGTCAGGAAATGTCTCTTTGAATACTTTCCTGGTTTCATTTTTGTAACCGTATGTACGGTCAGCATTATCCTGGCCATAGTCATGGTCGTCCCAGATAGCTACAACAGGGGTCTGGCTGCTCATCGTCTGAAAATACTCATCGAAATTCCGATCATATTTGGCCCGCAGACCCGTTAATACAGAAGCCGAAGGCCCGGAATTAATGTCGCCGTCATAATCGCCATACATCTGATCACCTAATAACGCTACAAACGTTGGCGAGCGATCGTAAATAGACTGAAAAACAGCGTGAGGAGCATTTTTATCTCTCACACAGGCGGAGAAAACAAAACTGAATTCACCTGGCTGTGACTGCTCCGGAAAAGTCGTAAAAGAAAACCACTCTGTATGGCTTCCATCTT
>Ga0114950_10002156_pt1 | contig 15056 bp, 14 predicted proteins | sample N075metaG_FD_83503 | JGI IMG/M metagenome (GOLD analysis project Ga0114950, IMG submission 83503) | Deep subsurface microbial communities from Kermadec Trench to uncover new lineages of life (NeLLi) - N075 metaG | ecosystem: Environmental > Aquatic > Marine > Ocean trench > Sediment | place... | reverse complement strand
TACCGTCCGGTATTCAGGTATGCATTGCCTAGTCGAATATTGAGTTCGCCATCTTCGCTGCGGCGCGCGGCTTCCCGGAGCGCCGGAATTGCTTTTTCATCTTCCATGGCCAGCTGCCACGCTTGCGACAGCAAGCGGTAATTCTTCGCATTCTTGGAGATTCGCCCTGCGTTCATCTCTTTTTCCAGCAACTGTCCCGCCTTGTAAGGAACTTCACGTTGCAGGTAGAGCTGCGCCATGGTGACGAGTTCACTCTCTTTTTCCAGCATGCCCTGATCGTGCGCTGCGCCGTAGGAGTTAATGAGATTATTGTCGTCACCCAACTCTGTGAAGGCGCCCGCTAATGAGAACCAGTAGCGCTTCTTTGGCCAGCCCACTAACAGAATTTTTTGAATATCGCGCACTTTTCGATAATCTTCCAGCGTGAAATACGCGAAGTTCAGCAGTACATACCAGTCTTCTTTTGCGGGCTTATTTCTCGCCTTGGCGATACGGATAGCGTTTTCGATCGGCCGAATCATGTCCGAATAACGCTGTACCTGGTACAGATTCTGCGCTTTCAGGATAAACGGGTCCGGCGCAGGATTCGTCTCTAACAAGAACCATCGGTCGAGTGTCGATAGCGCCTTGTTGTATTGCTCCTCCATTGTGTACAACTGCGCAAGCGTGTACGTGGTCTGCTTTCTCATCTGATCTTCGAGGGTCGGAACAGCAATCATTCGTTCGTAGGTTAGAATCGCGTTGTCAATATCGTCCATGTTGTAGTAGACGAAGCCCAGATAGTTCAGGACATTGGCTTGTTCGTACTCAGTCAGCTTGTCAGGGTTATACAGGTTGTTAAGTGTCTTAAGCGCGCCTGGGAAGTCTTTGGCATCGACCAAATCCTGCGCTTTTATGATTTTGTCATAGACTAACTTGCTAACTGCCTGGGCTTTTCTCGTCTTTTGGCTCTGCGATTTGCGTGCTGCCGCATCGTCTTTATCAGCCGCAACTACCGTCGTACACAACACGCTGCAAAGCAGAATCACGCCTAGTTTGAAAGTTCTTTTACTTGTGCTGTGCATATCGGACAGTTTCCTCTAATCCTCAATCAGGAAGGTTATACGCGTTTTTACACCCGATACGTCAACCGGAATACCGTCGACAACACGTGGTTTGTATTTAAATTTCAATACAGCTCGAGTTGCCGCTCGCTCGAACAAGCTGCTGGTAGAGAATATGACGATCGGGTCACGAACAGTGCCGGCCATCGTGACAGTGAAAGACATATCGACATAGCCTTCCATTCCTCGCGACAGTGCGCGTGCCGGGTATACCGGCGCGACGCGCACGATCGGCAGATAGTCACCCTCCGCAATATTCATTGCACCCGGACCAATAAGACTGATATCGGCGGTCATGGCCGGCCGGGGGACATTGATCGTCGGTGCATTCGGATCGATCTTGTCCATATCCTGAGGCGGAGTTTCGGGCGGCGTCTCTGGCGGCGGTGGCGGTTTCTCTGGAGTGAAGTCCTCGAGATTCAGGGATTCGTTTCGTTTGACGCGGACGAACTCGAGCATCGCCCGGTCTCGGGGCTTCGTGAGCGCCGTTTTACCCGATGCAATGAGTCGTTGCATCACGAACAACAAGCTCAAGGTGACGATCGCACCTATCACGACAGAAATTGCGTAGCGGCCTAGCATGGTCTAGCTCTCCTCAAGGTGCCATCGGGATCCTGTCTGGTATTTGACCCAGCGCGAGACCCGCAGTTCCTACATATCATCGGTTGCTATCGCGGCATTTACAACGCCTGCCGCCTTGGCGGCTTCCATAACGATTACGAGAAACTCGTTCGTTGATTCGCTATCGGCCTGGATAACGATCGATCCCTTCGGGTTCTCCGCATGCAGCTGTTCTATTTTGGCTTTCACTGCGCGCGGATCTGTCAGGCGGCGGTCAATCCAGATCTCGTCAGAAGCACTGATTGCGATCAGAATGGCCGCATCCTGCTGCTTATTCGACGTGGTGGCAGGAGGCCGATTGACGTCGATGCCAGCTTCCTTGATAAAAGAAGCGGTAACAATAAAAAAGATGAGCATAATGAACACGACGTCCAGCATGGGCGTCAGATTGATCTCATTGTCCTCTTCTTCCTGGCTGCTTGCGCCATGCTTTCTACGCATTACACTTGCCCTCAGTCGCTCGAATCAGCTAAAGAAATATTGTAAACGCCAGCCTGACGCGAAGCGTCCATTACTGCTACGAGCATCTTGTTGGTCGACTTCTTCTTGACCTGAATTACTACAGATCCCTTTGGATTCTCGGCATGCAAGCGCTGAATATTCGCCCGTACAGCACGTGGGTCGATCAGACGGCGATCGATCCAGATCTCATCGGTATTGGTGATCAAAACCAGGATATTGGCATCTTCGGGCTTTACTTCCGTTATCGGCGCATCCGGGCGGTTAACGTCAATGCCCGATTCCTTAATGAAAGACGCAGTAACAATAAAGAAGATGAGCATGATAAACACGACATCAAGCATGGGCGTGAGATTGATTTCATTCTCGTCCTCCTCCTGCTCAAGGTGCATATGATTTTTCATCGCAAAACCCTCAGTGATCCATCGTCAGCGAGTCTTCGAGAAACTCAACTTCGCGGGCGGCACGGCGAGTTAACAGCGTGACCAGAAGCACTCCGGAGAGTGCTCCGACCATTCCCGCCATCGTCGGTACCGTTGCCTGCGACACCCCTCCAGCCATTGCCCGAACATTGCCGGACCCGGATACCGCCAGCACCTGGAATACACTGATCATTCCCGTGACTGTTCCGAGCAATCCAAGCAGCGGACACAAGGCGACAAACGCCTGAATCATCGCAATACCCTGATTGGTCGCCATTTCGAAGCGGGAAATCATCAATTCACGAATCTGTTGGGCGTTCCAGGACTGTCGTTCCTCCCGCGATTCCCAGGAATCGTGAATCTCTCTGGACATGGTTTTCATCGTCGTGCGGAAATACATAATTCGCTCGACGATCAGCACCCACATCAAAAAGATCGCAACCGCGATAATGCGCAGTACCGGGCCACCGAGATTCATGAAATCCCGAATGGCTTCAATAGCATCAGCCAGCCAAAGCATGACTTCTCCTTAAGGGCACTTAGCCCCTGCGCTCGGAATGCTCGGCGATAAGCCCGGCACTCTGCGATTGAATGATATTGACGATTTTGCGACTTTGCCCACTGACAATCGTGTGCAGCAAGACCATCGGAATAGCCACTACCAGTCCAAGAACTGTCGTGACCAGCGCCTGCGAGATACCACCAGCCATCATCTTCGGATCGCCTGCACCGTATAGCGTGATGACCTGGAAGGTCTTGATCATGCCGACAACGGTGCCGAGAAGGCCCATAAGTGGCGCGACCACGGAGATGACCTTGATAAACAGCAGGCCCTTGGTGAGGCCGGGCATTTCCCTGAGTGCCGCTTCACTGAGCTTCAGCTCGATGGTATCCGTATCCGCGTTCACATTGCTCTCGTAAGCTGCCAGGACGCGACCGAGTGGGTTGTCCGTGCTGGCGCTGTCTCTTTTGAGCTGCGCCGAAACCCTGCGGCTATCGGTTGTGAGGCCCATGAAGCGCCAGATTGCGATAAACAAGCCGACAAAGCCGAGCGCAATAATGGAATAACCAACCACGCCGCCCTGATCTATCTTCTCAGTAAGTGTCGGTTTCTCAACCAGCAGGCCGAGGATGCCGCCACGAGTTACGTCAATTCCGAACTCCACGTATCCCTTGTCCGCTTCAAACAAGTCTTCTGCCGAATTGGTAAATCGACCGTCCGGTTGCCGCAATAGCTCACTGATCGAACCTTCGCCGGCATCGAATTGGAGATAGCCGTCGTCGAAGATCAGGTTGAACGCGCCAATTCGAACAATGTCCATGACTTCCTGCTCGCCATTGGCTTTCGTCACCAGGTGACTAAACCGCACAACCTTGCCCGATTCAGTGATCTCGCGTTGCAATTCAAACCAGAGCCGTTCGATATCTTCGATCTGTGCGAGCTCGGTGGCGCTGGCCATCTTGCGGCCCAACGCAATGAGGAATTCGCCGCGATTAGGAAACTGAAGATTTGTCAGCGACGCACTGAATCGACCTTGCGCATCGCCCGCAACCGTTTGCAATACGCCGAACAGCTCTTTCAGAGCACCGAGGCGCTCGTCCAGTGCGGCACGTGCGGCGACAATCTTGGTCTGATTGTCTTTAAACAATTTCTCCAGCCGCGCACTTTCATTTTCCTGGCGCGTACGCTCGGCACGCGCCCGATTCAGCAGCGTCTGTTGTTGACCGCGTTGCTGGCTGAATTGCGCTTCTCGTTGCCGTGCCTCTTGCGAGTCCCGAGCCTGCCCGGTTTCGATCAGGCGCAATAGTTCGGTCATGCTGGCCGCATTGTCCTGCGCGTAGGAAACATTGATTCCCAGACCAAGCAGACCGGCTGCGATAATGATAATTATGCGTTTCATTTAGTTAGCCTCCGCGGGTGCAGCAACCGGGATAATGATCAATTCCGGAGCCATCAGCTGTTTGGCCATGCGCAGACCTTTGCGAATGTCATTGCGAGCCGAATTATCCATGACCCATTCGCGGATCTTGTTGTCCCAGCGGCCCGTGATCTTGGAATCGTCGGATTGAAAAAAGAGTCCGATGCGACCGATGCGCAGAATGTTGTAGCTCCGAGTCGCTTCATCCAGCGTCAGAGATTGTGTGTACCACTCGGAAGACGTGCCGTAATCATTTTCGATCTGGTACGCCTCCAGCACCTTGCGAAACTTCTCGGCCACGCTCACATCTGAGCGCTCCATGATGTCCTTAAGGCCTGCGACGCGCCCGGTGCGCTCTTCCATCAGGAATGGCACATCCAGGTCAATGAACTGCTCCAGACCATCGATCATGCGCTCCATCATCGGAAAGATTTGCCGATTGATGACATCGACCTGATCCATCGACAGTGCGATGTCCTCAAGATCCGCGACCTGGCCGCCGGTCTGCGCCAACATCAGACGGTTGTAGACTTTCAGGCCATCAATCTCTTTGTTTATGGCCCTGTACTGGTCTTCCAGCGAACGAGTCTTCTCAACAATTGTGTTGATTCGTTCCTGCGATTGCTGTGCCAGATTTAGCCGACGATCCTCAGCGTGCAGGACTTTGTCGACAGACTGGGCGAAGACGCTGCCGGATGTCGCAATAATTGCTGTTGCAAAAAATGCAACGCCAATGCGCCGACTGCTGCTTATGCACCGTTTCATGAATGCTCCTTACAAAAGGTCGATTGTTTTAATAACAGTTACGGAGAGGGATGCTTGGAACCCTTAAATGTATAACCCACTTATTTTTGGCAACCGCGGTAACTATACCCGGGATTTCCCGCCATTTTTTATCTAATATCTTGCAGGGCCCTCATGACTCGGAGGCAAGAATAACATATGCCTGCTATATCGCCAGCCCAACAACGACATAACTTTTAGACTCGATAGTGCACCGCCATGCGTGTGGATTTATGAATCATCGGTATCACAAGTAACTGATATTTCGAGTATTGACATCGGATGGTGCTTGCAACATGATCCGTGGACATGAACCTGACGCGCAAACATGCACCGCAAAAGACGAGGTCTTTCCGCGTGCTTGCATTGCTCAAACTGCTTCTTCCAGGGAGACAGGGCGGGTAGCGCGTATTCAGACACAGTAAATCGCAACCCCGCATCCAAAATGGATTGTGGGGTTTTTTTTAGCTTTAAGGAATGATAGACATGCAGATGTATTCGGAAGCGGACGTAGATACGACCTGCCTAAGCGGCAAGCAGATCACTGTCCTGGGCTATGGCAGTCAGGGGCGCGCACATGCACTGAATCTCCGGGACAGTGGCTTTGACGTGGTGCTCGGGCTGCGACCGGAGGGCGCGAGCTGGGCTAAGGCCGAGGCCGACGGGTTGACCGTTAAAGCGCCTAACGATGCCGTGCAGGGGGCCACGATCGTCGCGTTCCTGACGCCGGACATGGTGCAAAAAAGCTTGTATCTGAGTGTTGTCGACGATATTGACGACGGGGCCACGCTACTCTTTGCCCACGGCTTCGCGGTGCACTTCAAGCAAATCGAAGCTCGTGCTGACCTGGACGTCGTCCTGATCGCGCCAAAAGGTCCTGGCGGACTCGTCCGGCGACAATATAAAGAGGGCCATGGCGTGCCGTGCCTGGTGGCCATTCACCAGAATCCTGGCGGTGGTGCGCTGCAGCTCGCCCTCGCCTACGCGGCCGGCATCGGCGGTGCCCGTGCGGGCGTCATCGAAACGACGTTTTCGGAGGAAACAGAAACGGACTTGTTCGGCGAGCAGGCGGTCTTGTGCGGCGGCACTACCGAGTTAATCGTCGCGGGTTTCGAGACGCTCGTCGAGGCGGGCTATCAGCCCGAAGTCGCGTACTACGAGGTCATGCACGAGCTCAAGCTTATTGTCGATCTGTTGCACGAGGGCGGGTTGAAGAAAATGCACAAGTTCATTAGCGATACGGCCGCTTGGGGAGACATGGTTTCCGGACCCCGGATCGTCGGCGAGGAGTCCCGTGCGGCGATGAAAGCGGTGCTGACAGAAATTCAGGACGGCACCTTTGCGCGCAAGTGGATCGCGGAGAGTGAGGCAGGCATGCCCGAATTTCGGCGCATGATGAACGATGATCTGGAACACCCGATCGAGAAGGTTGGCGCGGACCTGCGCGCGCGCATGGACTGGTTAGAGGAATAAGCGGCTGCTGAGGGTCAAACGAATGTCAGAGAACATCCCAGACAAACGAATTCGAATATTCGATACAACGTTACGCGACGGCGAGCAAGCGCCCGGTTGCAGCATGATGCTCGGTGAAAAACTTCGCATCGCCAAGGCGCTGGCTGAACTCAACGTCGACATCATAGAGGCCGGATTTCCGGCGGCCTCTCCGGGCGACTTCGAATCGGTGCAGGCGATCGCAGACGAGGACTTTGGCCCGGTCATTTGCGGGCTGGCACGCTGTAACCCCGGGGACATAGAAAAAGTGCATGCAGCGGTCAAGGGCGCGGCACGCCATCGTATTCATGTGTTCGTCGCGACCAGCCAAATTCACCGCGAACACAAGCTGAAGATGGCCAAGGAAGAGATCATCAAAAGCGCGGTTGGGGCGATTACGATGGCCCGGGAACTGTGCTCAGATGTCGAGTTCTCCCCCGAAGACGCGTCGCGAACCGAACTTGGCTATCTCGCCGAAGTAGTCAGCGCCGCGATCGAAGCCGGTGCCTCGACAATCAACATACCTGACACCGTAGGCTATACCGTTCCGGCAGAGTTTGACGAATTGTTCCGTTACCTTAAGGCACACGTTGAGGGCATCGACACAGTGACCTTGAGCGTGCACTGCCACGACGATCTTGGCATGGCCGTTGCGAACAGCCTGGCGGCGGTCAGGGCCGGCGCCCGCCAGATAGAATGCACGATCAACGGCATCGGCGAACGCGCTGGAAACTGCAGCCTTGAAGAGGTGGTCATGGCGGTGAAGACACGCTCCGCTTTCTTTAAACTCGAAACAGCCATCGATACGACGCGCCTGTACCCGACGTCGCGCCTGGTCTCGAGTATCACCGGCATGCACCTGCCACGAAACAAGGCCATCGTTGGCGAAAACGCTTTTTCGCACGAAGCCGGCATACATCAGCACGGCATGCTGCAGCACAGTTCGACGTATGAAATCATGCGGCCGGAAGATGTCGGCCTGAGCAAATCCAATCTCGTGCTGGGCAAGCACAGCGGCCGGCATGCTTTTCGCGACCGTGTGCGCGAACTCGGCTTTGAGCTTGATGAATTCGAAACCAACCGGGCGTTTCAGGAGTTCAAGAAGCTCGCGGACAAGAAAAAAGACATCTATGACGGCGACCTCGAAGCGATCATCATGAATGTTGACAATGCTTCGGCCGGCCCCTGGCAAATGCAATCGTTGGAAGTCCAGACCCGCACCGATCACCCCGCTTCTGCAACCGTGGTTTTGAGGGGGGAAGACGGCGGCGACGTGACGCTGTCTGCAGAGGGTGACGGCCCGATAGCCGCATCGTTTAAGGCGCTCGAGCAGGCCACCGGAGTAGAATTGACGCTTAAGAAATTCGAGCTGCACAGCGCAACGATCGGTGAGGACGCTTTGGGCGAAGTAACGGTCACGGTCGAACACGATGGCGACAGCTACCGCGGCCATGGTACGAGCGTCGATATTGTCGAAGCAGGCAGTCGCGCATGTCTCGAGGTTATGAATCAAATTCTTCGGCGTCAGCAGCGCGGTGGTGCTGTTGTCGCATCTCCAACAGATGCCGAGCGAGCGACTATTTAGTGACACGACCAACAACACTGTTCGAAAAAATCTGGGCTGATCATATCGTGGTCGAGGAAACTGCCGAAAAGCCGGCGGTACTCTATATAGACCTGCATTTGATTCATGAAGTAACGACGCCACAGGCATTCGCCATTATGCAAGAACAGGGATTGGCGGTTCGTCGCCCTGACCTTACCTTGGCGACCATGGATCATTCGACGCCGACAACGCCCGTATCGAGTTTCAAAGACTTGCTGGTGGCCGGCGAGAGTGCGGCAAATCAGGTCCGGCGCATGCAGGAAAACTGCACTGCCTTCGGCATTGATTTGCTCGGTTTCGATAGCGAGTATCGCGGCATCGTGCATGTCATCGGACCGGAACTCGGCGCGACCCAGCCGGGCAAGACGATCGTATGCGGTGACAGTCACACCAGCACGCACGGCGCGTTTGGCGCCCTCGCCTTCGGCATCGGCACGACCGAAGTGGGCCATGTTCTGGCGACGCAGTGTCTGTTGCAACGAAAAGCCAGGACTTTGTGCCTGACGATTGACGGCAAGCTGCAAGCTGGCGTGAGCGCCAAGGACCTGATTCTGGCGATCATCGGGCAGATCGGCGTTGACGGTGGCACCGGCCATATCATCGAGTACCGGGGTACCGCGATTTCGGCTATGGGGATGGAGGCACGAATGACTGTGTGCAACATGTCGATTGAGGCTGGCGCGCGCGCCGGAATGATTGCGCCCGATGACACGACTCTCGAGTACCTCAATGGTCGGCCGCGTGCGCCGCAAGGCGCGGACTGGGACAGCGCAGTGACGCGGTGGCGGGCCCTGAAAAGCGACGAGGACGCCAGCTTCGACAAGACCGTATCGATTTCGGCCGACGAACTGCAGCCCATGGTTACCTTCGGCACGAACCCGGGCATGGTGATCGCGATCAACGACCCCGTTCCCGACGACGGCGGCGATCCGAGTTTTCGCAAGGCGCTCGACTACATGCAGATAACAAGCGGCAAACCGCTCGCGGGCGTCGATGTGGACATTGTGTTTGTCGGTAGTTGCACGAATTCCAGATTGTCCGATCTGCAGCAGGCCGCGGACGTATTACGCGGGCACAAGGTCGCAGACGGCGTTCGCATGCTGGTGGTCCCCGGATCGCAACAAGTAAAGAAAGCGGCCGAGGCCATCGGACTCGATCGCGTCTTTGCAGATGCCGGGGCGGAGTGGCGGGAATCGGGTTGCTCGATGTGTATAGGCATGAATGGCGACACGGTCGGCAGCGGCAAGCTCAGTGTGAGTACCAGCAATCGAAATTTTGAAGGGCGGCAAGGTATCGGTGCACGCACGATACTCGCCAGCCCGATGACAGCTGCCGCCTCGGCGATCGCCGGGCAGGTTGCCGACCCACGTCGTTATCTGCGAGGCCGCTGAGATGAAATCTATCAAGCGCATACGTTCGCGCACCGTCGTGTTGCCGACCAGGGACATTGATACGGATCAAATCATCCCGGCGCGGTTCCTCACTACGACGGACCGTGAAGGCCTCGGCGTATTTTTGTTTCACGACTTACGTTTCGACGGAAAGGGTAAGCCGATCGAAAATTTTGTGCTCAACCTGGCTGCATCCCAGGGCTGTGAAATCCTCGTCGGCGGCAACAATTTCGGCTGCGGATCATCTCGCGAGCACGCGCCCTGGGCGTTGCTCGATTACGGAATTCGCGTGGTTATCAGCACCGAGATCGCCGATATTTTTTGCAGCAATGCTCTAAAAAACGGTTTGATTCCGGTCGTTGTCGATGCGCAGGTCCACAGCTATCTGCTGCAGAACGCCGGCATGGAAATCACGGTTGATGTCGAGCATTCGACACTGGCGCTGCCGGATGGGCGCACGATCGATTTTTCGATCGATGACTTTGCCCAATACTGCCTCGTCGAGGGCATCGATCAACTGGGATATCTGCGACAGCAGTCGGCTGCGATTGAAAAATTCGAGGATGCGCGACCATGGACGCCCTGATAACACTACTGCCCGGCGACGGTGTCGGGCCGGAAGTGACCGACGCCGCGCACCGTATTCTTAAAGCCGTGGCCGCTCGATTCGGGCATGAGTTTGAATTCAGTACGCAGTTGATTGGCGGTGCGGCGATCGACCAGACCGGCGAGCCACTGCCACAGGACACGATCGCAAGCTGCAACGACAGTGACGCGATCTTGCTGGGCGCGGTCGGCGGACCGAAGTGGTCCGACCCGAATGCCGCGGTTCGTCCTGAACAAGGCTTGCTGGGCTTGCGGGCCAATCTGGGCGTGTATGCCAATCTGCGCCCGGTTAAGGTGATCGAAGACCTTATGGGAGCCTCTCCGATCAAGGAAGCATACCTGTCCGGCGTTGACATGATTATTGTCAGGGAGTTGACCGGGGGAATTTACTTCGGCGAAAAGACTCGCGACGAGTCCTCAGCCAGCGACCTGTGTGTCTATCACACTCACGAAATCGAACGCATTGTCCGCGTCGCGGCAAAACTCGCTGGCGAGCGGCGCGGCAAACTTTGTTCCGTTGACAAAGCCAACGTCATGGAAACGTCGCGACTATGGCGCGAGGTCACGAATCGCTTGCTGGCCGCCGAATTCGCAGAGCTTGAGGTCGAGACCTTGCTGGTCGATGCGGCGGCGATGCACCTGCTGAGCCGGCCTCGCGACTTTGACGTCATTGTGACCGAGAACATGTTTGGCGATATTCTGACCGATGAGGCCTCCATGCTGGCCAGTTCCATAGGCATGCTGCCGTCAGCATCTTTGGGCGATTCGTCGCGAGGACTCTATGAGCCGATACACGGTTCGGCGCCGGATATAGCCGGCCAGGATATTGCTAATCCCTGCGGCGCGATTTCGAGCGCGGCGATGCTGTTGCGCCACAGTCTTGAATTGAACGAGGAAGCGGACCTTGTGGATACGGCGATCCGTTCGGCCATCGCCAAGGGTGCGCGAACCGCCGATATTGCGTCGGCCGACGACAAGGCGCTCACCACGACCGAGATGACTGACCGGATCGTCGCCGAACTCGATTAAGGTCTCGCCGGGACTGCCGCAGTCACAATCTTCATCAGGCGACTGCCACGGATTCGATTGATATTGCCGCGCGCGCTGCTGCCAGCGCCTCGACTACGTCGGCCACGAGGTCTGCGGCACTTTCTATACCCACCGAGAGCCTGACAAGGTTGTTGCGAATGCCAGCCTTCGCGAGCGCCTTCTCTCCGAGGGGAGCGTGGGTCATCGATCGAGGATGACAGACGAGACTTTCAACGCCACCGAGCGACTCCGCCAGCGAGAAATACTTGAGGGAGGTAACGAATGCCGCGACGGCCGCATCGCCACCGCCGATTTCGAGGCTGATCATGCCGCCGAACCCGCTTTGCTGGGCTGCGGCGATCTCATGGCCCGGGTGGGATTCAAGCCCCGGATAATAAACGCAGTCGATCGCTTCATGTTGGTTGAGCACGTTCGCCAGGATATTCGCGTTTTCCTCGTGTTGGCGCATTCTCGCGTGGAGCGTGCGAATGCCTCTCAGAGTCAGGAAACTGTCGAACGGCGCGCCGGTGACACCCAGGCAATTCGCCCACCAGGCCAGTTTATCCGCGAGTTCCTGCGTTTTAGCGACTAATGCCCCGCCCACCACATCGCTGTGACCGTTGATGTACTTGGTGGTGGAATGAATGACGAGATCTGCCCCGAGCGCCAGCGGCTGCTGCAACACCGGGGAAAGAAACGTATTGTCGACCGCCAGCAATGCGCCGCTCGCCTGAGCTCGTGCCGCGATGCTTGCAATATCAACGATACGCAACAGTGGATTCGACGGTGTCTCGGTCAAGACGATCTTCGGCTTGCGCTCAAAGGCTGTATCCAGTGCCGTGCTATCGGTTTGGTCAACGAAAACCACCTCGAAGTGGCCTTTCTCTGCCAGTGCTGCCAACAAACGGTAGGTACCTCCGTAGCAGTCGTGCGGTGCAAGCAGTAGATCTCCGGGTTCCAGCAGATGGCAAAGAATCGTCAATGCGCCCATTCCCGAAGAGGTCACCACGGCCCCTGCTCCGCCTTCCAGCGATGCCAGCGCATCAGCCAGCGCGTCTCGTGTGGGGTTTCCTGAGCGGGTGTAATCGTATTGCCGCTGTTCGCCCAGATCGGCGAAAGCGAAGTTCGAAGACAGGTACACAGGCGCGATGACCGCACCGTATTGAGTATCTGACTCGATAGCCGCACGGACAGCAAGCGTTGCCGTGTTGGTTCTAAACGTCATTTTGGTCTCCATAATTGTTCCAATGTCCAGCGTGCTCATCGGAACCCTACGGAGCCCGTAAGGGAGGGGAGTCGCGCCCTTCAACTGTCTGTTGCAAACAGCGTGCTGCTACGACTCTCATCTCTCGGTGTGCCGTCCTTGTGGACGATGCACCGTAGGAGTTGGCACCTTCTCAGGATGGTTAGTCCTGTAGGTTGCCCCGGCGTCAATGGGCCTGTCCCTCAGCCGGTCTCGATGAGTTACACGCATTTTAGGTGGATCGAGTGATTTCCGTCAAGCCCAACACTCGGTGGCCTATGGGCTACCGCTCATGTACGGCCGATGTCGATTGAGTCATTGCGTCCTGTGTATTAATGCATTAGTGTACTAATGCGTTAATACATGGATACAACGATGAAACCCAACCGCCAAGACAGCCAAAGCCAACAAGATACTGCTGAGAATGCCCTGTTCACCGCCGTTATTAGCCTGCGCACGCCCACCGAGGCGCGCAATTTCTTCCGCGATCTGTGCACGCCGGCGGAATTGCAGGCGCTGGTAGACCGCTGGCAAGTCGTGGAGTTGCTTGAGCAAGGCATTACCTATCGCAAGATTCACGATCTCACTGCGGTTAGCGTTACCACGATCGGACGCGTCGCACGCTTCCTGACTGACGGCTTCGGCGGCTATCGAATTGCAATCGATCGTACCTCCAGACTCGACAATCCCACTTCTCACTAAAGGCACCCTCATGGACTCTTCCGAGCAGCGCATCAGAATTGCGGTGCAAAAAACAGGTCGTTTAACCGATCACTCGCTCGACCTGCTGGAACGCTGCGGTCTGAAATTCATTCGAAGCAAAGACCAGCTGTTTTGCTATGGCGAGAACATGCCCATCGATCTGCTGCTGGTCAGGGATGACGACATTCCAGGCTTGGTCAGTGATGACGTCTGCGATCTGGGCATCGTTGGTTTGAACATCGTCGAGGAGAAACGCCGCTTGCTGCAGGACAATGGCGGTGACGGCCAGTTCAAGCAGGTCTTCAAGCTCGACTTCGGCCATTGCCGACTCTCGATCGCAGCTCCGAAAGACATCGATTTTGAGGGGCCGAAATCATTAAATAATCGCCGAATAGCAACAAGTTATCCCGGTCTCTTAAAGGAGTACCTTAATAGCAATGACATCACGGCAGAGATCGTCTATTTCTCCGGCGCTGCCGAAATCGCACCGAAACTCGGCAGGGCCGACTTCATTTGCGACCTGGTCTCAACCGGCTCCACGCTCGATGCCAACGGCCTCACGGAGGTGGAAGTTCTGCTCGAGAGCGAAGCTATCATCATTCAGACTCTGGAGCCTCTCGGTGATGAGAAGCAGGCGCTGGTAGATCGGATATTGCAGCGTTTGGACGGGGTTTTACAGGTTCGTGAGAGCAAGTACATCATGCTGCACGCGCCGCTGTCGGCGTTGCAGGAGATTCGGGACCTGTTACCGGGCTCGGAGGCACCAACCGTAATCCCGCTGGACGGGTCGCCCGGGCGAGTTGCGATCCATGCAGTATGCCGGGAGAACGTATTCTGGGAAACGCTGGAGAGCCTCAAGGCTGCCGGCGCCAGCTCGCTACTGGTCCTGCCAGTCGAGAAGATGTTGGCATAGCTCATGGACTTGAGAGTTTGCACCTGGAATGAGCTTGACAGTTCGGCGCAGCTGTCGCTGTTGACCCGACCTGCGGTTCGGGCGGACGAAGCCGTTCAGAAAGTAGCTGCCGAAATCATCGCGAAGGTGCGGGACGGCGGCGATGCCGCAGTTCGCGAACTGACGCGAAAATTCGACGGCGCCGATCTCGAGGCGTTTCGCGTCGATGATCGGGAGATCACAGCGGCCATCTCGGAGCTCAGCGAAGACACGCTCGCGGCGATCGATCTGGCGATTGCCAACGTTCGCTGTTTTCATGAGCAGCAATTACCCCAGGCGATCTCCGTCGAAACCATGCCCGGTGTGCTGTGCGAGCGCGTTAGTCATCCGCTGGAATCTGTCGGCCTTTACGTACCGGCCGGAACTGCGCCACTGCCGTCTACAGCGGTCATGCTGGCAGTTCCCGCGACGATAGCTGAATGCCCCACAAAGATAATGTGTACACCACCGCGCCGCGACGGTAGCGCCGACCCCGCCGTACTGGCCGCTGCTACGCGCGCCGGCGTTACGGAGATCTATAAGATCGGTGGCGCACAGGCCATAGCCGCGATGGCATATGGCACCGAAACCGTGCCGAGTGTCAGCAAGATTTTCGGCCCCGGGAACGCCTGGGTGACCAGCGCAAAATCGCTGGTCAGTCTCGATCCGGCAGGCGCATCGATCGACCTGCCGGCGGGCCCTTCGGAAGTTCTCGTTATCGCCGACGACGCTGCCTCCGCTGAATTTGTC
>Ga0114950_10002155_pt1 | contig 15057 bp, 12 predicted proteins | sample N075metaG_FD_83503 | JGI IMG/M metagenome (GOLD analysis project Ga0114950, IMG submission 83503) | Deep subsurface microbial communities from Kermadec Trench to uncover new lineages of life (NeLLi) - N075 metaG | ecosystem: Environmental > Aquatic > Marine > Ocean trench > Sediment | place... | reverse complement strand
GGTGCGGGAGCCCCCTACTGCGAACCGGCGTTCTTCACGTACTCGTCGAGCCAGTCGATCGTCTCGGCGAGCACGTGCAGCACGGACTCGCGCGAGCGGTACCCATGGCTCTCGTTCGGGAGCATGACCAGCCGCGCCGTCCCGCCGTTGCCCTTGATCGCCTGGAAGAGCCGCTCGGACTGGATCGGGAACGTCCCCGAGTTGTTGTCGGCCTCCCCGTGGATCATGAGCAGGGGCTCGTTGATCTTGTCCGCGTGCATGAACGGCGAGATGCCGAAGTACACCTCGGGCGCCTCCCAGAACGTGCGGCGCTCGGCCTGGAATCCGAATGGGGTGAGCGTGCGGTTGTACGCGCCGCTGCGCGCGATGCCGGCCTTGAACAGGTCGCAGTGCGCGAGGAGGTTGGCGGTCATGAACGCTCCGTAGCTGTGGCCGCCGACGGCGACGCGCTCGGGATCCGCGACACCCATCGCGACCGCCTTGTCGATCGCCGCCTGCGCGGAGGCGACGAGCTGCTCGATGAAGGTGTCGTTCATCGTCTCGGCGTCGCCGATGATCGGCATCGTCGCCCCGTCCATGATCGCGTAGCCCTGCGTCAGGAGGTTCAGGTGCGAGTAGCCGCTGATGCGCGTGTAACGATTCGTCGAAGTGGCGACCTGGCCCGCCGTCTTCGCGTCGTTGAACTCGATGGGATAGGCCCACACGATGAGCGGCAGGCGTGTGCCCTCCTCGTAGTCCGCGGGCAGATAGAGCGTCGCCGAGAGCTGCACGCCATCGTTGCGCTCATAGGTCACGAGTTGCTTCGTGATGTCCCGGATCTGCGGCGTGGGGTCGTCGAAGTTCGTCATCTGGTACTCCTTCTGGGCGTGCAGCTGACGGAAGAAGTAGTTCGGCGGCTTCGTGCTGGACTCGCGCCGGGTCACGATGGCCGGCAGAGAGTCCTCGACGGTGTCCTTGATGGTGATCACGGACTCGTAGAGATCCGCTGGGCACGTCCACAGCCGCTCCGACTCGCCCGTGATCACGTTCTGGCGGTCGATGAACGGGAACAGGCCCTCCGGCGTGGCGCCCCGCCCCGACCGGTAGATCCAGGGTCCGTCGAGCCGGGCGATGCGATTGCCCTGCCAGTCCGGCATGGTCGCGACGCGCCCGGGGTCGCCGTAGCGGTCGCGGACGCTGCGGTCCTCGAGCAGCTTCGGCTCGACCTCGGACGCGGACATGTCGTAGAACCAAGACCGCGTCCAGCGCCGGTCGCGGTCGTACTCGCCCGCGAGAACCAGGTGCTTGTCCTCGAACCACGTCAGCCCGCGCGCGCGGTGCTCCGTGCGCAGGAGTTCGCGCGGCGGCTCCGCCGCGGGGATCGCCTGCACCATCCACCGGTCGCGAGCCGCGACCTCGCGCTTGGGATCACCCCCGTCGAGGGCTTCGACCCAGACGACCGTCGCACCCTCGCCGGCCTTCCAGTCGACCTGGCGCGGCCCTGTGCGGACCCCGTGCAGCGGGATGTTCTCCCCGAGCGGGATCCTGGCCACGACGTGTTGCGACCGCTCCCCTTCGAGCTCCACGACGCGGATCGTCCGGGGGAACGATCTCCACGGCATCAGGAACGAGAAGGGCCGCTGGACCGTCGTGACGAGTAGGTAGCGTCCATCGGGCGAGTTCGACGCACCGGCGTAGATCGCCGGCTCGGGCTCGACCACTTCGAGCCGGTCGTGGCTGACGCCGAGGATCGCCAGCTCGGTCGTCGCGTAGTACTCGAACAGGTCTTCTTCGTAGGCGCTGGAGAGGAGGTCCTGATAGGTGCGCAGCGGCGACTTGCTGCCCTTCGTGGTCCGGATGTTCGGACCGCGCGGGACCGTGGGCGCCGCGGGCTCGGGCCCGCGATCTTCCGGTACGAGCCGGCAGAGCACGCGCGCCCCGTCGGACATCCAGGTGATGCCGCCCGTGACCGTGCTCAACCGATCGGTGAGCAGGCGCGGCTCCGTCGGCTGATCGTTCGCTCCGCCCCAGAGCTCCGAGTGGTCGTCGAAGTGGACGGTGAACACGAAGAAGCGCTTGTTGAACGAGAAGCTCACGGTCCCCACGCGCCCCCCTTCGGGGATCGGAATCCGCTTGTCGGCGGCCGACAGCATCCTGTAGAGCTGCATCCCTTCGATGAAGCTCGTCCTGAACGGAGCGTTCGCCCCCGGGTCGATGCGCATCCCCGCAAGCCGCAGCATGCGCCGCGACAGGTCCGCGATCGAGGGCATCGGCGACCGCTCCCCGAGGACGTAGTAGCTGTACGTCGGGCTGAAGATGACGTCGGGCGATGGCGCCGCGTCGACGATCTCGACCACCTCGGCCGGCGGCAGCCGGTAGCCTTCGTCGGCGGCCGGGGCCACGGCTTCGTCCTGCGCGAGGAGCGGAGCGGCGGACGGGACGGCGGTGAGGAAGAGCGTGGCGAGGGTCTGGAGGGGGCGATTCATCGGGTGGGTGGGAGTGAGGAGTGAGCGGCGTCGAGGCGTCGGGATTGTAGAGGAAGTGCGGGGGATCAGGTGGCGTCCGGACGCCAGGGACGGACGCGAGAGCGGGGTTCCGCGGGCGGGAGGCCGTGGCCGAGGGCCTTGGTCGGGCGCCAGGGGTGCCCCCGGAATCCCAGCCACCTCAGCCCTTGAAGGCCCAGTATTCATACGTATGATTCAAACGTACGTATACGGCCCGTCCCATGCCTCTCAGCACCAAGGACCGCATCCTCGACGCCGCCGAGCGGCTCTTCGCCGAGAAGGGCTACGACGCGGCTTCCCTCCGGGGCGTGACGGGCGAGGCCGGCGTGAACCTCGCCTCGGTCGGCTACCACTTCGGCGGCAAGGCGAACCTGTTCCGGGCCGTCTTCGAGCGGCGCGTCGGGGGCATCAACGCGGAGCGGCTCGCGATGCTCGACGCGGCCGAGGGCGGTGACTCGCCGCCCACGCTCGAGGTGGTGCTCGAGGCGTTCCTCGCGCCGGCGCTGCGGCTCGTCGCGCGCAAGGACGAGGGGCACGAGCGGTTCATGCAGCTCGTCGGTCGGACGTACGCCTCGAGTGGCGAGCACATCGAGGTGCTGAAGAGCGTCTTCCAGGAGATCCTGGCGCGCTTCTTCCCCGCTCTCCAGCGCGCACTGCCGGAGCTCGCGCCGGCGGACGTCTTCTGGAGACTGCACTTCATGCTCGGGTCGATGAGCGTGCTCCTCGCCGACCCGGACCGCATCCGCGTGCTCTCGAACGGCACCGTCACCGTGGAGGATCCCGAGGAGCCGCTGCGACAGCTCGTCGCGTTCGCGGCGGCGGGATTTCGCGCTTCCGCGGCGGGGCAGGGCAGCACTCGATGAACGTCCGAACGGGAGCCCTCGTGCTGCTCGCCCTGCCCAGCTGCCGCGGACCGGAGCACTCCCCTACCGAAGGGCTCGAGCTCGCGATACCCGGCCAGTGGGACGCTCTGGAATCGGCGGAGCCTCCGGCCGCGGGCGCGTGGTGGGCGCGGTTCGAGGACGAGGAGCTCCTGGCGGTCGTCGCGGAGGCGCTCGCGAACAACCGCGACCTCGCCGTGTCCGCGGCGCGCGTCGGGGCGGCCGCCGCTCAAGCGCGCATCGCGGGCGCCGACCTGCTGCCGTCGGTCGGGCTCTCCGGCACGGCTGCTCGCAACAGGCAGGTGTTCGTCGGCTTGCCCGTGCCCGGCGGCGGCGTCCTCAGGAGCACGACGACTTCCTACGGCGTGTCGCTCGACGTGAGCTGGGAGGCGGACCTCTGGGGACGGATCGCCGCGGGTCGGGATGCGGCGTCCGCCGAGTTCGCGGCGAGCGCCGAGGAGTACGAGGCCGCGCGGCACTCCATCGCGGCGCAGACGGCCAAGGCCTGGTTCGCCTGGCGCGAAGCCCTGCTGCAGGCGGACCTCGCGGCGCGCACGGTCGCGAACTTCAGGCGCAGCGCCACCATCGTGGTCGAGCGGTACGAGCGCGGCATCGCGGCGGCGCTCGACATGCGCCTGGCGCAGAGCGACCTGGCGGCGTCCGAGGCCCTGCTCGAGCTACGCGGTGAACAGGTCGAGCGCACGGGCCGACAGCTCGAGATCCTGCTCGGCCGCTACCCCGCGGGCGACCTCGAGCGGACGGCTGCTCTGCCCGCACTCCCCGAAGCGCCGGCGGCAGGGGTGCCGAGCGAGCTGCTCAGGCGCCGCCCCGACCTGCGCGCGGCGGAGTCGCGGCTCATGGCCACGGACGCCCGGCTCGAAGAGGCCCGCGCGGCGCTCTACCCGCGGCTCGTCCTCACCGGCTCCGCGGGTCGGACGGGTGAGTCCACGAGCGATCTCCTGGACTCCGATTTCAGCATCTGGTCGATCGCGGCCGGCCTCGTCCAACCGATCTTCGAAGGCGGGCGGCTGGCGGCCGGCGTCGACTTCGCGGATGCGCGCGTGCGCGAGTCGCTCGCGAACTACGCGGCCCTGGTCCTCCGCGCTTTCGCCGAGGTCGAGACGATCCTCGCGATCGAGGGCCAGCTCGCCCGGCGCGAGTCGTTCCAGGCGATCGCATCGGACCGCGCACTCGCCGCCAGCACGCTCGCGGAAGAGCGCTACGCGCGTGGGCTGCTCGACCTCACCGACCTGCTCATCGCCCAGCGTCGGGCACTCGAGACCGAGGCGAACCTGCTCGGCGTCCGGCGCGAGCGCCTCGAATCGCGCGTCAACCTGCACCTCGCCCTCGGCGGCGACTTCGAGACGCCGCAAGCCCTACCGTGAAATGAACGAGCGGACATGAAGGTCCTCAAGCCGACCCTGCGCATCCTGCTCCCCGTGGTCGTCATCGCGATCGCCATCGGCATCTACAAGGGACTCCTCGCGATGCGCCCCGACGTTCAGCCCGCCTCGCCGGACGTGCTCGCGCCGCTCGTCGAGGTGGTCCTGGCGACCGCGGGTGAGGTCGAGCTCCTCGTCCGGGCGCAGGGTACCGTCGCCCCGCGCACCGAGAGCCGCCTCGTGGCCGAGGTCTCCGGCCGCGTCATCGAGGTCGCCCCCGCGCTCGTGGCCGGCGGCTTCTTCGAGCAGGGCGAGGTGCTCCTGCGCATCGACCCGATCGACTACGACCTCGCCGAGAAGGAGGCCGCGATGCGCGTCGCCGGGGCGGAGCTGCGCCTCGCGCAGGAGCTCGCCGACGCCGAGGTCGCGGCGCGGCAGTGGGACAGCGTCCGCGGCGGCGGCACTGCTCCGCCACTCGTCCTGCGCGAGCCGCAGATCGCCGAAGCGCGGGCCGCACGCGTCGCCGCGCAGGCCGCGCTGGAGAAGGCGCGGCGTGACGTCGGTCGGTGCACCATCACCGCCCCGTACGCCGGGCGCGTCCGTGCTGAAGACGTCGATCTGGGCGAATTCGTGCAGCGTGGCCAGGAACTGGCGGTCGTGTACGCGGTGGACTTCGCCGAGGTGCGGCTGCCGCTGCCCGACGCGGATCTCGCGTTCCTCGACCTACCGCTGTCGTACCGCGGCGAGGCGCCGGGCGGTGGGCCGGTCGTCGAGATCGTCGTGCGTTTTGCGGGCGGCGTGCACTCGTGGACGGGCCGCATCGTCCGCACGGAAGGCGAGCTCGACCCCAAGAGCCGGATGGTCGTCGCCGTCGCCCGTGTCATCGACCCGTACGGCCGGAGCGAGGAGCGGGATCGCCCGCCGCTCGCGGTGGGCATGTTCGTCGACGCGACGATCCGCGGCCGCCGGCTCGCATCCGCGGTCAGCCTCCCGCGCGTCGCCATGCGCGGCCCCGATCGGGTGCTCGTCGTCGGCGATGACGATCGCATCGAGATCCGGAGCGTGAAGCCGCTCAAGGCCGAGCGCCATCGGATCATTCTCGCGAGCGGCGTCGAGCCCGGAGAGCGGATCGTCGTCTCCCCCCTCGAGAACTACGTCGACGGCATGGCCGTGCGGGTGCTCGTGCGCGAGCCGGAGCGAGGAGGCGAGCGGTGAAGACCGCTGTCGCGTGGTTTGCGAAAAACCCCGTCGCCGCGAACCTCCTCATGGTGTTCCTCATCGGGGGCGGGCTCTTCACGATCGGCACCGTCAAGATGGAGCTCTTCCCCGAGTTCTCGCTCGACACGGTCTCCGTCCGCGTCGCGTACCCGGGCGCGTCGCCCGAGGAGGTCGAGGAGGGCATCTGCATCCCGATCGAAGAGGAGGTCCACGGCATCTCGGGGGTGAAGGAGGTGCGCTCCTCCGCCTCGGAGGGCCTGGGTATCGTCAGCATCGAGGTCGTCCCGGGCGAGGATCCGCGGCGCGTCCTCGACGACGTGAAGACGCGCGTCGACGCGATCGACACGTTCCCCGACCTGGCGGAGAAGCCGGTGATCGAGGAGCTCCTCCTGCGTCGCCAGGTGCTCAACGTCGCCGTACACGGCCGCGCGGACGAGGCCACCTTGAAGCGTGTCGCGGAGATCGTGCGCGACGAGATCAACGCGCTGGACGGCGTCAGCCAGGTCGAGCTCGCGGGCACACGACCGTACGAGATCTCGATCGAAGTGTCCGAGTCGGCCCTGCGAAGGTACGGCCTCACCTTCGACGACGTGGCCGGAGCGGTGCGACGGTCGTCGCTCGACCTGTCGGGCGGTTCGGTGAAGACCAGCGGCGGCGAAGTGCTCCTGCGCACCATCGGTCAGGCGTACGTGGGCGAGGAGTTCGACCAGGTCGTCGTCCGGACACACCCGGATGGGACGCGCATCCTCCTGCGCGACATCGCCACCGTGGTCGACGGCTTCGAGGACACGGACCAGTCGGCGACGTTCAACGGGCTCCCGGTCGCGATGGTGCAGGTCTTCCGGATCGGAGACGAGAGCGCCCTCGCGATCTCGGCGGCCATCCACGAGTACATCGAGGGGGCGAGCGCGCGCCTGCCCGAGGGGATCAGCCTCGAGGTCTGGCAGGACAACGCGGTATGGCTCGCGAGCCGCCTCGATCTGCTCCTCAGGAACGGGCTCCAGGGCCTGATCCTCGTGTTCCTCGTGCTCGCTCTGTTCCTGCGGTTCCGCCTGTCCTTCTGGGTCACGCTCGGCATCCCCATCTCGTTCGCGGGCGTCCTCTTCGTCATGCCGCAGCTCGACCAGTCCGTGAACATGCTGTCCTTGTTCGCGTTCATCCTCGTGCTGGGGATCGTCGTGGACGACGCGATCGTCGTCGGCGAGAGCATCTACCAGGAGCACGAGCGGGGCCACACCGGCGAGGCGGGGGCGGTGCGAGGCGTGCTCGCCGTTTCGGTCCCCGTCGTGTTCGCCGTCCTGACGACCATAATCGCCTTCGTGCCGATCCTGTACCTGCCGGGCGCGCTCGGCAAGTTCTTCGCCGTCATCCCCGTCATCGTCATCCCCGCGCTGCTCTTCTCGCTCGTGGAGTCCCAGCTCATTCTGCCCGCGCACCTCGCGCACGAGTCGTCGTTCGGCCAGCGGCTGGCGCGCGTCGCGCCCTTCTCGTGGTGGGTCCGCTTCCAGGCCCGTGTCGCGCGCGGGCTCCAGGCCTTCCGCGACCGCGTCTACGCCCCGTCGCTCGCCTTCGCGCTCGAGTGGCGCTACCTCACCCTGGCCGCCGGGATCGGGGTCCTCATCGTGACCGCCGGAATCGTCCAGGCGGGGAAGGTCCGGTTCATCTACTTCCCCGACGTCGAGGGCGACATCCTCGCGTGCCAGGTCACGATGCCGCAGGGCACACCCGCCCACGTGACCGAACGCGCCGTCCGTCAGATCGAGCGCGCCGGCCAGACACTTCGCGCGGAGCTCGAGGGCAACGGCTCCAGCTCAGGCGACAAGGTCTTCAAGAACGCCCTCGCGTCCGTCGGCACGCAGCCCTACCTCGCCGCACTCCAGGAGATCCAGAACGTCGGCTCGGGCATCGTGGGCGCGCACTACGGCGAGGTCGTCGTCGAACTCGTGCCGGGCGAGGAGCGCGAGGTCGCGTCGCTCGAGCTCGTCAACCGCTGGCGCGAGCTGTGCGGCCCCATCCCAGGCGCTGTCGAGGTCTCGTTCAACGCCGCCGTCATGTCGGCCGGCGCGCCGATCCACTTCCAGTTCACCGGCCGCGACATCACGTCTCTGCGCGAGGCCGCGAACGAGCTGAAGGCGAGCCTCGAAACCTACGAGGGCGTCGTCGACGTCACGGACTCGTTCCGCGGCGGGAAGGAGGAGCTGGTGCTCGACATCCTGCCCGCCGCCGAGGCGCTCGGGCTCTCGCGTTCCGACCTCGCGCGCCAGGTGCGCCAGGGTTTTCACGGCGAGGAAGCGCAGCGGATCCAGCGTGGGCGCGACGACGTGAAGGTCATGGTCCGCTACCCGCTGGCGGACCGGCGCACCCTGCACAGCCTGGAACGGATGCGGATCCGCACACCGCAAGGGGTCGAGGTCCCCTTCTCAGCGGTCGCCCGGGTCGAGTCGCGGCGCGGGTACGCGACCATCCAGCGGAACGACCGGAAGCGCACCGTGAGCGTCATGGCCGACGCCGACCTCGCGGTGACGAGCCCGAACGAAGTCGTCCGCTCCATCCAGACGGACGTCCTCCCGGGTCTCCTCGCGCGCTACCCGGGCGTGACCTGCAGCCTCGAGGGACAGAGCTCGGACCAGGCGGAGACGCTGATCGCGATGGCGCGCTACTTCCTGATAGCGCTGCTCGCGATGTACGGCCTCATGGCGATCCCGTTCCGCTCCTACCTGCAGCCGGCGATCATCATGTCGGCGATCCCCTTCGGCCTGGTCGGCGCCGTATTCGGTCACATGATCATGGGCCGCGACCTCTCGATGATCTCGGTGCTCGGCCTCGCGGCCCTCGCGGGCGTCGTTGTGAACGACAGCCTCGTACTGGTCAACTTCGTGAATAACGAACGCGACTCCGGCCGGACCGTCGTGGAGGCGGCGCGCGTGGCCGGGATCGCGCGCTTCCGACCGATCGTCCTCACGTCGCTCACCACGTTCGCCGGGCTCACGCCGCTCCTCCTCGAGAAGAGCGTGCAGGCCCAGTTCCTCATCCCCATGGCGATCTCGCTCGCGTTCGGGGTGCTGTTCTCGACGCTCGTCTCGCTCGTGCTCGTGCCCTCGGGCTACCTGATCCTCGAGGACCTGAAGCGCATCCCGCGCTGGCTGTACGGGCCGGAGCCGGAACCGGTGCCGGCGGGCGACGCGAGCTGAGCGACGCTTCAGAGACCGAACGTCACGCTCAGACCGTCCGACAGATCGAAGAACGCCCCGCCGGCCGCAGGGTCGCGGAACCAGGCCTGGAAGTTCCAGGTGGAGCCCGCGGTGATCTGCGTCAATGCGCTAGGCGGGCTCGTGTTGTCGAGCGGGAAGGTCATGACGTTCCCGGTCGCGTTGACGACGTCCAACCGACCGATCGGGCCGGCGATGCACAGCGTGCCGTTGCCGAAGGGGATGCTCACCTGCAGGGGCCCGTAGAAGAAGACGCCGGGTTGATCGGGCACATATTCGGCGCGCAGCAGGAGGACGTTCGCGGCCACGCCGGCGCTGCCGGTGGCGGAGATCGAGGCCGAGGCGCCGGTCGAGTTGGCGCCGGCGGTGCAGTAGGTCGTGCCCAGGCCGAGGTCGAACACGTAGGCCGCGCCGGAAAATGGGGCGCTGTAGTCGCCTTGATTGCCGTTCACGCCGGTCGCGTTGCTGGATTCCCAGGGCGCCCCGACCACCACCGTGTCGCCCGATACTGCAACGGACTCGCCGAAACGCGCTGCGGCGTTGGAGGCCTTGAGATACGCCTGTTGGCTCCAGCTCGTATCGCTGCGCACGAACACGTAGGCCGCGCCCGCTTCTGATGCGCTGTTGTCGCCCTGGTTCCCGTTTACACCGGTGGCGCTGCTGTCTTCCACATTTGCGCCAACCACCACCGTGTTGCCCGATACTGCAACGGACCAGCCGAACTGGTCACTCGCATCGGTGTTGGAAGCCTTGAGGTAGGCCTGCTGGCTCCAGCTCGTACCGCTACGCACGAACACGCACCCCAAGACCGTCAAGGCCATGGCCGGCATCGGCGTGTGCCTGCAACGGGCGGGACGCTTCGAGGACGCCGGTCCCCTACTCGCGGAGGCCCTCGACTACGCGCTCGACCGCTGGGGCGAGAGTCATCCAACCACGTTCTTGTACATGCACAACTACGCCTTCCAACTCTGGGGGGAAGGCGACTTGGAAGGAGCAGAAAGCCTCTTTCGCGACTGCATCGCGGTGGGCCGCGAGCTCGAGCCGGAGCCGCGAGACAGCATTCTGCTGGCCGAGCTCAACCTCGGCGAGATGCTCATGGAGCTCGAGCGGCTCGACGAGGCGCACGAACTTCTGACGACGGCACACCTGGGACTGACGTCGCTCTTCGACGACTCGCATCCGCTCGCGCTGCGAGCATCCGAGAGCCTCGATGAGCTCGCGGCGGCGCGCGATCGCACGGCGGCCAGGGACGGTTGAGTGCCGTGGTCCCGCCCGACGCACTCACGGAGTGAAGGTGATCTCCAGCCCGTCGGTCAGATGGCCCGCCCCGCAGTGGTCGCGGTGCCAGGCCTGGAAGTTCCACGTCGAGCCCGCCGTGATCGGGAAGGGCGCGAACGCAGGCGCATCGAGATCCACCTGCATCCCGATGTAGTTCGAGCTGTAGAAGAAGCTGAAGCCGATCCGGTTGCCCGGACCGGCGACGCAGATGAAGTTGTTCCCGAAGGGCGTCTGGACCTGGTCGAGACCGTACTGGAACACACCCGGGTTCTGGGCCGGTCCCGCGAACAGGAACAGGTCGTTCGCGGAAATGCTCGTGCTCCCGAAGGCGGACATGAGCGGGGGTAGGCCGAAGCAGCTCGGAGTGGTCGCGCAATAGTTGGTGCCGATCGAGGCGCCGCCGCAGGTCGAGAAATCGTCGATCGCGGTGACTCCGGCGCCCTCGTTCGAGAACTGGATACGCGAGATGCGATGCGTTGCATCGCCGGCGACGACGTGCACCCACGCATCCGCGCGGCCATTGAATCGCGCGACGAAGGCGCCGAACATGTCGAAGAGGCGCACCTGGCTCGCGACCGAGGCGCTCTCGTCGCGGAGCCAGAACTCGACGTGCACGGTCGGAAACGTGTGCACGCTCGCGTGCTCCTGGAACAACCACGCGTTCGTGCCGGTGTGGCTGAGCCCCGGCGGGGCGACGGCCGCCGCTCCGCCCTCGAAGCCCGTGAAGCGCGGGTGGCTCCCGAGCCGGATGAAGCCCGAGTCGTCGAGGAACTCGAAGCTCGTGACGAGGTCGTTCGCGGTTGCGCTCGCCTGAAAGAGCAGCGCGAAGAGAGCGAGGGTGAGCACTCTGGGATTCATCATCGTCCTCTCCTTGGGGCAGCGGGTAGCGGCGGCGGGTTCAGACGCGGGGGCGACGCCCTGAGTTCCTGCGAAAGGTCCTTTGTGCCCGTGACGTACAATCCCGCCACTTCTCGCTGCGCCGCGCCCCTCTCCGGCGGACAGGAACGAAGCGGAAATGATGCCCGGGCAGCCACGCAAGGCGCTGCTCACCGACTCCCGGCACGGATCCCCCCATGAATTCGCCTTCGAAGCACCTGCGGCTCGCCGCCCTCGCCCTCGCGGGCGCCGCCTCCTTCTCGGCTTGCACGATCGTCCGCGTGCGGCAGGCCGGCAGCCCGCCCCAGATTCGCGGTAGCGGCCTCATCGACGGTTTCTTGGGCTTTGGCATGCCCGAGATTGGCGATCCGCTCGAGATCCAGTTCCTCCAGAACGATCTCAGCATCGGGATCAACCTCTTCAACCTGCTGCGCGTCGAGATCGGGGGCCTCGGCTTCGCGCTCGCGCTCGGGCCGGTGCAGGTCGGGCTGGGCACGCTCTTCTACGAGCCCGAACCGGTGCCGTACCCCCCCGACACTGGACCGGACGACGTCCAGGTCGAGTACGTCCAGATCGAAGAGGTCGGGGACGACGCGCTCGAAGTCGACGAGCTCGACGAGGACGGCTGACCCGACGCGCCGCAGCGTCGCGCGGTGTCAGTGAGCACCGTCGAGCAGCGCTTCCAGTTCCGCGCGTGTCGGGAGTGCAGCCTGTGCGCCGTCCCGCGTCGTGGCGAGGGCGCCCGCCGCGCACGCCGGCCGCAACGCGGCAGCGAGCGTCGCGCCGCGGGCGAGCTCGCACGCGAGCGCCCCGACGAAGGCGTCCCCCGCTCCGACAGCGTCGCGCACTTGAACGGCGCACGGGGCCTGGCGGCACACTCTGCCGTCCGCGAACGCGAGCGCACCACGAGCGCCGAGCGTCATGACGACGGCGCGCGGCCCGAGTTTCGCGAGCGCCTCCACCTGAGCTTCGGCCGGTCCCTCGCTGCCCGCGATCTGCGCTCCTTCGCCCTCGTTGACGACGAGCACATCGAGCGATTCGAGGATCGTCGCGGGGAGCTCGCGGGCGGGCGCCGCGTTCAGGAGCACGCGCGTGTCTGCCTCGCGCGCGATGCGGATCGCTGCTTCGAGCGACTCGACCGGCGTCTCGAGCTGCGCGACGAGCCACGCGGCGGAACGAATGGTCTCCGCGGCGGCTGCGACGTGCCGCGGATCGAGCCGCGCGTTCGCACCGGGCGCGACCACGATCGTGTTCTCGCCGCTGTCGTCCACGGTGATGAGCGCGACGCCCGTCGGGGCCGCGGAGCTCACGCGCACCTCGGGCCGAATCCCCGCGCGCTCCAGCTCGCCCACGAGCGCGCGGCCGAAGCCGTCGTCGCCCACGCAACCGATGAGCGCGACCCGCGCGCCGAGGCGCGCGGCGGCGACGGCCTGATTCGCGCCCTTCCCGCCCGCGAGCTGGCGCCACGGTCCGCCGAGCAGGGTCTCGCCCGGCACCGGAAGCCGCGGCGCACGGACGACGAGGTCCATGTTGATCGAGCCGAGGACGCAGACGTCGACGGCGCTCATCCGTCCGCCCCGTGCCTCGTATCGAACATGAGGCGCGCGAGTATACCGGCCCACGGTGGCGCACCAGGGGGCGTTGTGAGCGCCGGCGCGCGTCGCATTGGAGACACGCGAGCGGGCATCCGGCTCGAGACTGTGCTTCCCTGGCGCCCCATCACCCCCGTCCCCCAGAGCGATGAGCGACGAACGAATCGGCGGCGTCCGGTACCAGAAAGCGCAGGACGAGTACTTCGCGCGGCGGACCCTGCGGCGCCACGCCAGAGTCTGGTCCTCGTGGGCGCTCGGCGTCGGGGCGGTGATCTCCGGGGACTTCTTCGGCTGGACTTCGGGCTCGCCGTCGGTGGGTTCGGAGAGCTCGTGATCGCGACGGCCGTCGTGACCGTGATGTACCTCGGCCTGTGCGACTCGATCGCCGAGATGTCCCCGGCGCTCCCGCACACGGGCGGGGCCTACTCCTTCGGGCGCACGGCGATGGGACCGTGGGGCGGATTCGTCACGGGGCTCGCGGAGAACATGGAGTACGTGCTGACGCCGGCGGTCATCGTCGTCGGCATCGGCGGGTACCTCGGCGCGGTCTTCGGCACGCCCGAGGCGTTCGCGCCGGCATGGTGGCTCCTCGCCTACGTCGCATTCGTCGGGCTGAACGTCTGGGGCGTCTACTTCCCGAAGTGGCTCTCCCTGACGCACAGGCGACGCGAAACTCCCCACGTCGCGCTCGTGTCGGGCGCGGTCATCGGCTTCCTCGTCGCGCTCGCCCTGCACTTCACCCCGCGGGACGGACCGGTCGGCGCCGCGCTCCTCAACATGGCCGTGTTCGGCGCGGTGATCGCCTACGTCATGCAGATGCTGGCGTTCGTGCTCCTGCGCCGACGACTCCCGCACATCGAGCGACCCTACCGGAGCCGCGCCGGAGTCACGGGCGCGGTCCTGTCCGGTGGCATCGCCCTGGTCGTCCTCCTGTACCTGCTCGCGCAGGAGGGCTACCGCGCGGCCATCGTCGGCTGTATCGCCTGGTTCCTCGTCGGACTCATCTACTTCGCCGTATTCGGGAGGCGGCACCTCGTCCTCTCGCCCGAGGAGGATCTTGCCCTCCGTAACCGTCAGTGATGACCCGCGTGACTCCTACCCGGTCATCGCTGACGGTCACGCCAACGCGTCCAGGCCGCCGCCATTCGCTCGACGCGCTCCGGCTGCTCCGCCGCCAGGTTGCGCATCTCCGTCCGGTCGGCTGAGATGTCGTAGAGTTCCCACGGACCGCCGTGGCTCACGAGCTTCCACGCGCCCTCGCGCACGGCCTTGCCCTGCGACCACGCCCAGAAGAGCGGCGCCGCGCGCCGGAGCGGCTCGCCCGCGAGTAGCGGTAGCAGGCTCGCGCCGCGCATGGGCACGACCAGCGCGCCACTGTGCTCGGTCGGGTACTGCGCACCGGCGAGGTCGACGAGCGTCGCCATGATGTCGACGAAGTGCACGGGCTCCCGCACGAACCCGCCCACCGCGGCGATCCCGCGCGGCCAGTGGACGATCAGGGGCGTGCAGATGCCGCCCTCGTAGCTGTGGTTCTTGAACTTGCGGAACGGCGTGTTGGAGACGTTCGCCCAGTTCCGCTTCACGGAGGTCCAGCGCGTCATCGTCCCGATCTCGCCCTCGCCGATGTCGACGACATCCGCCGAGCCGCCGTTGTCGGAGGCGAAGAGCACGAGCGTGTCCTCGAGCTCACCGAGCTCCTCCAGCTTCGCGAGCAGCGCGCCCACGTTGCGGTCGAGGCGATCGACCATCGCGGCGTAGACCTCCATCCGCCGCGCCTCCTCGCGCCGCTCCGCGGCCGACAGCGCGTCCCAGTCGCCGAATTCCGCGTCCGAGAGCGTCGTGCCCGCGCTGTACAAGCCCAGCTCGCGCTGCCGCGCCCAGCGCGCCGCCCGCGTCGCCTGCCAGCCGGCGTCGTAGCGGCCCGCGTAACGCGCGATGTCCTCGGCCGGCGCCATCAGAGGGTCGTGCGGCGCGGTGTAGGCGACGTACAGAAAGAACGGCGCCGCCTCGTCCGCGTACTCGTCGAGGTAGGCGAGCGCACGCTCCGTGAAGGCGTCGGTCGTGTAGAAGTCCCGCTCCTTCGGCGTGTACGGCTCGAGCGTCTCACCGTCGATGCACCACGCCCGGTTCGGGCGCTT
>Ga0114950_10002154_pt1 | contig 15067 bp, 14 predicted proteins | sample N075metaG_FD_83503 | JGI IMG/M metagenome (GOLD analysis project Ga0114950, IMG submission 83503) | Deep subsurface microbial communities from Kermadec Trench to uncover new lineages of life (NeLLi) - N075 metaG | ecosystem: Environmental > Aquatic > Marine > Ocean trench > Sediment | place... | reverse complement strand
GGATTATTGCTGGGTTTGTGCTGTTTAGAATATTGGATATTTTCAAGCCTTGGCCCATCAAATGGGCAGATAGCAGCATAAAGGGAGGGCTTGGCATCATGCTAGATGATGTTATAGCGGGTATAATGGCGGCCTTGTGCTTGCAGGCAGCAGCCCTGCTCCTGGTTTCCAGTTAGGCTGTTTTGTTTAATTCGGCCGTACCAAGTTGAGGATCCGCAGTTGAATATGAAACATATAGCTTCGGCAAAATTACCCACCCAGTGGGGTGTTTTCACTATCCATGGATTTGAAGACGAAGAATCGGGCAAGGAACATATTGTTTTGGAAATGGGTGACACCGCTGGCGATCAACCAATGTTGTGTCGTATCCACTCCGAATGCCTAACCGGGGATTGCCTTTTCAGCCAACGTTGTGATTGTGGTCCGCAGTTGCAATATGCGATTGAAAGTGTTGCTGCCGAAGGGCGAGGTTTAATTTTGTACTTGCGACAGGAAGGGCGTGGAATAGGCTTGCTGAATAAGCTTAAGGCCTATGAGCTTCAAGACACTGGCGTCGATACAGTTGAAGCCAATGAGCAACTTGGATTCGAAGCAGACAGTAGGGTATACGAAATCTGTAAGCCCATGCTGGCTCACTTCAACGTGCTAAGTGTACGTTTGCTGACCAATAATCCACGTAAAGTAAAAGCCATGGAAGAAATGGGTATAGAAGTGGTCGAGCGGTTACCAATCCATGTAGGTATCAATTCCCATAACGAAAGTTATCTGGCCGCCAAAATTGACAAGTTAGGCCATATAAAAAGGTAACCCTATCGCTATCGTCGTCGATATTCTGCGTCATGGTCAGCCTGAAGGTGGAGAAGTGCTTCGTGGGCGAACTGACCATCCACTTTCTGAAGTTGGCTGGCAACAGATGAATCAGGCCACTGCTCAAGTCGAGTTGTCGAACAATTCAGATTTCCCCTCAAAGCAATGGACTGAAATAATTTCTTCTCCATTACAGCGATGCCGCAGTTATGCCGAACATCTTGCTGAATCAACCGGCTTGCCATTGACCGTAGAGCAAGATTGGCAGGAAATCGATTACGGTGACTGGGATGGAATGTTACTTACCCAGTGGCGAAAATCTGCAGCGTCTCAGTTCCGGCAGTTCAGGCAAGACATAACCGCGTTGTCGCCACCCAATGGCGAGGACTTTATCAGTTTCCGTGATCGCATACTGAATGCCTGGCAAAGAATTCTACAAAAACCCGATGGCAGTCGAATTCTACTTGTAACACACGGCGGAGTAATGCGGGTGGTAATCCCTACAGTTCTAGATCTGCCGCTGAACAAGACCGGCGTTCTAGAAATTCCCTTTGCCTGTTTAAGTCGAATCAAAATAGGATTTTACGGCGACAAATTGCAATGTTCCCTGGTCAGTCACAATTCAATGTTGAGCTGAATATCCGGACCTTGCCTGGTCTATTTGTTCACACATGAGTTTTGCACCTTGCAAGGCGCGAGGCGTATGCCGTTGCACTAAATCGGGTGGAATGAAATAGAGATGACTATTGGCTACAGCGTCCAGTGTAGGCCATTCAAGCCAGCTATCCAGCCATTCAGGGCGTGCTATGTCCATTCCACTAGCGATAATTACTTGCGGGTTACGCGCCAGGACTGATTCTTTATCGATCTTGGGGGCCATGAGTGACAGATCTGCGAAGATATTTTGTCCACCGCAAAGCATAATAATGTCATTTATTAATTCATTTCCGCCGGCTGTAATCAGAGGTGTATCCCAAACCTGATAAAAAACGCTCACACCCAATTGGTGACTATAGTTGTTTTCAAGTTCCTGAAGTGTGTTGGTAAAGGTATTAATGACTTCAGAGGCAATTTTCATAGTGCCAGCTAGTATTCCCAGCTTTTCGATATGAATCGGTATACTTTGCAGTCGTTTGGGTTCGGCGACATAGATCGGATATCCAAGTTCTTTCAGCCGGTTTACTGAAGCAATTGGGTTTCCGGTTTTCCAGGATACTATGAGATCCGGTTGCAGTTCTAGAATAGCTTCCAGATCGAGCAAATCATGGCGGCCAACAATCCTAATTTCCTGAGCAGCAAGTGGGAAATCACTGTACTCCACAACGCCAACTATTTTGCTTCCAGCTCCCGCTGCGAAAATTATCTCGGTCAGTGAAGGCGCTAGGCTGATAATACGGTTGGCAGTTTGGGGTAGGCTTACCAGGTTGCCATCGTCATCCAGAACTTCAACACCTAATGCCGCCTGACTAAGCCCTAGCCATAAAGAAACAACGAGGCAGGCAAAGAATGGAATCGTCTTGATTTTAAGTTTCTGCATCAGTAGTCAATTCCTTTTTGCGCCTTGATGCCATTATTAAACGCATGCTTGGTGTCCTTGATGTCACTTACCGTGTCAGCCAGTTCAACAAGTTCTTTACTGGCATTTCGGCCGGTAATAATTACATGTTGGTTGGGTGGACGATTAGTCAGCACGTCCAGCACGCGATTTTTGTCGAGGTAGCCGTAGCTTAACATGTAAGTAAGCTCATCCAGCAGAACTAACGCGATGTCTGTATTAGCAAGCAGCGTCTCCGCCTTGGCCCAAGTCGCTTCAGCGGCCTTTTTGTCTCCTTCTCGGTCCTGTGTTTCCCAGGTAAATCCGGTTGCCATGACGTAAAATTCGACTAAGGCATTTTCCCTAAATAAAAGATGCTCTCCACATTCCCATGTGCCTTTTATAAATTGCACTACACCGCATCGCATTCCATGACCGACGCTACGGGCTAGCATACCAAAGGCGGACGAGCTTTTTCCTTTCCCAGGACCGGTAAGTACTACGACCAGGCCTTTATTAATTGTGGCTTTGGCAATGCGGTCGTCAATATGGGCCTTCTTACGTTGCATGGCTTTTTTATGGCGTTGATTGCGCTCAGTTGTGGATTCGGTTGTCATAATTTTCCAATTAGAATGAAATCTAAATCGGGCAAGCGCTGGTCGGAGTCTAGTGAACTACAGGAATTATACCCATCCCGAAGATTGATCGATCAGACCGCTTTGGATTGTATCTTGCATTGAGTGAGCTTGTTTCGAATTGAATCAACGATACCGTCGCTACTCAGCCCGACTTCGGCAAGCATATCCGCAACCTTACCATGCTCGAGGAAATTGTCAGGTAAACCCAGGTTGAGTACCGGGATTCGGTAATCGGCACTGGCCAGGAATTCGTTAACGGCCGATCCGGCACCGCCCATGATCGCGTTTTCCTCCAGTGTCACGATCAGTTGGTGACGTGTGGTCATGTCACCTATCAGTGCTTCGTCCAGGGGTTTTACGAAGCGCATATCTACCACTGTGGCATCAAGTTTAACAGCGGCTTCGAGCGCCGGTGCTACCATACTTCCAAAAGCCAAAATAACTACTGAATGGCCAGTGCGTCGAGTGATTGCCTTGCCAATAGGTACAACCTCAAGACCTTTTTCAACTATTGCTCCGGGGCCTTTCCCCCTCGGGTAACGTACTGCACAGGGGCCTTGGTGTTGGTATCCTGTAGACAGTAGTTTACGGGTTTCATTTTCGTCACTTGGAGTCATAACAACCATATTGGGGATGCACCGCAAGTAGCTAATATCAAAACTGCCCGCGTGGGTCGGACCGTCTTCACCCACCAATCCGGCTCGGTCAATAGCAAAAAGCACATTGAGATTTTGTAGTGCAATATCATGGATAAGTTGATCGTATCCACGTTGTAGAAAGGTGGAATAAATGGCGACTACCGGTTTCATATCATCACAAGCCATGCCGGCAGCAAGGGTAATGGCATGTTGTTCGGCGATGGCAACATCGAAATAACGTTTGGGATATTCCGTAGCGAATTGTTGCATGCCCGATCCCTCTCCCATAGCAGGCGTTATGCCGACCAGAAAAGGCTCTCGTTCTGCCATATCACATAGCCATTGGCCAAAAACTTTTGAGTAGGTCGGGGATTGAATCTTATTGGGTTTTTGACTTTCATCTTTGTTAGTAGTGCGAGGTTCAATCTTGCTGAGGGCATGCATGCCAAACGGGTCTTCTTCTGATTTTGAGTATCCTTTACCTTTTTGTGTGACAATATGAAGTAGCTGTGGTCCGCGAAGTTTCTTTATATTCTGCAGAATATCCACTAAGCCAAGGGTGTTGTGGCCATCAATAAGGCCTATGTAATTAAATCCTATTTCTTCAAATAGAGTGCCAGGTGACACCATGCCTTTCATATATTCTTCTGCCCGGTGTGCAGCTTTCAAAGCAGGAGGAATTTTGGATAGCACCCGTTTACCTCCGGTTCGAATGAAATTGTAGGGTTTGCTGGCCCACATACGTGCGAAATAGCTGGAAAGACCACCAACAGCATGGGAGATGGACATATTGTTGTCGTTAAGTATGACTAATAAATTATCATTGATCGCGCCCGCGTGATTTAAAGCTTCAAAGGCGATCCCTGCTGTCATGGCACCGTCACCGATTATGGCGATGCAGTTTCGATCAGTTTTTTGCAGTTCAGAGGCAAGATGCATTCCCAGTGCGGCGCTGATTGAAGTACTTGAGTGTCCCACACCAAAGGCATCAAACCGGCTTTCCTGGCGCGAAGGAAACGCAGTCAGCCCGCCTGGTTGCCGCATGCTCAGCATCTGGTCGCGGCGGCCAGTTAATATTTTGTGGGGATAAGCCTGGTGACCCACATCCCAGATCAACCGATCATTCGGTGTATCGAACACATAATGCAGAGCGATGGTAAGTTCCACCACACCGAGCCCAGCACCAAAATGGCCACCGGTCTGGCCTACGGAATAAAGCAGGAATGCTCTTAACTCATCCGCCAGTTGGCTGAATTGCCCGCTTTCAAGCTGCTTGAGATCTTCCGGGCCATTGATCTGGTCAAGTAATGGCGTCTGGGGTCTGGTTGATGGGATTTCGTCAAACATAGGGTAATTATCTACTGTCTGTCGAAACTCATCAATGAGTGCGTTGTACGATGTAAAGCGCCACCTGGCGTAAACATTCCGCCGATTCGGCAAAAGCATCAAGTTGGGCTATGGCTTGATTGGCAAGATTCTGGGCTTTTTCCCTTGCAGGACCCAGTCCCAATAAAGAAGTGTAGGTGGGTTTGTTTAACGATTGGTCTGATCCTCGAGGCTTGCCAAGTGTAGCCGTGTCCGCGGTGACATCAAGAATATCGTCCTGTACCTGAAAAGCTAATCCGAGATGGCTCGCATAGTTACGCAGTGCGACAACTTGTTGTTCGTTAAAAAACGGCGAGCTTAAGGCGCCGAGTTCGACACTGGCGGCGATCAGTGCACCAGTTTTGAGGGAATGCATGGCTTGTAGCTGTGCCAGGTCTAAGGGTTTGCCGACGGCTTCAAAATCCAGGGCTTGACCTGCCGCCATGCCTTCGAACCCAGATGCTTTTGCCAATACTTCGGTCATGTGCAGGCGGGTTGCTGGGTCGATACAGATATCTGAATTGGTAGCGATGGTTTGAAATGCCAGCGATTGTAGAGCATCTCCAACCAGTATTGCCGTTGCTTCGTTATAAGCCATGTGTACGGTTGGAGCACCACGTCGTAGGTCATCGTCATCCATTGCCGGTAAGTCATCGTGGACTAATGAATAACAATGAATCAGCTCTACAGCACAGGCCGCATTATCAGCCCTGTCCATTTCGCCCCCTGCGGCGAGGGTAGCGGCGTAGGTCAATATAGGTCGAATACGTTTGCCCCCGTTGAGTGTGGCGTATTCCATTGCACTAACCAGTTCGCTGTTAGTTGAAGCTGTCTGTAAACAACGGCGTAGCGTCGCATCAACCCTGTGCTGACAGTCAGTGAAGAAATCAGTTATTAGTGATGATTTTATGGGATCGGTACTCATGGAACCCAAAGAGCATGTTGGATGTAATCGGGTTCAGACATTTAAATCCCCATTAATGGTAGCAACCTGGTGTTAGTCCTGGTCGCTTGGTTCGAAGTCGGTCAATTCAGGTTCACCGTTTTCGTCAATGAGCATCTGAACTTTCTGTTCGGCTCTTTGTAAGGCACCCTGGCATTCTCGGGTTAGCTTGATGCCTTTTTCAAATGCTTTTAGCGACTCTTCCAAGCTCAATTCCCCGTCTTCCATCGCTGTGACCAGCTGTTCGAGACTTTCTAGCGCCTTTTCGAAATTAAATGCCGGTTCTTTTGCTGCTTTTTTAGTCACTTTGACGGTCCTTTATTAGTATCCATGTTGATTGTACCCCAATAGCAATTGTCTTTGGTCCCGGCGGACCAACAAACCACTATGGGTTACAACCCATTACCAATAGTTCGCTAAATCTAGATGGCTTATTGCAGTTCTACTGCTGATTGACTGGGCTGAAGTAGGGCTTTACTCTATAGCGCTCTGATGAAATGCTGGCCGTGGGGGGTTTAGCAAGGGTGGATGTATCACCACACGACGATCACGAACACAAGGACAGACGGATCTGGTTTGGCCTGGCAGTAACCGTTATCTGGATATTACTGGGTATAATTTACATCTCATCCAATGTTGGCTGGTCTTCTTTTTCCAGTCTCCCGATTGATCAAATGGGATCCTTCCTTGAAGGTGCTTTCGCCCCTTTGGCGTTTCTGTGGTTGGTAATTGGTCTGTTTATTCAGCAAACAGTCCTGGCTGAAAACAACCGGGAATTGAGAAAAACTAACCTACAGTCGGAAAAGCAAACCCAGGCCATAGCCGCTACCGAATTAAACGCTCGCCAGGAGACATTTTTTAAAATTGCCGATAATACCCGCAAACAGCTGGGTTCTATAAGTGGTCTGCTATTTATATCCAGTCAGGGTCCGGTTGGGGACAATACATATACAACTGAAGATCTCAATGAATTTTGGCAACAATTTGCCCATGGCGACTTTGAGATTTTCTCCCGTCGGTTTCTGATCATGGCAGGTAACCCTGATGTTTCGTTAGAAGATTTGTTATTTGGCACTGAAATCCGGCAGCGACATAGCAACAACTTTATTGTCGGATTCGACAGGCTGCTAAAGTTGGCCAAGGAATGTGACACTGACTATATGATTCAGGATACCCTGCTTTATTCAGCTCACGGCCTGCTAAATGATAGGCTACGGGAACTACATCCTTCGATCAAATTCGAAAAAATAGCCAGGACAGATGCCAATGCTTATCTGGAACAAATTGTTGGAATGGATATCGAAACCAGTATCCAAGAAAAAGAGTAGGAATATTACCCATCCATTGAGGAGCTCCCATGGAACTTGTAATCGTCATAATTGCTTTAGCACTAATTCAATATTCCGTTTTTGGTATGTTGGTAGGTAGAGCCCGAGGTAAATACAACGTACCGGCACCAGCGACCACTGGTGATCCAATTTTTGAACGGTTTAACCGGGTTCATCAAAACACCCAGGAAAGTTTGATGCTGTTTATACCCGGCATGATCATGTTCGGGTATTACTCGAATCCTAATATCGCCGTCTGGTTGGGCGTGGTTTGGATTATTGGCCGGTTTATATACCTGCGGTCCTATATCAAGGAGCCTAAATCGCGTGGCCTGGGTTTTCTATTGACCTTTTTACCAAGCCTTATTCTAGTGATTGGTGGGGCCATTGCAGCAGGGAGACAGTTGTTTTAGTTGGCATTATCCTCCGCGATTTAAGACCCCAGGGTAACACATGACCTTCCTCGCGACTGGCAGGCAAAATTGGCGAGTTAGCAAAGAACTGGGGACATTCTGATTGCAAAGTCGCTGGCAGGTTTATCGACTAAACGGATAAGCTGCGGTATTCTCAGTCCTGTCCAGGTTTTCCGGTAATAAGATGAGTACAACGAAGTCCGATAACAAGGCAGTTGTTGCCGATTCCAATTTTACCGACTCTGCGAGTAAACAGCTGGCGCTTTATGCCGTTTATGGCATTGCTGCCCTAGCCCTACTGTTGTATCTGTTGTCCCTGGCAGCCGGTAGTGCCGCGGGAAGTGGCTCTACAGGCATTGCCATCGATGTAGAAAATAACGAAATCACCATCGCGCTGCGAGATGAACCTCCGCAAATGGATCATACTCGCCAGATCGACTCTATCAGCAGTACCGTCCAGGAACATGTTCTCGAAGGTTTACTGACCTACGACTATTTCGATCAGCTGGTTCCAGGAGTGGCTGAACGCTGGGAAATTCGTGATGATGGTGCAACATTCTGGCTGCGTGATAATGCCCGGTGGAGCGATGGTGAACCCGTAACAGCCCACGATTTCGTATTCAGCTGGCGCAAGCTGGTTGATCCCAATGGAGGTTCAACTTATTCCTTTATCGCTTTCCCGATAAAAAACGCTGAAGCGGTCAATAACAGCGAGTTGCCCATCGAGTTTCTCGGAGTAAGGGCGTTGGATGATAGAACCCTGGAAGTAGATTTCGAGCGACCAACCCCTTATTTCGAAAAACTAATGGCGTTTAATACCTTCTTCCCGATGCGAGAAGATTTTTTTAATAGTACCAACGGTCGCTATGCCGCCGATGCTGATCAGCTTTTATATAACGGACCCTACGTAATCACTAGTTGGATTCATGGGTCGTCCATGAAGTGGGAAAAAAACCCTCATTACTGGAATGATGAAAAAGGCTTCATTGATGTCATTAATGTCAGTTACATGACGCAGGACGTTAACGCCAAGCTGAATTTATTCAAGGACGGTCAAATTGCCGAAACCCAGTTGCTTGCTCCGATGTTGAACACTGCCATGGAACAGCGCTGGCATATCGATCGTTTCATGGAGGGCACGCTGTTTTTCCTCGAGTTCAATCACCGGGAAGGCCGGGTCACCCGCAATTATAATTTGCGTAAGGCGCTGCAGCTGGCCCAGGACCCGGAGGAGTTTGTATATAAGGCCTTGAAGGAACCCAGTTATTTACCTGGGGTCAGTCTATTTCCTGAGTGGGTTAAGGGAGTTGAAGGTCTGTTCCGGCAGGAATACCCGCCAATCAAACACCAGATCAATGTAGCTAAAGCCAGGGAACACCTGGAACTTGCCAAACAGGAACTTGGGGTAGAGGAGATACCACCCATTGTGCTGTTAGCAGATGACTCCCCTGTTGCTAGTATTACTGCTGAATATTACCAGGCTATCTTTCGTAAAAATCTGGGCCTGGAAATCCGCATTGACAAGCAGATCTTTAAGCAACGCCTGGACAAGATGTTATTGGGTGATTTTGATATCGTTGCTGGGGGTTGGGGCCCCGACTATGACGATGCCTTGACCTATGGGGACCTGTTTGCTTCCTGGAATTTAAACAATCGAGGGGAGTACAAAAATCCTGAATTGGATCAGTATATCCGCATCGGTCAGAGTTCAATGGATCAAAGGGAACGAATGGAAGCATTCGCCGAAATTCAGCGCATAGTCTATGAAGACGTGATTATTATTCCCTCCTACGAGCGTGGCTGGTCTTTTGTGGTTGATCCAAGATTAAAAAACTTTAAGCGGCGTTCTATCGGTGCAGAAGTTGTATTCAACTTTGCTTACATAGATGATTCTGAACCGTAGCCGGCGGATGGCGTCAGGGAGTTAAAGTTTTAGTCTTATGTGGCTCTATATTCTCAAGCGTCTGATTCAAGGCATCGTTACCGTTTGGTTTATAGCCACTGCAACATTTTTCGCCATGCACAACGTGCCAGGTGACCCTCTTTTAAATGATCGTGCCATTACACCACAGATGCGGGCTAATCTGGAAGCAAAGTACGGTCTTGATAAACCTGTCTACATTCAATATTTCATCTATCTGGGAAACCTATCTCGTGGAGACTTTGGCATTTCCTTTACCCAGGAAAACCGTGAAGTTAACGACATTATTCGCCAGCATTTTCCGGTGTCAGCCATATTGGGTGTGCTGGCGGTTGTATTTGCGGCACTGGGAGGCGTGCTGTTTGGTGCGCTGACGGCAATTTACCGTAACCGGTTGCCCGATTACATCATCATGTTTCTGGTAATCCTGGGTATCTCGGTACCGAGTTTTGTACTTGCTGCTCTCAGTCAATTTGCCCTGGTCAACCTAAATGACCTATTGGGTTTTTCCGTCTTGCCAGTGGCGGGTTGGGGAACCATCCGCCACATGTTACTACCTTCTATGGTTTTAGGGTTGGGTACCATGGCTTATCTTACCCGATTAATGCGCTCGTCCATGTTGGAGATAATCAGTTCCGATTATGTCAGGACAGCCAGAGCCAAGGGCCTGCCCCCGGCACGAATTTTTACCAAGCACCAATTGCGTAATGCCATCCTGCCAGTGGTTACGGTACTGGGGCCGGCCATTGCCGCTATTACCACCGGAGGCTTTGTGGTGGAGCTGGTCTTCGCTATTCCAGGATTGGGGCGATTTTTTGTGGAGGCAGTACAGCAGCTGGATTACACCGTAATCATGGGTACTACGGTTTTTTACGGCGCCTTCCTGGTGTCCATGGTGATTGTGGTTGATGTACTTTACGGCATCATCGACCCAAGGGTCAGGATGGAATAATGACTGATTTCACCTCTGATGCGTTTGAACCAATTGGGCCTCGAGATGAGATTCACGGTATTTCGCGACCATCACTTTCCTACTGGCAAGATGCATGGCGGCGACTGAAGGCAAATAAGCGGGCACTGGTATCTCTTTATTTGGTAGTGTTCCTAATTTTATTTGCCCTGGTTGGCCCCTTAGTCTGGCGTGTCGACCCCGCGTCACAGGATCTTGACCAGGTAGGTCGGGCGCCAGGAGTCGATCGACGTGCGCTCATTGTCGCCGAATACACGCCCTGGGATGGATCTTCTCTTGCTTCTTCCCCCTCTAGTGGATTAAGACTGGCAGCCTCACCCAAGACATAAGCAGAAAGACTGATATGGGATGAGTTAGCGGGTGCCAACGGCCATCGGGTTTATCGTAACTTGTTTCCAATCGGTCCCGAGCTGGCTTTCGGCATTCCTATTATCGAGTTTTTTGATAACGGCACATTGTTTTTTGAAGATCGTCTCGATCTGCGACCTAATACCTATTACTACTCAGTGGTTGCCCTGGATTCCTTAGGTGGGCTGACCACTACCTACGAAACCATGGAAATCAATGTAAGTCGCGTCACCACCTTGTCTGAAGCAATTGACAATGGGTTGATATCAGCTGATGAAGGACTGCAAATTGGCGATCAAGTTCTTTTACCTCTACATCCGTTAGGTACAGATTATCTGGGCAGAGATATGCTTGCCCGGTTGATGGCAGGTGGCCAGGTGTCACTCTTGATAGGAATAGGCGCACCGTTTATATTTGTATTGTTTGGAGTTGCCTTTGGCAGTATCGCTGGTTATATCGGTGGCAAAGTTGATCAGGTAATGATGCGTTTTGCCGATTTTGTGGTGGCATTACCGTTTTTGTTGTTCATGATTCTGTTCAAAATTTCTTTTGGTATCGGTCCGGGCGAAAGCGGCGTGTTTCCCATGTTGGTGGCCTTGGTAATTCTGATGTGGCCGGCAACTGCACGTCTGGTGCGTGGTCAGATATTGCAGATTCGAGAGCAGGGTTATATTTCTGCCTCGCAATTACTAGGTGCTAAAACGAGTTACCTGATAGTTCGACATATGATACCCAATACTATGGGTGTGGTGTTGGTGACCCTTACCTTTGCTATCCCCAGTGCAATTTTTACCGAAGCTTTCTTATCCTTTATTGGCATGGGTGTAGCACCTCCTACTCCTTCGTGGGGCAGTATGTCGAACGAAGGCATAAAGAATATGCTGATAAGTCCCCATGAGCTCATTTTTCCGGCTCTGTTCATCAGCATAACCGTTTTAGCCTTCAACTTGTTAGGAGACGGTTTGCGCGATGCTCTGGATGCTCGTATGAGGAATACCGAATGAGCGAGATGTCCAATGTCTTGCATAAAAAAGAACAAGAGCCTCTACTGAAAGTAGAAGGCCTGGAGGTTGAGTTTGATACTTATGGTGGCATTGTACAGGCAGTAAGAGGGGTAAATTTCAGCATCGAAGCCAATGAAACCCTAGCGATTGTCGGTGAATCGGGATGCGGAAAATCGGTAACCGTACAGAGCATGATTGGCCTGATACCCATGCCGCCCGGGCGTATCAAAGCGGGCTCTGCCAGACTTCGGGGCAGGGAGATTCTGGGTCGCGAGATGATTGATGGCAAGGCCATCCGGGGATCAGAGATTGGCATGATTTTCCAGGATCCGATGACTTCTCTGAATCCTACTATGACAATTGGTGACCAGATTGCCGAGCCGCTACAGGTGCATCGGGGTTACAGCTACAGGCAGGCATTCAGTCGTGCCATTGAATTACTGGAAATGAGCAAGATACCAGAAGCGAAGGATCGAGCTCGCCAATATCCGTTTGAGTTTTCCGGGGGCATGTTGCAACGAGCCATGATTGCTATGGCTATTTCTTGTAAGCCGTCAATCCTCATTGCCGATGAACCTACCACTGCCCTTGATGTAACCATACAGGCACAAATTCTTGACTTGCTTAAAGACTTGCAAGCTGAAACTGGTATGGCAATTATTTTGATTACCCATGATCTGGGAGTCGTGGCACGTATGGCAGATGAAGTCGCCGTCATGTATGCGGGTAAGATAGTCGAACATGGCAATCTAGATGATGTGTTTTATCGGTCCGCCCATCCATACACTGTAGGTCTGCGCGAAGCCATGCCCACAAATGATCCTGTCAAGCAACATAAACTGGAGCCTATCGAAGGTTCACCTCCAGATCTTTTCGCGCCTCCTAAGGGCTGTGGCTACAATCCGCGTTGCCCCTATGCCATGAATGCTTGTGAGCAGAAACACCCCGATGAGTTTTACCTGTTAGGCAAGCATTATTCCCGTTGCTGGTTACATCACCCGCAATCTCAACAAAAACCGGAGAGTTTGTATTTCAAGGAATCAGCGTCTTGACTGTCTTACTTGAATCCATTGAATTAACCAAGCACTTTTCCATGGGAAAAGGTCGAACCGTCCATGCGGTGGATCAGGTGACTTTGGCAATCGCGGAAAAAGAAATTGTTGGCCTTGTCGGGGAAAGTGGTTCAGGGAAATCGACTTTTGGCAAGACCCTTGTGGGCTTACATTCTAAAACTGCTGGCCAGGTAAAATTCAAAGGAAAGGTGTTACCACAAAAATACCGTTCCGGTGATTTTCAGCGTATGGCCACCAGCATGCAGATGATTTTTCAGGATCCCTATTCATCCTTGAACCCACGTATGACAGTAGGTGAAATTATTGGAGAAGGCCTGCGTTTGCATAGTGCCGAAACCAACGCGAAGGTTAAAGAAAAAACCGCCGAGTGGCTGGAACGGGTTGGAATGCATGGAGATCACATGTCCCGTTATCCCCATGAATTTTCTGGTGGACAGCGGCAACGTATCGGCATCGCCCGGGCCATGATCCTGGAGCCGGAATTCGTCGTCTGTGATGAACCCATCTCTGCTCTTGATGTGTCAGTTCAAGCCCAGGTGATCAATCTGTTAGGCGAATTAAAAGACAAGATGGGGCTAACGCTTTTGTTTATTGCCCATGACCTGTCAATGGTTCGTTATGTCAGTGACCGAATGGCAGTGATGTATCTGGGCTCTTTAGTGGAAATCGGCCCAGCAGATGAAGTTTATTTTCAACCAAAACACCCCTACACAGAAATCCTCGTCAATTCTAATCCGGAACCAGATCCAGAAACCGAAAGAGGTCGGCTTTCGACAACTATCCAGGGTGAAATCCCCAGCCCGATTAACGTACCGGAAGGCTGTCGCTTTGCCAGTCGCTGTCCTAAAGTGATGGATGTTTGCAAGCATGAAACCCCTCAGTTACTCCCCCTCAAAGACCTGAACCGCCAGGTGGCATGTCATCTGTACTGACAGATCCGATTGAGTGGTTTAGGTGCATTTTCTAGGTTTCTATTTATCCTAACTCCTATGATAAGCGTTGAATCAGACTGCTGACTGAAAACAGAGTCAGCTTATAAGATGCCCGAAAAAAGGGGGAAAAAAGGGGTCGGTGACAAATGAGAAGAAACTGCGCTTGAGAATGAGATTCATTTGTCACCGACCCCTTTTTTCAGTTCAATTTATTTCGTAGAATTCATTATCCATGTGTCACCTTGACACAACTGGATGGCGCGACCCCTCCCAAGGAGCAGGTTAGAATTTAAAAGATTATCGGGGGTTCCCAGTTTTTCATAGAGACCTCGGGTTAGTTAGCTCGGCTGGAGAGGTTAAGGGCATTCTGGCAATTTTGTTGAATCAGTTTTTTAACGCGATGCCCTCCAGGGAATGCCAAATATTAAAGTTTCAGTTTGTTCTAGGATTTTAATTGTTTAGCATTAAAAGATCAGATTAAAGGCAGCAATTCGAGTGAATTCCAAAAATCCAAAAATATCACTACACATCAACGGGCTCGGCCGATTTGGTCAACAGCTATTATACCATTGGCTGAATGAACCCAAACATTTCGAGTTAGTCCATCTTAGCGATCAGAAACTAAAAGCTCATGAAGTCTGTGAGCTTTTGCTTAATCATGACCGGCTGGACTTCACTCCCTTTGCTCCCAGGGTGATCAATAATCAACTTTGTCTGACTTTATCGAGTGGAAATACGATTTCATTGCCATACTACTGTGGTGAGGTCGCTTTATCTCCCGATTTCGGGTTGGCAGATTACTGGCTCGAATGCTCTGGCCACTATTCGGGTGCCGATTACTGCAGGAAGCACTTTGGCGGTAATACCAAACGTGTCTTTATCTCTGCGACTTCAGAAAAAGCCGACAAAACTCTGATACTTGGTTTTAATGACAATGAATTCAAGCCTTCGCAAAAGGTTATTTCCTATGGATCATGCACAGTCAATGCGTTTGTCCCACTTGCAAGTTGGGTTGATGAAAATTTAGGGTTATTGGAGGCCGATGTCAATGTTATCCACAATACGCCTGATTACCGTATAGATTCTGCTACATACCCATACCGTAAATCCTGTACTCTGGAGATGATGGCAACAAAGTTGTTAACGGGAATTC
>Ga0114950_10002150_pt1 | contig 15080 bp, 12 predicted proteins | sample N075metaG_FD_83503 | JGI IMG/M metagenome (GOLD analysis project Ga0114950, IMG submission 83503) | Deep subsurface microbial communities from Kermadec Trench to uncover new lineages of life (NeLLi) - N075 metaG | ecosystem: Environmental > Aquatic > Marine > Ocean trench > Sediment | place... | reverse complement strand
GCCTTTCATGGGCCCCTTCATGGCACCAGGCCCGCAACCTGTACACACATTCAGACCGCGTAAACCCATCTCGTAGCCAACCAGCTTCGTGTAGTCATACTCCACGCGACGGATGCAGTGTCCTCCCCAGCAGACCACCAAATTGACTCGGGCCGGGAGGGACAGGATCCGGGCATTACGCAGGATGTGAAAAATAGCATTGGTGACACCCTCCGGCGATTGCAGGTCGAAGCGGCCAGTGGCGAAGATGTCATTGTGTGTGAAGACGATATCGCGCAGCACAGCAAACAGTAACTCACGCGTGCCCCGGATCATCGTGCCGTCGACGAAAGCGGCTGAGGGCGCATTTCTCAATGAGATCTTGAGCCCCCTGTCCTGCTGGATAAAACCGACCTCAAAATCATGAAAGGCGTCAAAAACTTCCCGCACGTCATCTGTGCTGCTGCCCGAATTCAATACAGCAAGCATGCAGCGTCGTAACAACGGGTACAGACCACCGGCGCCGCTGCTCTTCAGCTGGTCGACTTCCAAATGGGAAAGAACCTCGAGGCTGCCCTCGGGCCATACTTCGGCGTCAACACAATGCGCAGACTTTGCCACGGATCAGGGACGGATTTCGATGGGAGTGTTCTCGCCGGTCATCAACCAAATGTCGATCATGTCAGAATTGGATACAGCAATGCAGCCGTTGGTCCAGTCCTGAGTCTGGTAGTAAGTCTCCGAATGTATCGGCTTGTTCGGTTGTCCATGAATCATGATTGAGCCACCCGGGTCCACGCCCAGATTGTTTGCCTCACGCCGATCCAGTCTGCTTGGATAGGACACGTGTATCGACAGGAAAAAATCACTGTTCGCATTACGTATGTCAAGATTGTACTCACCCTCGGGCGTCTTGAAGTCTCCTTCCTGCTTTTTGTCTCCAACAGGACGAATGCCCAAAGCAATTCTAAACGTGCGAAATATTTCGCCGTCCTGTACCAGGTGCAGCCTGCGGTCCGCCTTCTCTATGACGACCATATCGGCCATTGGAAACTCGCCAGCCACTGTCATGGACGATATTGGCAGCACGATAATCGCCAGAAGACCCGCTGTAACCAATTGTCTGATTGTCATTGTGCTCATTGTCAGATATTTCCACGTCAAGCGTAGCACTGCTCGATCATCCGGCAAACACCTCGCTTCACACTACACGTTGCGTCCGACGATCCAGCCAATTGCAAACCCTATTCCCCCGGCGACCAACGTATAGACTGGTAGGTAACGAAAAACGCGGCCCGGATAGGGTGAATCACTGAACATATCATTGAGATTCACCGAGTACGCGTAGTGAAGATAGAGAGATAATCCCAGCGCCGGAATTGCGTAGCCAATAGTGCCTAACGGCAGCCGCATTCCGGAACCGGTCCACTTGCCGCCACCGCGGTACAATGTCACCCAGGAGATCAATACAAGCAACATGGGTGGGACAAGATTACGCAATACATAGGGTCCGCCCTCTTGTACATCAGCAATCCAGAATCCCGCCGCAAATGTAATGAAAAACACCGGTAACAGTCGCCAGAAAACAGCCGTAGCACGCCCGCGCATCAACCTGTTTCCACATCAGACAACAGCGGCATCTGCACTTTGGTGCCGGGTTGGACCTTGTTCAGGCTAATTTCCGGGTTGTACTGACGGAATAACCAGACCGGTACCTTGTACTGACGCAGGGCCAGTATCCAGATAGATTCGCCCGAGCGGATGGTATGTTCGGTCACGCCGATAATAATATGCTGCCGGAAGAAGCTGTCTTGTTGTGCGCGATGATAGGCGATGCGCCGCTCTTCGAATACCTTCGCATCGACAGTATCAAGATCAAGCTTGATTCGCTGCCCAACCGCAAGCGGCGCTCGAAACGCGAGGCCATTGATATCACGAAGCCTCTGCGTCTTTATTTCCAGCCAATCACCAAAATGCCCCAGCGTTTCGAGCTCCTGTACTTCGATCGACTTGTCTGACGCGACACTGTAGTCGCTAGGGTCGGCCAGTAGTGCGGTCTGGATCCTGCCCAGTAGCGTTGCAGCAAATGCACTGACCAGCGCTTCGGGCGTCAGCTCCTCGCCAGGAGCTTCCTCAACCACAGCCGCTTTGCTTGCGACAATAGCAACGTCTGGCGGCGCACCGATTGCCGGAGCAGGCCCCGCTGCCGGCAGGCGCAGTCGCTGGCCCGCACGAATTCGATTGCTGCTACTGAGAGAATTTAGTGCCACCAGCGTCGAAACCCGGGTGTCATAGGTCTGTGCGATTTCCGACAGCGTGTCGCCACGCGCAACCGTGTGAAACATATCAGGCAATTGCTTATCAAAAACCGCATCTTCCGGCAACGCCGCCAATATCTGCGTCAGGGGCTGTTGCACGGAACCGGCCGGAATTCGCAGCACATAACCCTTGGGCAGGTACTTGCTGCCCTGCCATACCGTGGCCTGCAACGCTGGATTGTGTCGCGCCAATTCTGCCGGTGAAATTTCAAGCGCCGCCGTCAAACCCGACACTGAAATGTAGTCGGGCAGACTTGCGACTGAATAATCCGTTGGTTGCTCGAACGTCAGACCCGGGAAGTACTGCTCCACATTCTGATCGACTTCCTTCGCCGCCAGGAATGCAACATAGAAGTTTCTGGATGCAAAACCGAACGTCCGACCTTTGTATTTTCGCAAGATATCAACATAGGCGGAGTCACCATACTTGCGCATCGCTCGACGTACGCCGGCCAGACCGTGATTGTACGCTGTGATCGCCATCGGCCAGTTGCCGGTAACCGAGTAATTGTGAGCCAGCAGACGACCCGCTGCACTTGTAGCTGCGTACGGATCGTTGCGTTCATCGACTACGTGATCAACCCGCATGAAGCGACTGCCTGTGCTGCGCGTGAACTGCCAGATCCCGGATGCACCAACATGGGATCGAGCGTTGGGATCATAGGAAGATTCGACGTGCGGTAATGCGGCTAATTCAATCGGCACGCCAAGCGACGTGAACTGTTCGTTCACATATTCACGCCAACGACCAGAACGCTGCAGACCGCGCCGAAAGCGGTCGCTCAGGCCCTGCTGATAGCGTATGCGCCCGAGCGCTGCGCCCAGCGTTGCGTTGCTGGCGTCTGCTGGCCAAAGTGCAAGAACCCGCGCCTCCTCAATGCTGAGGTTCTGCCGTTTTCCGGACGCCAGCGATCGTAACGTCGCCTGCAGCTCCTTGCGGCGCTTCCCGACTATGCGTTGTCGCTCGCGTCGTGAGACGTTCGCCGGCATTGGCAGTTGAGCGTAAACAATTCGCAAATCGCGATTGTCATGCAATACACCATTGTCGCTTGAATACTGTGTAAATATCGAAACCCAGAAATCGACATCCGGCTGCAACTCTACTGGCTGTGGAAATGTTTCAACGGCCCCGGCGATGGTCGGCAGGGATGTACAAACAAGGAACAAAAAGAAATTTCTTCTTGGCATTTAGTTTAGTTCAGGTCTCAATTGCAAATTTCTGTTAATTCTTGATTGGTTCACAGAAAAAAACCGTGATTTCCAGTAAATTGGGACGTGTATGACTACCTTACATCGACAATCTGACACTTGCGGCGGCATTTGCCAATACTTCGCTGCATTTGCCGCCCTGCTGACTTTCTGCGCGGCCCTCGCAGGAGAGACTGCGGCCGAACTTTCGGACAAAGGCGAGGCGCCTGCCGCCGCCACGTCGCTAAACGATTCCGTAGCACCAATTGACGACCCCGTGCCGTTGGCCGAAGCCGTAACCACGGCCGATGGCCTAGCCGAATCGATGCACATGCTTGATGCAGACATATCGCCAGGTACTGCCAGGCGCTTGTCGTGGTCAGCAACCGAATTGTTTGAAGGCGTCCCTGTCTCGACGCCGGTCCTTGTCGTGAACGGAAAGTTGCCCGGACCGACACTGTGCCTTACCGCAGCAGTACACGGCGATGAACTCAATGGCATCGAAATGGTTCGACGGGTCATGCACGACATTGATCCGCAGAAATTGTCAGGTGCAATGATTGGCGTTCCCATTGTAAATGTGCAGGGCTTTCGGCGCGGCTCTCGCTACCTCCCCGACCGGCGCGACCTTAACCGATATTTTCCAGGAAATTCTACCGGCAGCGCCGCAGCAAGAATTGCGCATTCATTTTTCACGGAGGTTATTACACACTGTGATGCACTCGTGGATATACACACAGGCTCATTTGAACGCGCCAACCTGCCACAGATACGCGCGGATTTGCGAGACCCGGATGTCGTGACGCTTACCTTGGGGTTCGGTTCCATGGTTGTGCTGCACAATGAGCCGATGGTCGGCACTCTCCGTCATGCGGCAACGAAATTTGGAATTCCGGCTGTCACGGTCGAAGCAGGCGGCCCGTCACAGCTTGAACTTAGCGAAGTCAAACACGGCGTCAAAGGAATCAAGATTCTGCTAACGACGCTCGGTATGGTCAAGAAGACACGCCTTTGGGGCGACCCGGAACCCGTGTACTACCGCTCGTCCTGGGTACGTGTCGACAACGGAGGCATACTACTTGCAGACGTAAGTTTGGGTAGTACTGTCAGGAAGGGTGATCTACTCGGGACCATTACGGACCCGATGAACAACGCCCGCACAGAGCTGGGATCGCCGTACGCAGGACGCGTTATAGGCATGGCACGAAATCAGGTGGTCATGCCCGGCTTTGCCGCATTCCATATCGGCATACAAACCGACTGGGTTGATGTCGACGAGACAGAGATTGATGTCGCGCAAAAACCCAGCGACGGTGGTTACGTGGACGGTATGTCCGAGTAAACTGCAGTCCCTATGGCTGCGACCAGAAAACCACTTTCCAGTTATTGGACTCCACGATACTGGCCTGCCTGGCTGGGCATCGGATTGTTGCGCCTGGTTTGCTTGCTGCCACATGGCGCTGCGCTTGCTGTTGGTAGGGCTCTGGGACGCCTGGCCTATCGTTTCGGTGGGCTGCGGCGCGCCATCGTACGCCGCAACATCGAGCTGTGTTTTCCAGGCCTGGCAACCACAGAGTACAATGACCTGGCCTACGAGCATTTCAAAGCGCTCGGCATGAGCGTGGTCGAAATGGGCCTTGGCCGTTGGGCAAGCGATTCGCATTTGCAATCCATTACGGAAATGGTCGGTACGGAACACCTGCAGAACGCTATCAAGAATGGACACGGCGTCATCCTGCTCAGTGCGCACTTCACAACGCTCGAAATAAGCGGCCGTGTATTGGCGCTGCACAGTCCTCCATTTGATGCGGTCTATCGCAAGAACAGTAGCGATTTCATCACCGAACTGCAGCGCAGCGGTCGCGAGCGAGCGGCTGAGTCGACGATTGAGAAACGCGACATCAAGAAAATGGTTCGTAGTTTGCGTGACGGTCGTGTTGTTTGGTACGCGCCGGACCAGAGCTACAATCGCAAGGGCTCTGTAGTCGTCGACTTTTTCGGTGTGCCGTCAATGCACACGACAGCGACATCATCCCTCGCGCGGCTCGGCAGGGCCGTCACGATTCCGTATTTTCCGCGCCGCAAAGCAGATGGCAGCTACGTATTAACGCTGCTTCCGCCTCTCGAAAATTTTCCGGGCGATGATCCACTCGACGACACTCGACGCTATATCAAGGTACTGGAAGATCACATACGCACCTGCCCGGAGCAGTACCTTTGGATTCATCGTAAATTCAAGGGTCTGCCGGAAGGGTACGCAGACGTTTACGCCGATCTTGACCCTTCGAAATAGCCTTCGAGCAATTGCTCCCAATTCGCCGCCCGATAATGCAGCATTGGGTCGAGGCCCAGTATTTTCTCGAGTGAGCGATGTAGCCGGCTGAGCGTTTCTTGCTGCCAACGACCGGGTGCTCGTAGCGAACCCTTGTCAAAGTCCAGCATCCACAAGTCGCCATCGCCGTCTATCTGCAGGTTGTACGCGTTCATATCTGCATGGTATACGCCGGCCTCGTGAAACTTTTGTATTGCCGCGCCAACAGATTGCCAGAACGTCGCGTCGCCATCATGTTGCGCAATGTACTGCGACAACGACATTACGCTTGGTATCCGCACCGTAATAATATCGGCCGTATAAAACGCACCGCGGCGGCAATATCGCGCTGCGGCCGGTCGCGGTACGTTTAAGTTGTTGGCAGCAAGCTTGTCCAGCAATCGCCATTCCCTGAAACAACGGGTACGGTCGGCTCCTGAGAACATGTAGTGGTCGCGAACGAACTTTCCGAGAAGTCCGCCACGCATGTAGTGCCGCAGCACGAACTGGCGCGGTACGTTGCCGACGAACATCGTGTTGCCGCGGCCGCCGGAACGCAGTGGTCCCTTCACGGTTTCCGCATGCAACCAACCTTGCGCCGTGAACCGCTGCGCAGATATCTGGTTGATTATCGCCTTATCGTATAGGATGGCGCCGGTCTCAGTATTCACGACGGTTTCGGTCAACGGGTCCGTCCTTTTTTATCCACTTTTCGGTTTGTAGTGTCTGATCTGATTCTTCAATCGCCGCCAGAAAGTATTTGCGTCATACGACTATCAGCAATAGGCGATACCTGTCATGCACTGGCCGTTGTTCGACGCTTGCAGGACAATTGGCCCAAGACGCTAATTACCTGGATTATAGGCAAGACCGAAGCTTCGCTCATGGCCGATATTCCGGAGATCGAGTTTATCATCTTCGACAAATCCAGAGGCCGCCGTGCATACGCTGATGTGCGCTCCCAGTTAAGCGGCCGCGAATTCGATATCTCACTTTGCATGCACGCGTCAATGCGCGCAAATTTACTGTGCCGCAGTGTGCGCACGCGCATCCGCCTCGGTTTCGACCGCGCACGTGCTCGTGACTTTCAGTGGTTATTTACAAATCGACGAATTCCAGCCACATCGAGCGAGCACGCGCTCGAGGCAATGATGTCGTTTGCAACAGCAATTGGCGCGGAGCCGAGCCGCATTCGCTGGGATATTCCGCTCGACGAGCGGGCCCGGCAATTCGCCGCGCGGTACTCCGGTAATGGTAAGCCATTGGTTGTAATCAGCCCGTGCAGCAGCGCGCGTAGCCGCAATTATCGTAACTGGCGGATCGACAATTACGCAGCGATTATTCGCCATCTGCAGGATAGGCGCTGTCGCATGGTCCTGACTGGTGGTCGCAGCGCACTCGAGGCCAAGTATGGTCGCGCATTGGCGGCGGACGGGGCGGCTGTCAATCTGATCGGTAGGACGTCCCTAAAGGAACTCGTCGCACTTATCGACGCCGCCGATCTCGTTATTTGTCCCGATTCCGGCCCCGCACACATGGCGACTACCGTCAGCACTCCGGTACTCGGTTTGTACGCGACTTCGAATCCGGATCGCACTGGTCCGTTTTTCTCTCGCGAAATCACTGTCAATCGCTACCCGGACGCGACTCAACGCTACCTGGGCAAGTCTGTCGAGCAGCTCAAATGGGGCCAACGCGTGCGCCATCCCGACGCAATGGATCTGATCACGATCGAGGACGTTAAGAGCAAAATCGACGCTTTTTTTGACATTTAGCCGCTAGTTAGCTGTTTTTACCTGATCCGTCGGTGCAGGTCCAGGTAGTCTTTGACGCCATCTTCGACGGCTCGAAACTCAACATCGCAGCCCGCCTCGCGCAACATCGTCAGTTCCGCCTGGGTGTAGCTTTGATACGCGCCCTGCAGTTGATCCGGGAGCGGTACATACACAATCCTGCCCTTGCCGTGCCACTTGATCACGGCATTTGCGACGTCATTGAAGCTCTGCGCGCGGCCAGTTCCAACGTTGAAAATTCCCGATACGCCGGGATTATCAAGAAACCACAAAATAACGTCACAGACGTCATCAACATAGACAAAATCGCGCAATTGCTCACCGTCGCCGTAGCTATCGGTGCCTGCGAACAAGCAAGCTTTGCCTGTGTCCAGAATCTGCTGGTCGAAATGAAATGCGACACTCGCCATTGAGCCTTTGTGTTGCTCGCGTGGCCCGTAAACATTGAAGTAGCGCAGGCCCACCACCTGGCTGTCTGGATCCGCCGCAACACGCCGTACGTACCGATCGCACTGTATTTTCGAATAGCCGTAAACGTTCAGCGGATTCTCGAACAGTGGGTCCTCTACAAATTCCTTCGAACTACCATAAACCGCAGCAGAGGACGCATAGATGTACGGAATATTGTGTTCAAGACAATGATGCAGCAACGTCTTCGAATAGCCGTAGTTATTGGCCACCATGAAACAGCCGTCCCATTCGGTCGTCTCGCTGCAGGCGCCCTGATGCAATATCCGCGTGACGGCCCTCGCGAATTCCTTGTCCGCACCGAGTAGTTGAACGAATTCTTCCTTGTCGAGATAGTCGGCAATCGCCAAATCGGCGATGTTGACGAACTTGTGGCCATCGCTAAGATCATCAACAACGACAACATCATCGCTGCCTCGATCGATCAGCGCCCGAACAAGATTGCTGCCGATGAACCCGGCTCCGCCGGTTACGATTTGCATTTAGGATTGCTTCGCAATAGCGCTCGCGACTAGTTGTCGTCGCCAGTCAATCGGTACTGTGCCCCACAATACGGACATTTGGCCTCGCCCGTCGATTCGATCGGCAGAAAAACCTTCGGATGTGAATTCCACAAATACATACCCGGCATTGGGCAGCTCAGCGGCAGATCCCTGGAGCGGACCGCATACTCGTGTTGTGCGTTCGCCGGAATTAGATTCTGGTCGACAGTACCTGCTCTCGCTGCCACGGCATCCTCGGTTTTCGCATTGACTGGACGGAGAATTATAGCCCAGAACACCGCCACCGCCACGACTTGCGATCCTAACCCAGCCACTCATCCCAGGCAGAGACGACGAAATCGCGTTGTTCCTGAAAATCGGTGGCGCCCGTCAGTGCGGCTTGACCGTCGAGAACAAGCCGATGCTGGCACAGGCGATAGTTTCGGTATGTCTCCTGCAACTGCTCGCCGATGGTCTCTTGCAGGCAGCCCGCCGCTACCAGCGCATCGAGTTGCCGAATGTTGTCAGAAAAGTGGATTACATCGGGGTGCGAACTCGCCTGGTTTAATACGCAGTACTGAACCAGAAATTCGATGTCGCCGATTCCGCCGCGACCGTGCTTGAGATCAAACACATCAGCATTGCTCCTGTCGAGTTCATTGCGCATACGCTCGAGCATTGAGATGACATCATCGCGAAGCCTGTCGCGCCGCACGCGATTAATCAGTGTCTCGCTGCGTATTCGTTCGAATTCTCTCGCCACGACTTCGCTGCCAGCAACTGCCCGTGCACGCAACAGAGCCTGATGTTCCCAAGTCCAGGCATTTTCCTCCTGATAGCGCTCGAACGCCTCCGTTGTCGTTACCAGCAATCCGGAGCGACCATCCGGACGCAGTCGAGTGTCGATTTTGTAAAGCTCACCGGACCCGGTCTGAGTAGTAAGAAAGTGCACAAGACGTCGCACGAGGCGCCCGAAAAACAGGCCATTGTCAATTGCCTTGGCACCGTCAGTTTCCTGCTGGCGACCACGAGAATCGTGCAGGAAAACGATGTCCAGATCCGACCCGTAGGATAATTCCAGGCCGCCGAGCTTGCCGTAGCCAATGATGCCAAAGCCCGCCTCACAGCTCGTCCCGTCGATAACGTAACGAGGCACCCCATGTTGCCTCGTAAGGTCTCGCCAGGCGACTCGCAGCGCCTCATCCAGCACAGTTTCGGCCAGCCAGGTCAGTCCGTCGCTCACTTTCATGAGCGGCAAACTCGCGTTGAAATCAGCAACGGCTATGTGAAACATAGTGGCGCGCTGATGTTGCGCTATCGCAATCATTTGTTTTTCACTATCGGTGTTCGTCTCGCTCGCCAGCCGTTGTCGCAGATCAACCTCGAGATCGGCCTTCGCAACCTGATCGGAAAAACTTCGCGGATCCAGTAGCTCATCCAGCAAGACGGGATACCTGGCGATCTGATCAGCGATGTAAATGCTTCGTTCGCACAAGTCGACCAGTCTCTGCAACGCCGTTCGATTCTCATTGAGCAAAGCTATGTAGGCACTGCGCCGCAATATCTGCTCAATTACAGCAAGCGTGCGCGTTATCGCGGCCAGTGGCCTCTCTGTTCTGGCGATGAGAGAAATGAGGTTCGGCATAAAACGCTGCAAGCGCTTCTCTGTGACTGCGTCGATCTGTTTGGTGACGGCCGAGCTCGCAAACGCCGTAATCTTCGCGGCGACCTCGGGCGCGTCGTCAATGTCCAGTTCATCCAACAGTTCACGCCACTGTTGTTCGTCAGCGCCCGATGTCCAGGCTGTGCGAAGCTTCTGTCGCTGCGGGTCGTCATCGTCGTTACCACGGAATGCGATAGCTGCAAATTGCGCGGAAATGGACTCGCGATGCTCGTCCAGGTCGTTGATCAACTCATCCCATGTCACATAGCCCATGGCCAAACAGAGCCTGGCCCTATCCACCTCGCCCTCTGGCAGATCGTGCGTTTGTTCATCGCGAATGGCCTGAATGAAGTTTTCCAGGCGGCGCAGAAAGCGATAGGCAGCTCCAATTTGTTCGGCGCCTCCCACCGTTAGTCCACGGTCACTAACGAGCTTCGGCAATACACTTTGCAGTTCGCAACTTTGTAACGCGGTTTCACTGCCACCACGTACCAGTTGCAGGGTCTGCACTATGAACTCGGCCTCACGGATGCCGCCCGGCCCAAGCTTGATGTTGTCTGCAAGCTCGCGGCGCAATACCTCCGCAGCGATCATCGTTTGCATCTCTCGAAGAGACTCAAATACGCCGTAGTCGAGATAACGCCGATACACAAACGGTTGGATCAGATTCGAATTCAGCTCATCCAGATACCGTGGCTCCGGTTGTGATCCAACTACTCGCGCTTTGACATAGGCGTATCGCTCCCATTCCCGACCATGCTTCAGCAGGTAGGACTCCAGCGCCGCAAAACTGACTACGGGTGGACCACTGTCGCCGAAGGGCCGCAACCTGGTGTCAATACGAAAAACGAATCCGTCCACGGTCACGTCGTCGATGAGCGCGATGATATGCCGGCTAAGCCGCGTGAAATATTCCTGCGCGCTTACACGGCGGGCGCCGTCAGACTCGCCATCTTCCGTATAGCAGAAAATTAAATCTATATCGGATGAAAAATTGAGCTCACGCCCGCCAAGCTTACCCATGCCCAGGACGACGAGTAATACGATTTCGCCGTCAGCGTTTCGAACATTCCCGAATCGCGCTCTAAGCTGTCGCTGAGAATAACGGGTTGCACCATCGAGTAGCCTGTCGGCGAGCGCAGAGAGGTGTTGCAAGGATTCTTCAACCGTGGCCAAACCGAAAACTTCACGCCAAAGAATACGCAACATGAAACGATTGCGGAAACGGCGCAATTGCGATTTTACCTCGTCCGGTGCGGCGGTATTTGCCGCGACTCCGGCCACGAATTCGTCAAGTTCTGCGACATCCGTCGGTCTATCAAACGACTCTACATTGTCGATAAACCAGGCCCACTCGCGCAGTATCGTTTTTCCCGCAAATTCGCTGCAGGCAACAATTCGGGCAACAGGCGCGAACAGTTCCTTGTGCAACGTGTCAAGTTCGCATTGTTCCGATAGCCGCTGGAACCACAGGTCGACCGGCTGCCGCAAGTCATGCGGCAATACTGCGACAACATCGGCGATTTGTTTCTCGACGGCAACCCCCATGCAACTCAGTCTAACCAAAATCGAAGCGTTGCTGAGACTATTACCTTCGCGACGATTCTCTGGCAGAATTTGTGCCTATGGCGGATAAACACCTGCTCATTGTCTTTCACTCGCAATCCGGAACTACGACACGGATGGCTGATGCAGTGATTCGCGGTGCGAACAACGCGAGTATCGACGGTGTGGAGGTTCGCGCCAGGCCGGCACTGGATGCCGACGCCGGGGATCTTCTCTGGGCCGACGCATTTATTCTCGGTACTCCTGAGAACTTCGGCTATATGAGTGGTGCGATGAAGTACTTCCTCGATCGCGTTTACTACCCCTGCGAGGGCAAGCTCGCTGGTTTACCGTATGCGCTTTTCGTTCGCGCCGGGAATGACGGTACAGGTGCGATCAACAGCATGCATCGAATTCTTGCCGGGTTAGCTGTAAAAGAAGTACAGGAACCGGTTTTGATCGCAGGTGAATTTGATGATTCGCGCCTCGCTGATTGTGAGGAACTGGGCCTCACACTTGCAGCGGGCCTTGAGGCGGGTGTGTTTTAGCGCGCTATCCTGTTGACGACTTCACGTCAGCCATTTCGGCCAGAACGATATCCAGTGGGATCGGCCTGCCAACGATATGACCCTGCACAAAGTCGACACCCAATTTTCTGAGCAGTATTCGTGTTTCTTCAGTTTCAACATATTCGGCCACTGTCTTCAGTTCCATGACCTTCGCAACCTGGGTAATGGCCGCTACCATGGATTCCGAGATACGATTATCGGTTATATCGCGAATGAAGCTACCATCGATCTTCAGTGTGTCGACGTTGAAATTCTTGAGGTAGGCGAACGAACTCAGTCCAGCCCCGAAATCATCAAGTGATATCTGGCAGCCGCGATGCCGCAATCGATCGATAAACGCCTGAGCCTTGTCGAGGTTCGAGACTGCTGCTGACTCAGTAATCTCGAAACAAAAAGAGGAATAACCGAGCATGCTTTGATCAATCTCGTCTTCAATGAACTCGAGAATGTCGTCGTCACCGAGCGTCTGCCCCGACAAATTAATAGAAAAATTCGCGCCCTGACTTTCGACGATCTCGTGTGCTTCAGAAAGTCTGGCGATCGTTGTTGATATTACCCAGCGATCTATTTGCGGCATCATGCGATAGCGCTCGGCCGCCGAGAAGAAAGCGTCCGTCGGAACGCTGCCGCCGTCGCCATCCTCCATGCGCAACAGAATTTCAAAGCGTGGATTGTTGGACGGATCATTCAGGCTCGCGATTCGCTGCGCCCGTAACTCGAGCTGGTCACTATCCAATGCCTGCTGAATCTGCGCAACCAGCTGCATGTCGTCAAATCGACGTACAGCACTCCGATTCTTGTCATCAAATATTTCTATGCGATCGCGCCCATGTGCCTTCGCTGCCTCGCATGCCATCCGTGCAGTCGTCAATACGTTACCCTCACCTCCGCTGTCACGATTGAATTCTGCGATACCAATACTCATCGTGACCTGCAGGGACTTGTCCCCCTCGAGATAACGCAGCGCCGGACTCTTTTTGCGAACATTATTGGCAAAATCCAACGCAGCATCTGAGTCCGCATGCGTCAACAACAGGCAAAAGTCGTCACCGGTCAGTCTGGACAGAACGCCACTTTTTGGCAGGTCCTCTTCAAGCAATCGTGCGAAGCGCAGGATCACTTCGTCCCCGGCCTTGCGGCTGATACTGTCATTAACGAGTTGCAGGTTGTCGAGATCAAAGTAGATTATCTGGTGGGCATCATTATTGGACGACAGTGCTTTGAAAGACTCATGCAACTGCTCCTCGAAACTAGACCGATTCATGAGCCCGGTCATGCCATCGAACGACTGCTGGATAACGTATTCAACCTTGCGAACGATATGTGACATGAAACGCCGCTCGGACTTGGAAAACAGTTCCTTGTTGACACGCCCGAGTTGCGCAAGCGCGCCTTCAACATTGCCTTGCTGGTCGAGTATTGGACACAGCAATGCCTGGAAACTCTGTTCGGCGTTTTCACCAGCCCCTTTGACCGCTGGAATCTCAAAAATCACGGGCCTTCGCTGACCTTCAAGTTTGGGCAGCAATCGTTCGATGATATAGCGGTCCATCACCTTGCGATTGACCTGCTTCCAGCTCGAATGTGTGGCGCTGATGCGAATACGCTTCGACGGCATCAGCAATACGCTGTAATTGATACCCAGGTAACGGCCGCTCTGGCCAACCAACTGGGCCAGGCTGGAGTGCCTCCTTGCTGAGCTGTGTATTTTTTCATCGATCTCATAGACGAGTTCAAGTTCTTTCTCGATGTCGTCGGCACGATGGGTCGAATCGAGTAAATTCTTGCCGACGTTCAGGCTTTCGCCCAGCAACTCGACGGCAGGTTCCAAAATTTTCTTCAGCAAGCCTGGATTGAACGAAGACGATTTTCCGGCATTCTTGGAAAACAAAGCGACGAGAATTCCGATACTTGCGGCACCGTCGTCAAAGACAGGCATGGCCAGAATGGTGCGTCCTGACGACAGAGTACGACGAAAAATTTCGTCGTCACTACCGAGGTTTTCAATGATCTCTTCAGGCAGCTCGGCGACGAACGCATCAACCTCGTAGTCTTCAGCTCCGTCGCTACTCCATACGCAGTCCCGGGCGCGGTCGTAAAAACAAAACACTTGTGCCCTGGGCACCAACGAATGCAACAGTCCTGAAGCCTTGCTGATGCTCTTTTTCGTTGCGAGGTTGTGAACTTTCGCTACCACTCGGCGCTCCAGACAAAGATACGCATATATCAATGTCCCACGATGCCAGCGCGCGCAGCAGTTGGCTGTGACTGACGTCTCAGGTGTAGCTAATTTCTCTTATTTATTCAGCGATTTACGCGCTCAGAAGCGCAATCGGCCACGACAAGCCAGCGGCTACCTGAATGCGGTCACACAGATGTGGCTACAGGCTGTCCAGCCACTCGTCATCCGAGCCTTCGTTTATGCCCTCAAACAGCGGTGTGCTCAGGTAGCGCTCGCCCGTGTCGGGCAGCATCGCAAGGATAACCGATCCATTTGGCGCGCTTTCCGCAATGGTTAACGCTGCTGCCAACGTCGCGCCCGAAGAGATGCCTGCAAATATGCCTTCTTTGGCAGCCAGTTCTCGCGATACCTCAATCGCGCGCTCATCGGTAACTGGCAACAGCTCATCAAAAATGTCGCGATTGAGGACCTGCGGAATAAAGTCCGGCGTCCAGCCCTGGATCTTGTGCGGCTGCCATTCGTCGCCTGCCAGCAATGATGCGCCAGCGGGTTCAGTCGCAACGATTTTGATATCGGGTCGGG